>RCMY010000962.1_pt1 | contig 27534 bp, 20 predicted proteins | sample 2041341 | NCBI WGS metagenome assembly RCMY01 (sample SAMN09708234, study PRJNA481090) | Marine sediment metagenome, whole genome shotgun sequencing project.
CCTTAAAACTCGCTGCGCTCAGACAGTTAAGGTTTTTCCTCCGAGGCAGCATTTGCCTTGGCTGCTTGGTTGCAATGGCTTTCTTTTGGCCCCCGCCTTCCGGGTGGATGCGTGGTGGCGAAAGCGTAGGCTCTTGTTCAGGCGAAGAGGAACGAAAGATTTGCACGCTGCTTTGCGCAGCGGGTCGCTGGGTGGCAGGCGTAGGGAGTTGCGGAATAGATCTTCGTGATGGATATGGATTTAGAGTTTGGTGAATGGTGGCGAAAGAGAAGATGCGTGGCTTTAGGAGTGAAGGAAGGATTTGCACGCTGCTTTGCGCAGCGGGTCACTGGTGGCAGGCGTGGGGCGTTGCAGAATATATTTTATTTGCCTGGCAGTTATGGATTTAGGGATGATGAGAGGTGCTATCTTTAAGTACTGTTTACCTAAACTGTGCATAAGATGTTTATAATGTTGCTTTGAGCTTAAAGATTTTTGCCCGTTATACCTAGAAAATAAACAGATTTTTAGTTGTGTAGGACCTTAAGACTCAATTAACAAAAATAATTATTTTAAGAGAAGGTTTTTAGGATATATTTAGCGAACCTATTACGATAGATGACAATGTGTTCACGTATAATGTGGCATTATATTAAAAATATTGGGGGAAATGAAATGGAATATCCGGAAAACATTAAAACAAATGAAGATATTTTGAATGCCTTTAAAGTAGTACTGCCGTATATTAACAAAATTGCGCGCGAGGACATGGCTACGGGGCTTAGTGACTTGACTCAATATTTGGCATATGTACGGGGCGAAAATTTGGATTTGGATCTTGCAGCGGGGAAAAATATTACAAATATTGACACGATCGTAGAATGTATTCGTGGCAATAAGACAACCTATGCAAACGTCGGAGCAGAAGTTTATGGGACGCCAATCAAGACGATTTTCACACCGATTTATGGCTTTAACAATGAAGTCATAGGGACATTGAGCTCAGGCATCGACACGCATGCCAATGAAAGCTTGATTACGACAGTCAATGAAATGGCGACTTCAACGCATACGGCTTATGAAGCGGTTGAACAGGTTGCTCATAGCGCAACGGAATTGGCGAAAGCTGGACAAGAATCGGTTACGCAGGCAGCTGTTTTGAAAGAAAAGAACGGGGAAACCATTAAGGTTATTGAATTCATCAATAATATCGCTCAGCAGACGAACTTGCTCGGGCTCAATGCGGCAATCGAAGCTGCTCGCGCTGGAGAACAGGGACGTGGTTTTGCGGTAGTTGCTGAAGAAGTTCGTAAACTAGCGGAACAGTCAAGAACTGCTACGGAAAAGATTCAGGAAACTCTACGGGAAATGAATATTGCCGTAACCGAAATATCGAAGTCGATTGAAACGACAGGTGCTATCAGCGAAGAACAAGCTGCATCGACGGAAGAGATTACAGCGAATCTGGCTCGGGTCAGCAAGGCTGCAGAAGATCTCAGTGCATTTGTTCAAAGATATAAATAAAGATAGGAAAAAACACTTGCTGCGGCAGGTGTTTTTTTGTGGAAAAAATCGTGGAATAAGGACGATCTTTATTTGTATTGTTGATAAAGCAGTTGTTTTGGGGTGATGATATTGCGTTTTGAGGAAGTCGTGAATAAATATTATGATAAGCTCAATGAGAATGATTTGTATATTGTAAAGACAATTTGTGCAGAACGTGCAGCTTGTCTCAATTTATCCATCAATGCATTGGCGCAGCGTTGCAATGTTTCGCGGACGACGATTCTTCGTTTTGCTCAAAAATTAGGTTTTTCGGGCTATGCAGAGTTCAAAGTCTTCCTCAGTTGGGATGTGCCGCTGCAAGAGGTTGAAAACGGAAATATCGTGGAGTCTCTTTATCAAGATATTGAAACTTTGCAAAAAAATATGGAGACTGGGACGCTTGAACAAATCTGTGCACTCTTGCATGGCGCTGAACGCGTTTTTATTTATGGGACAGGGACAGTACAACAAGAAGTTGCCAAAGAACTGCAACGGACGTTTACGACGATACACAAGTATTTGCATGTCATCGAGGGTGAAACGGAATTGAACAACGTGCTTGTGGATATGACTGCTGCGGATGTGGTCGTAATAATTTCTTATTCTGGCAGCAAGGCATTTTTGAAAGACATTGTGCATCGCCTCCAGATGAAGCAGGTTGCCTATGTTTCGTTGACGAATTTAAGCAATAATTTTTTGGCACAAAATACAATGTATAATCTTTATATCCCGTCTACACCATTTAATTTACCAAATGGTGGGGTTTTTAATTCAACCGTCTTATTATTTTTAGTCGTTGATCTTTTATTTAGATGCTATGTGCAAAAGTTTGCGAGCGGGGAATCTCGCTGAGCAATTTAGAGAAATGCCTAGAAGCTTGAGTCTTGAAACGAGGTACACTGCAATGAAATTAGAAGAGTTAGTCAATAAACATAAGGCATCGCTGAATCAAACAGATATGCTTATTTGGAAATACATATTCAATCATAAGGTTCTTTGCCGGCATATGTCGATCCATGATTTGGCACATGAATGCAACGTGTCGAGTACGACGATTGTTCGTTTTGCCAAGAAACTATCCTTGGAGGGTTTCAGTGATCTTAAGGCAGTTTTGAAATTGACGGATGAAAAAAGGGTGCTTGGTAAAGAACCGGATGTCTTGGCATCTGTAGCGACTTTTTACCAGCATACTTGCAGGGAAATCGTCAAACGCAATTTTGATGATGCGAGCCAGTTGATGTATAAGGCACGGCGGGTATTTGCCTATGCCTCTGGTTACGTGCAGAGCAATGTTGTTCAAGAGCTTAAACGAATGTTCTTTTATGATGATGTGATGATTTATGAAGTGAAGGGACAAGAAGAATTCCATAGTCTGGTGAGACTGATGACCAAGGATGATTTGGTCATCATGGTTTCTTTAAGTGGAGAAACACCTTTGGCGGTTGAATTTGCCCAAAAACTCCAACTTAAGGAAGTGCCGTTGATTTCCATCACGCAGTTAAGAGACAATACACTTGCTAGTTTGAGCACGGAGAATTTATATGTCATGCCGGCATTCTTTCAACTGTATGAAGAGGAAGACCGGCCGCAGTATCAATCGATGATGCCATATTTTCTGTTGATTGAAATTTGGTATGTGAAATACAAAATGTTTCGGCAGGAAAAATCACAGTAAAGAGGAAGACACTGAAACGCCGGGAAGGGCAATTCAGTGTCTTTTTCTATGAGAATTTACACAATTGTAACAAAGTACGCAAAATGTACTTTAGTACAACCTTGTGCTGGCTGACCGTAATGGGCAAAAGCTATTGAATATAAAAAGAGTAAATTATATGATAAGAATAAGATATCTTGCCGGACAAAAAAACGGATTTTTTATGCCGGTGTTTCATGGAGGCTATATAGTTTTGCTAGCACAAAGTAAATAGTCACAAAATTCTAAACTGCGAAAACTTAGTGGAATAATCAGATGGAGGTTAAAATCATGACAATTAATAAAAACGTTGTTATGCAAAACGTACAGCGTTTCGGCGGAGCGATGTTTACACCGGTGCTGCTGTTTTCTTTTTTTGGTATCATGGTGTCTTTATCCATTATCTTCAAAAATACAGATATCGTCGGCAGTATTGCTGCTAAAGGGACGGTTTGGTATAACGTTTGGTATGTCATTGAGCAGGGGTCATGGACGGTATTTGCTCAAATGCCGCTTCTTTTTGCCATTGCCTTGCCAATTGGCCTTGCCAAGAAAAATCAGGCAAGAGCCTGTATGGAAGCTTTTGTAATCTATGTGGTATTCAATTATTTTGTATCAGGAATGCTGACTTTGGCAGGGCCGTCTTTTGGTGTTGATTTCGATCAAAAAGTAGGCGGAGGTACAGGACTTACGATGATTGCCAACATTAAGACGCTCGATTTGAGCATGCTTGGCGCCATTATGATTTCAGGCATTACGGTCTGGCTCCATAATCGTCTGTTCGATGTAGATCTACCGGATTCTTTAGGAATCTTTAAAGGTTCTTCTTTGGTAGTGGCTGCGGGCTTCTTTTTGATGCTGCCGCTAGCTTATGTCATTTGTATCGTTTGGCCGATGGTTCAACATGGTATTGCAAGTTTTCAGGGTTTTCTTAAAGCCAGTGATTTTATTGGGGTTTGGATCTACACATTCTGTGAGCGAATCTTGATTCCAACGGGACTTCATCATTTTATTTACACGCCGTTCATCTTTGGTCCAGCCATTGTAGATGGCGGGATACAGCAATATTGGCTCCAGCATTTGCAAGATTTTGCGACATCGTCGCAATCGCTTAAAGATATGTTTCCGGGAGCGGGTTTTTCCTTGCATGGTTCGTCGAAGATTTTCGGGATTCCGGGGATTGCGCTGGCAATCTATGCTACGGCTAAGCCTGCGAAAAAAAAGGCAGTTGCTGGTCTTTTGATTCCGGCGACGATTACTGCCGTTGTCTGCGGGATCACGGAACCGCTTGAATTCACATTCTTGTTTGTCGCCCCGTTCTTGTTCTTTGTTCATGCGGCATTAGCGGCAACTTTGGCAATGACTTTGTTCATGTTTGGTGTAGTAGGATCTTTTGGCGGTGGGCTGATTGATGCCTTTGTCCAAAACTGGGTACCGTTATTTTCGTATCATTCGGGAACTTATATTACACAGATTGTTGTCGGGTTATGCTTTACCGCGATTTATTTCTTTGTTTTCCGGTATCTGATCCAGAAAAATGATTATAAGACTCCGGGCAGAACAGATGATGACGATGATGATAAATTGTATTCAAAAGCAGAGTATAAAGCAAAAGTTGCACTTGAAGCAGCCGGCGCTGTAAATATGAAAATCGACGAACGCGACTTGAAGGCGAAGGTCTTTCTTGATGCGCTTGGCGGCAGAGAAAACATCAAAGACGTGACCAATTGTGCGACGAGGCTTCGCGTGACGGTACATGACGAATCCTTAGTCAAAGGTGCCAGTGTATTCACGAAAGCAGGTGCGCATGGGCTAGTTAAAAATGGCTGTGCACTTCAAGTCATTGTGGGACTTTCTGTGCCACAGGTCAGGGAACGCTTCGAAGCGCTTATGGAGGGTACTGTATTAGAAATGGGTGAAACGGCAGAAACGCCGACTTTGCAGGCCATTGGCAAGGCTGCGGCCCTTAAAGCGTTTGTCAACGGCAAAGTGATCCCGATGGAAAAGGTAGAAGATGAGATGTTTTCACATAAAATGATGGGCGATGGAGTTGCAATCTGGCCGCAAAATGAAATGGTGGTCGCACCGGCGGACGGCGTGGTCACGATGGTAATGGAAGGCTCGTCCCATGCGGTGGGCATGCGGCTGGCCAATGGCGTAGAAGTCCTGATCCATGTGGGCCTGGATACGGTCAAGATGGAAGGCCGGGGTTTTGAAACGCTAGTAAAACAAGGCGATTTGGTCAAAGAAGGGCAAGATTTACTTCATTTTGACAAGGCCCTTATCGAAAAAGAAGGTTATCCTTCGGTTATCATCATGGCAATAACGAATTCTACGGAATTTCCGATGCTCAAGCTGCGTTCGGGAATGACAGCCAAAGCCGATGAGACGGTAATCGCTACATTCTAAAAGGAGACAGCTATGGATGCATTAAAATGGTGGCAAAAAACGATTGTATATGAGATTTATACGAAGAGCTTCTGCGATAGCAATGGTGATGGTATTGGTGATCTGCCGGGGATTACGAGCAAGCTCGATTATCTTCATTCTTTAGGGGTCGGAGCAATCTGGCTGACCCCAATCTATGAATCGCCAATGGTCGACAATGGCTATGATATTGCAAATTATTGCAGCATTGCACCGGAATATGGAACGATGGAGGATATGGAGGAACTCATAGCGCAGGCAAAAAAGCGTGATATCCGCATTGTCATGGATTTGGTATTCAATCATACCTCAGATCGGCATGCTTGGTTCAAGGAGTCTCGGAGTTCAAGAGAAAATGAGAAGCGTGATTGGTATATTTGGGAAGATGCGAAAGCCGATGGTTCAGCGCCAACGAATTGGCGCAGCATTTTTTCTGGTTCTGCATGGACGCTAGATGAGAGGACAGGGCAGTATTATCTACATACCTTTGCCTCAGAACAGCCGGATTTGAATTGGGAGAATCCAAAAGTGCGCCAGGCACTTTACCAAGCGGCATCTTTTTGGCTTGATAAAGGCGTCGGTGGGTTTCGTATCGATGCGATTGTCTACATTAAAAAACCGAAGGCGTTTTTAGACGCAGATGTCGATGGACCAGATGGTTTGGGCAACATTCATCCTGTACTGGCAAATCAGCCGGGTATATTGGATTTTCTACGAGAATTTGGGCAGCAGGTGTTTGCTGAAAAGGATATTTTTACTGTAGCTGAAGCCAATGGCGTTAGTGCAAATGAGCTAAATCAATGGGTTGGCAAAGAGGGCGTTTTTGATATGCTCTTTGAATTCAGTCATGTGGATCTTGGGTCAAGTCCGTCGGGTTTATGGTCTGAAAATAAACCTTGGCAGTTGACTGATTTAAAAAAAGCCTTGCGGGACAGCCAATTGGCGACGGCTAAGAATGGCTGGTATCCGATATTTTTTGAAAACCACGATCAGCCTCGTGGTATCGATCACTTTTTTCCGCCGCAGGCAGATTGTGTTCTTGCGGCTAAGGCCTTGGCGACGATTTTTTTTACGCTGCGAGGAACTCCATTTATCTATGAAGGGCAGGAGCTGGGACTTCATAATATGAAGTTTAGCTCGATTGATCAATACGATGATATTCTGTCAAAGGGTCAATATGGGCTGGCATTGCAAAATGGCTATACGCCAGCTAAGGCCTTGGAATTTATTTGGAAATTCAGTCGTGATAATGCCAGAGTCCCGATGACTTGGTCCGATGCTTTGCATAATGGCTTTTCTGCGGGGCAGCCCTGGATTTCGATTCCTCCGGAATACACAGCCTTGAATGCAAAAAGCCAAGCGGAGCAAACCGATTCGGTATTGGCTTATTATCAGGGCATGGCAAAGCTGCGGCAGGAATCAGAGGTACTCTTGCACGGTCGTTATGAAGAGTTATTGCAAGAAGATGAAAAAATTTACGCTTTTCGGCGAATTTTTGACGCGAACGAAATTTTGGTGCTGGTTAATTTCAGCACACAAGAAGCCTGTTTCGAGTTGGCGGAATTAGCTCAAATGAAAAATCTTTATGGAAATTATCCCGATGTGAAACCGGGGGCATTGCGCAGCCTTGAAGCGAGAATTTACTGTGGGAGGTGCGGTGCCCATGAAGCTGGCGGCAAGTGATTTTGATGGGACGCTTTATAAAGAGCAAGGGATTTGTGCAGAAAATGTCTTGGCAATAAAAAACTGGCGGGCAGCCGGACATAAGTTCGGCGTGATAACTGGCCGGGACTATGGAATGCTTTTGCCGCAGCTGCGCCATTTTGGTGTTGAAGATGATTTTTCTATTTGCAATAATGGGGCGATCATTTTCGATGGCAGCGGCAAGCTCTTGTATCAAGCCGAGATTCCGGCAGATTTATTCGGGCGGATTGCCAGTCAGGCTTGCGTGGAGAAAAGTCTGCATATAGCGTTTTCCCAGGCGGATCGGACTTGTTTGTATCGAGAAAGAGAACGGTCCTGGATCTTGCGGGAAGCAGTGCAGTGGGGCTTTCAGGTGGAGCGGATTGAGCTGGAGGAGATTGCTAAACTGCGGGCAGTGCAGCAGATATCTTTGGGCTTTGATGATCTTAAAGAGGCAGCCCTATGCACGCAGATTTTGAATCGTGATTTTGGCAGGCAGATCAGAGCGTATCAAAATCGTGGCAGTGTTGATGTCACGCCGGCTTTTGTCAACAAGAGCCAGGGAATAGAGACTTTATTAGAAAAAATGTCGTGGGGCACAGGGACCGAGATCTATGCGATTGGTGATGAAACCAATGACTTGCCGATGATCCGGGCCTTCTCGGGCTATGCAATCGCTTCGGCCAGAGAAGAAATCCGGCAGGAAGCCAAGAAAACATTTTTGAACGTGGGAAGTATGCTGCAAGAATTTATATAAGGGTGATCGTTCAGGCATGACTTTGTTTAGAAAAATTACCTCCTCACGGGGGTGGGGAGGTAATTTTGTTCGCTTGCATGAGAAAAAGGATGTTCTTATTTAAATCTAAAAAAGAAAAGGATGCGGAGATAAATGAATATGAAAAAAAGCATGGCGGCAATGATTTTAGGAATGGGCCTTGGTTTTTCCACAACAGCAATGGCGGCAGCTGCGGACAGTTTCACGGACGTACCGAAAGACCATTGGAGCTATCAAGCTCTTGATGTACTAGCAAAAGATGGTATCATCGAAGGCTATACGGATGGAACGTTCCAAGGAAATCGCGCCATGAGCCGTTATGAAATGGCGGTCATCATAGCTAAGGCAATGGGCAAGACGGGCTCAATCAGCGATCAAGCAATCCTTGAAAAATTAGAACGGGAATATGGCAGCGAGCTGTCAGCGCTCGACCAGAAAATCGATGCGGTGGATAAAAAAGTCGACGCGACCAATGCACGTATCGATAATGTGAAGATCACAGGATTTGTGCGCACGCAATGGGACAGCGATAAAACCGATGATGCTGCGGCTTCGACTTCGACAAACAATAATGACAATAAACGCTTCTATATGGATCTGGAAGGAGAAATGAAGGTTGCTGAAAATTGGAAAGCGAAATTTCAAAGCGAGACCAATCGTCATTATTCTCATAACGATGCTACAGGCAAAACGCATAAAGGCCAAGATGGCACGGATACGGGAACGTTCCAAAGAATTTGGGTTGACGGCACACTTGCCAACAACTGGTATGTAAACATTGGGCGCAAATGGAGCGGTATCGGCTATCAGAATATGCTGCAAGGCAGTGAAACCGATGGAATTCAATTCTGGCACCCGATGACTAAAGATATCATGGTCAGCGGCTGGTATTTTGCTCCGACCTGGGATGGGGCGGACTATGATTTATACGGGGTCAATTTCTTTGGCAAGGTCGCTAAAAATCTCGAAATGAATGTTGCCTATGGGCAGGCCAACAAAGAAAAATGGTTTGGCGATAAATATGCGGCAGTTGATTTGCGTACACAGGTGCTCAAGAACGTCAAATTGACAGGCACGTATGTCTGGACTGGAGCGAACAAGGATAATACGGATAAGGCAGTTCGCATCGATTATAAGGATACGAATCTTAAAAATGTAGGTTCGTTTGGTGCCTATGCGCGGTATGTGAATTATGGTGCCAACGGGGATGTCGGGCATGATGATGAATGGGGCTCTTTGCCAAGCAATATGAAGGGCTGGATCCTCGGACTCAAATATGTGCCTTGGCAAAATGTAGAATGGCAGACGTTGTACTCGAAACAAAAAGTCAATGTCAATTCCACCAATGATAATAGAAAGTTATTCCGGACAGAACTCGATTTCCATTTCTAAAATTAAATGAGGACTTGGTTTAGGCGGCATTTTCATGCCGCTTAAATCATAAGTTTTGGCAGAGCTTGCTCAGGGCGAAAGCTAGTGTGAGTGAACTGCTTATTTTGGTTGGATTTTTAGCGGGAATCTGTATAAGGCGTTTTGGCAAAGCTATAAAAGTGCAGCCAAAGCAGCCCGGTCAGTTGGAGGAGGAAAAAGAATGCTTTGCAAAGATAAATTGACACGTGCGGTATTGTTTGCTGTTTCGGCGGGGGTTTTTGCCTTGCCCTTGTCGTTTGTACAGGCAAGTATGCCGGCGGTGAGCATTGTTTCAAGGGCAGAAGCGGCGCAAACTATTTCTAAAGTTGTTGTATTGACGGGGAGCCTGCAAGATGAACTTGGGTGCAGCAAGGACTGGGACCCCACTGCGGCTAAAAGCCAGATGACGGACATGGGAAACGGGCACTATGTACTTAAAGGCCAGCTTCCCGCCGGCAATTATGAGTTTAAAATCGCCATCGGCGGCAGTTGGCAGGAAAATTACGGCGCGGCAGGTAAAGCAAATGGGGCGAATATTGAACTTCGACTTAAAGCGGCGCATGAGGTGACCTTTGATTACGATGAAGCCACACATCTCGTGACCTATTCCTATGCAGGAGCGGAAGCAGAAGCGGCAATTGATGCGAAAGAGAAGCATCAACGAAAAATCGTGGTTGCAGGCAATATGCAAAAGCTTCTTGGGGCAGGGAAAGATTGGGACCCATCGGATATGAAGACCCAGATGAAAGATCTTGGACATGGGTTTTACAGCTATACGATTCAGCTGCCAGCAGGGCAATATTCCTATAAAGTGGCGGTAAATGGAAGCTGGTCAGAAAACTATGGCCTAGGTGGCAACGCAGATGGCGCCAACATGCAGTTGACGCTAGACAAGCCGCAAGCCTTGACGATTTACTATAATGACAGCACCCATCAGATCAAGGATACGAGCACATACACACTTTTGCCCGAAGCAAAGCTTCCTATGATTGCCGGAGATTTGATGGATACGGCTAAAGGTGAGGCTGTTTTGCGCGATACGATGCTTGACCAATTCTACACGACGACGCTTGATGCCAAGGCGGGGACCTATCAAGCAGCCATCATGCAGTCGGGAAAAAAGGTGATGGCGCAGCCGGTGACGCTGGTGCGAGATGGGAAAATCAAGATTTATTTTGATGCAAAAAGCAAAAAGATGAGCATTGATGATGGCAGCATCCACGAGGATAAGCTTTATCATAACAGCTGGGAGGCAGCGAGCCGGATGCCATTTGAGGCCATCAAAGCAGGTGATTCGATTTCTTTATCGATTCGCGGGCAAAAGGGAGATATCAAAAAAGCGCAGCTGATTTTGCGCAAAGCCAAGATCACAGCTAATGGCGGCGATGAATATAACGTCGACTACGCAGCGGGAACGACTACTGTCTACGATATGGATTTTGCCGCGACGGAAAAGGACACAGATGTCTGGAGCAAAAAAATCGAAATCGATGACAGTGGAATCTATGGCTATACATTTTTGCTCAATGGAGTCAAAGAATATGGTGATGATGCCAAACCGGGCGGAACTGGGATGGTTTTTATCAGAAATGCCAAGCCGTTTGAGCTAACCGTCTATAAAGCCGATTATAAGACGCCGCAGTGGGCGAAAGAAGCGGTTGTGTATGCTGTATTTCCGGACCGCTTCTATAATGGCGACAAAAATAATGATAACGCCAAGCAAAATGCCCGGGGCAGTCAGCCGATACAGCATAAGGCGTGGACGGATCTGCCGGCAAATTACAGCCGGACTCCGGCAGCTGATGGCGATAAATATGAATGCAATGATTTCTTTGGCGGTGATTTAGCCGGAATCACGCAAAAACTCGATTATATCCAGTCGATGGGCTTCAATGCGATTTATCTCAATCCCATCATGGAAGCGGCGTCGAATCATCGCTATGATACCGTCAACTACGGTCGCATCGATCCTTTTTTGGGAACGCAGAAAGACTTTGATGAACTGATTGCGCAAATGAATAAACGCGGTATGCGTCTCATCATGGATGGGGTGTTCAACCACGTCGGCGATGACTCGATCTATTTCGATCGTTATGGGAAATACAAGACAGTCGGCGCCTATGAATACTGGTCGCGTGTGTATGATTTGATGAATACGCGGCATATGAAAGAGGCAGAAGCGCAAAAAATGGCGCGTGCATCGCTGGTCGCCGAAGGACAGGTATTCAGTCCATACCACTGGGAGAACTGGTTTGAGATTAAAAACCAGAAGGGCCATGATGAAATGGGCGATAAATATGAGTATCATGATTGGCAGGGGTATGCAAGCCTCGTGCCGTTCAAAGATTATCCAGCCAGTGCATCATCACCTGTCAAAGATGAGCCTAATCAGCTCAATAATATCGACTTGGACAACTATCTGATTTATGGCGATGATGCAATCATCACAAGCTGGTTCAAAAAAGGCTTGTCGGGCTGGCGTTTTGACGTTGCTAAGGAAGTTCCACCGGAATTCTGGGGGGCTGTTCGCACGAAGGTCAAAGGCATGAAGACGCAAAATGGAGATGACCCTCTGCTTCTCGGCGAAATCTGGCAGGATGGGTCGCAGTTTCTCACGGGAGATCAGTTTGATTCGGTCATGAACTATAAATTGAGCTTTGCTCTGGGGGATTTATTCCTGGTCAAAGGCGATGCGAAAGCCGCCGATGATGAGCTCAAGGTTTTGCAGCAAAACTATCCGAAGGAAGCTCTGTATGATCTGATGAATATTGTCGACTCACACGATGTCGTTCGGGCGATCTATAAGTTCGGCGGCGGAAAAGATAATATAGCACAGGCGAGCCTTCAGGATTTTGACTATGATCTGGGTAAGACGCGCCTTAAGTTATCCGCCATTTTCTTGATGGGTTATCCGGGAATGCCGACCGTTTATTATGGTGATGAAGCCGGGCTTTACGGCAGCAGCGATCCAGATAATCGTCGAACCTATCCATGGGGCAGCGAAGACCAGGATCTTTTAGGCTTCTATCAAAGGGTCATCAAGGTCAGAAACGATCATAAAGCACTCTTTGCCCATGGCGATGTCTTTACCTTGAAAGCAGATGGGGATGTGTATATTTATGGACGAAGCGATTCAAGTGAGGCTGGGGTAGTCGCGATCAATCGCGGGGCAGCGTGCGAACAGGTCATTGCCGTGCCGCAATTTGCCGATGGAACCGTATTTAAGGATGCCCTTGATGAAACTTATTTTACCGAAGTCACTGGCGGAGCGCTTTCTTTGCAACTAGAGGCTGGGAAGGGCAGGATGCTCATCAAGGAATAAGTGCATTTGTCACAGAAGCTGGGAAAAGTCCCTAAAGGCTTCGAATCTATTGAAGCAGCAAGGATTCAATGCTAACATGGAACTTGTAAGCAAGGGATTCCCAAGAGATAAAATGTCGGATTTGAGGCCTGAATCCGGCAATCGATAAAAAATAAACAATTGTATGGGAGGACTTTATGATGGACAAGAAATTTTCTGTAGTAGTAGCGGGCGGCGGCAGTACCTTTACGCCGGGAATCGTCATGATGCTTTTGGCAAATTTGGAGCGTTTTCCTATCCGTAAATTGAAGTTTTATGACAATGATGGTCAGCGTCAAGAAACGGTAGCCAAAGCTTGTGAAATCATCTTGAGGGAAAAAGCCCCGGAAATTGAATTTTTGGCGACAACAGATCCCGAGGAAGCCTTTACGGATGTCGATTTCATCATGGCGCATATCCGGGTCGGTAAATATGCAATGCGTGAACAAGATGAAAAGATTCCGCTCAAATACAATGTACTCGGACAGGAAACCTGCGGACCGGGCGGCATATCTTACGGGATGCGTTCGATTGGCGGCATCATCGAAATCATCGATTACATGGAAAAATATTCACCGAATGCTTGGATGCTCAATTACTCCAATCCAGCAGCAATCGTTGCCGAGGCCACGCGTAAGCTAAGACCAAACGCGCGCATCCTCAACATATGCGATATGCCGATCGGCATTGAACGCCGCATGGCAGCAATTGCTGGCCTCAAATCACGCAAGGATATGGAAATTCGTTATTATGGATTGAACCACTTTGGTTGGTGGACGAGCATCCGCGATCACCAGGGCAATGACCTCATGCCAAAGATTCGCGAGCACGTAGGAAAGCGCGGCTATAATCTCGATGATCCAGAATTCAAAGCAGATTCGAGCTGGACCGTCACCTACGATATGGTCAAAGAATTCTATCAGCTCGATCCAAACACATTGCCCAATACCTATCTTAAATACTATCTTTGCCAAGACGAAGTTGTCGAACATGCAAATCCGGCGCATACAAGAGCCAATGAGGTCATGGAAGGCCGCGAAAAGACCGTGTTTTCGGAATGCCGTCGCATAGCAGCTGCTGGCACAGCCGCCGATTGCGGTTTTGAAGTCGACGAACACGCCTCATACATCGTCGATTTGGCCAGAGCGATTGCCTATAATACCAAGGAAAGAATGCTGCTCATCGTTGAAAATAATGGTGCAATCGAAAACTTTGAGCCGACGGCTATGGTCGAGATTCCTTGTATTGTCGGCTGCCAAGGTCCAGAAGCTCTGACGGTTGGGAAAATCCCGCAATTTCAAAAGGGGCTCATGGAGCAGCAGGTCTCCGTAGAAAAACTGGTTGTAGAAGCCTGGGCAGAAGGTTCTTATCTTAAATTGTGGCAGGCGATTACTTTGTCAAAAACAGTTCCAAGTGCCAAAATAGCCAAGTGCATTCTCGATGATTTGATTGCAGTGAACAAGGCGTATTGGCCGACATTGAAATAAGAAAAAACCTTTGGGAACGGCTGCTAGCGCGGCCGTTTTTTTCTTTGCCTGCTTATAACTTTCATTTATCAAAAAGAAACTGAAAACCGATTTAATTTATTCATAGAACGCCTTGACAGTGTTATGAAAAAGCAATACAATAAATTTAATCCCTACTATTTTGATAAGGATAGTTAGAATTAGTGATATTATGATAATTATAGAATCAATATGAAATATAAGAGGTGCAAAAAATGGCAGAAAAATTGTTGGCGATTTCCGGCTTGCATGCCGGTGTAGAAGACAAGGAAATCCTTAAAGGTCTTGATTTGGAGATCAATAAAGGTGAAGTGCATGTAATCCTTGGACCAAATGGTTCAGGAAAATCGACGTTGATGAACGTTATCATGGGGCATCCCAAATACGAAGTGACGGAAGGTTCGATTTCTTTTGAAGGCGAAGACCTCACGGCACTTAAGACATTTGAACGTGCAAGAAAAGGTCTCTTTTTGTCGTTTCAGAACCCGGAAGAAATTCCTGGCATTACGGTGGAAAATCTTTTGCGTACAGCAAAAAAATCCATCAGCGGCAAAAATGTAAAAATTTTGGCGTTTAAAAAAGAACTCAAGCAGATGATGGAAAAATTGCAAATGGATCCATCTTATGCAGAACGTTATATGAATGTCGGTTTTTCCGGCGGCGAGAAAAAACGCAATGAAATTTTGCAGCTCTTGTTGACCAATCCGAAACTGGCTTTGCTTGATGAAACAGATTCCGGTCTTGATATCGATGCCGTCCAGATCGTTTCTGCTGGGGTAAAACATTTTCATAACGAAGAAAATGCCTGTTTGATCATCACCCATAATTCCAAGATTCTCGAACAGTTAAGTGTCGACCGCGTCCATATTCTGATGGGCGGCAAGATCATTCAGACAGGAGGAGCATCTCTTATCGAAGAGATCAATGCCAAAGGCTTTTTGCATTTGCAAGAAAATTGATCGGTGGCCTGTAGGTCATTTTAGATAAGTGAGGTGTGCTATTTTATGGAGAAGAAAAAAACGTTTGTCGAAGACATTGAGCGCAGTCTTTATGATATAAAAAATGAGGATCGGCCGATTTACAAGACCGATCAGGGTTTGACCGAAGAAATCATTCGCAACATTTCCCGGGAAAAAAACGATCCCGAATGGATGCTCGATTTTCGTTTGAAATCCTTGGATGTGTATTGCCGTACAGCGCTGCCATCCTGGGGGCCATCGCTTGAAGAACTGGATATGAACCAGATTGTCACCTATGTAAAACCAAATGCCAAAATGACTGGCAATTGGAAAGAAGTACCGGAAGATATCAAAGACACCTTTGACCGTCTGGGAATTCCTGAGGCAGAAAAAGAATCTTTGGCTGGCGTTGGCGCTCAGTATGACTCAGAAGTCGTTTATCACAGCGTCAAACAAGAACTTGTTGAACAAGGCGTAATCTATACCGATATGGAAAGTGCGCTTCGCGAGCATGAAGATATCGTCAAAGAGTATTTCATGAAGCTCGTACCGCCGAAAGACCATAAATTTACGGCACTGCATGGAGCTGTTTGGTCTGGCGGGTCCTTTGTCTATGTACCAGAAGGCGTACATGTCGATATCCCGTTGCAATCGTACTTCCGTTTGAATTCGCCAGGTGCTGGCCAGTTTGAACACACGTTGATCATTGTTGAGAAGAATGCGAGCCTGCATTTCATCGAAGGGTGTTCGGCGCCTAAGTACAACGTGACGAATCTTCATGCCGGCTGTGTGGAGCTTTACGTAAAAGAGGGCGCACGCCTTCGTTACTCGACCATTGAAAACTGGTCACGCAACATGCTCAACCTTAACACCAAACGCGCCCTTGTAGAAAAAGATGGCTTGATCGAATGGGTCTCCGGGTCGTTTGGCTCACATATATCGATGCTCTATCCTTGCAGCATTTTGCATGGTGAGCGCGCTAAAGCAGAATTTACTGGTGTCACTTTTGCATCAAAAGGGCAGACACTTGATACCGGGGCAGCTGTTATCCATGCTGCGCCGCATACATCGTCCAATATCAGCACACGTTCCATTTCCAAAGATGGCGGCGTCGTTGTATATCGCGGGGCGATCAAGGTTACGGAGAATGCGCATCATGCGAAGTCTTCGGTTAACTGTGAATCGCTGATGCTCGATGATCGTTCACGCTCCGATACTTTGCCTGTTATGGATATTGCCAATGACGAGGTAGATATCGGACATGAGGCCAAGATCGGCCGCATCAGCGATGAAGCCGTATTTTATCTCATGAGTCGTGGCATCAGCGAAGAAGAAGCCAAGGCAATGATCGTTCGTGGCTTCGTTGAACCGATTGCCAAGGAATTGCCGCTGGAATACGCGGTTGAGATGAACAATCTCGTCAATATCGAACTCGAAGGCGTAATGGGATAGGAGGATGACTGAAATGACAAACACAAATACGGTATTGAATCCTATTCCGATGCGGACCTGGCGCTGGCTTGGTGTAAATGAAACCAAACTGGTCGGTAAGATCCCTTTTGGTAAAATAGGAAATTACAATAAAAAAGTACTGCAAGATGATAGTGCAGCGATAGTTCCAATTGCACAGCTGCCCAAAGAATTGGCTGCTTATGCAGCTAAGGCAGATGGCACAGTCAGTGAAGAGACAAGTCGTCTTGCTGAGACTGAAAATAACAGTGGGTATTATATAGAAATTCCTGCGGGTGAAAAACTCGCGGCACCAATTGAACTCAAATATGATCTTGATCAAGAAAATCCAACCTTGGTCGATCGCCATTTCATCGCAGCCCGTAAGGGGAGCGAATCAACGATCCTCATCAGCTATACAGGCGATGCATCAGAGGCGTTTCATAACGGGCTGACCCGCGTGTATGCCGAAGCGGGGTCAATCGTACATCTGATCAAGTTACAGCTGCTTGGTGATACCGCAGTTCACATTGATGCAGTGAGCACGTATGCAGAAAAAGATGCAAAGATCGAATTCACGACCATTGAGCTCGGTGCGGCGGAGTCCATCACCAGTCTTAAGACGAATTTGGCTGGAGATCAAAGCACGGCGGATATCCAATCGATTTATTTCGGCGATGGAAAACGCAAGATCGACATGAACTATGTTCTTCGTCATGAAGGCAAGCAGACTGATGGCTCGATGCAGGTCCATGGGGCATTGCTCGACCATAGCTCGAAGACCTTCCGTGGAACGCTCGATTTCATCAAGGGCACAAAGGGCTCTGTGGGCCGCGAGGCGGAAGAAATCGTTCTCTTGAGCCCGTCGGTACGCAACCGTTCCGTTCCCCTCATGCTCGCAGGCGAGGACGACGTGGATGGACATCATGCCGTCAGCGTCGGTAAAATGAATGAAGAGAAATTGTTTTATTTGATGTCGCGAGGCCTCAGCTTGCGCGATGCCGAAAAATTAGTGATAGAAGCATCTTTCCAGCCAGCGCTTGACCGTCTTCCTGATGCTGGAATCAAAGAGCAGATATCGGAATATATTAGGAGGCGACTGGCCCATGTCGAATAAATATCATGCTGATTTTCCTTTGCTGCAGAACCAGATGAATGGCAAGCCTTTGGTTTATTTGGATAATGGTGCGACGACCCAAAAACCGCAGGCTGTTATCGATGCAATGGAAAACTATTATAAACGATTCAATGCCAATCCGCATCGCGGTGCGTATGACCTTAGCGTAAAGGCCACAGAAGTCTATGAACACGCTCGTAAACGCGTCAAGACCTTCATCAATGCCGAACATGGCTATGAAGTCATCTTTACGAAAAATGCGACAGAGTCGTTGAATCTGCTTGCCTATAGCTATGGTATGGCCTTTATTGAAAAAGGTGACGAAATCGTCATCACCATAGCAGAACACCATAGCAATCTCGTGCCTTGGCAGCAGGTTGCCAAGGTAAAGGGTGCCATTCTTAAATATCTGTACCTCGATGCTGACGGCAAGATTCCGGCAGATGAGATTGAAACCAAAATAACGGAAAAAACCAAAATCGTGGCATTTACGCAAGTGTCTAACGTTTTAGGCATCATCAATCCTATTGAAAAAATCATCGCCAAAGCTCATTCTGTCGGCGCGGTTACCATTGTCGACGGATCGCAGAGCGTGCCGCATATGAAAGTCGATGTGCAGGCTCTCGATATCGATTTCCTCGTTTTTTCGGGGCATAAAATGCTTTCGCCTATGGGCATCGGTGTTTTGTATGGCAAAGAAAAACTTCTTGATAAAATGCCGCCGTTTCTTTGCGGCGGCGATATGATCGAATATGTAGAAGAGCAGGATACGACATTTGCTCCTTTGCCGGCAAAATTCGAAGCTGGAACGCAAAACGTCGGCGGTGCCGCAGGTCTTACGGCGGCTATCGATTATCTGTCAAAGGTCGGTTTTGCTGAAATCGAACGCGTTGAAAATGAACTCGTAGCCTATGCTGTGCCTAAGCTGCAGGCGCTTCCGTATATTGAACTTTATGGTTGTAACGATTTGTCCGTCAAGACGGGCGTAATCACGTTCAACGTCAAAGACATCCATCCGCATGATGTCGCATCGGTGCTTGATGCCGATGGCGTCGCAATCCGCGCCGGACATCACTGTGCGCAGCCCTTGATGAAATTTCTCAAGGTCAATGCGACCTGCAGAGCAAGCTTTTACTTTTACAATACCAAAGAAGATGTGGACCAGTTTATCGAAAGCTTGTCTCATGTGAGAGGAGTTTTAGGATATGGATCTTAGTTCCATCTATACGGAATTGATTGCCGAACACAGTAAATCGCAGCATAATAAACGCCATTTGGTAAATCCTACCGCAGTCCTCAAGGGCAGAAACCCTAGCTGCGGCGATGAAATCACTTTAGAGGTCGTTCTTAAAGACGGCGTCATCGAGGAAGCTGCCTTTACTGGTATCGGCTGTGCGATATCCCAGGCATCGACGTCGATCATGATCGATCTCGTACAGGGACAAACGGTGGAACAGGCACAAATCTTGATCGATACGTTTCTTGGCATGATCAAACGTGAAATCAAGGACGATGCCGATTTAGAGATTCTGGAAGAAGCCAGTGCACTTAAGAATATTTCCAATATGCCGGCTCGCGTGAAGTGTGCAGTATTATCTTGGCACACATTGGAGTCTGTCATAAAAGGTGAAAAAGATAATTGATCCGATAGAAAGCCAGTCAGCGCCATTAAAGATGATGCTGACTGGCTTTTTTTATACAAAAATGAATCCATTCATTTTTGTATTGACAGGGCTCAATCTGCTCTATACAATATAAGTGAATGTATTCATTTATGAATACATTCACTTATAAAGGAGATGACATCATGTTTATACCAATGGATAAAGAGTTAAAAGTTGCGACACTTGTTTGCCCGGGCGTATTTTTGCCGGATATAGTCAATGCACATACCGCGTTCAGCTTGTCGCCAAATGCCAAGACCTATTTAGTGTGGAAGGACCTTGCGCCTTTTGCAGCCTATAATGGCTGGCCGATGGCTGCGACGACTACCTTTGAGCAATGCCCAGAGGTAGATGTACTGCTTGTGGGCATGATGGCCCCTGACAGCGCAGCAGATCCCGAGGTGCTTGCCTTTATTGAACGGCAGGCCAAACAGGCTAAGGCAGTTATCGGAATATGCTATGGCGTTTTAGTGCTTGGCAGCGCCGGATTATTGACTGGCAAAAAAGCAACTTCCAACTTCTCGGTGGGTGAGGACTTGCGTGAATTTGGTGCGGAGCCTGTACTCACGAGTGAAGTCGTCGTCGATGGAAATCTGTATACAGCTGGCCCTGCACACGGCTGCTTTGAAGCGGCCATTGAAGTATTGACGGCGCTGCGAGGCCCTGAAACTGGTAAGATGCTCGAACTTATGATGGAATACAATCCGCATCCTAAATTCAAAGTAGGCAGTCCTCTTATTGCAGGAGAAGAACTTGCTCAAAAATTCTTCAGTGAAGGTGCTGGTCGGACGCATGTATATATGGAAGCGGCTCGTCGTGGCTACAAAATGATGAACGCCGATTGAACGTAAAATAGCAAATAGGTCATCTGCCAACCGCTGTGATTGGACAGATGACCTATTTTGTTTGAATAAATAGGGTTTTCTTTAATTGTGTTCTAATCAGCCAAACCGTTTAAAAACAGTTCTAATTTATAGGTGAGATTTTCCTTAAAGGAAAGAGAAGAGTGGCTTGTCGCTGCTGATTTGATGAGGCCCATGAAGGTTTCGATGATCATTTCTGTAGGAATGCCCTTTTTGAATTCGCCTTTTTCCTGGCCCTCCTCGATGATATGGCTGAGGATGCTTTTGAACCCGGGGCCATGTGGCGGCTGCTTAAAGCCAAGATGTTTGACGCAGAGCTCGAATAAGGGACGATTGTTATCGTATATCGTTCCTAAGATTTCGAGAATTGCCGAAATTTTTTCCCGCGAAGATTTTTTTTCGGCTTTCATTAATTTTTCCAGCGGTTTTTGCACTTCACTGAATTTTTGCATCAAGACATATTGAATGATGGCGTCTTTTGATTCAAAATAATTATAAAAGGTGCCGGTACCAAGGTCAGCCGCTTTGGTAATGTCACTGATGGTCGTTTCTTCAAAGCCTTTTTCAACGAATAGCTGCATGGCGAGTTCAACTAGCTTGTTTTGTATACATATTTTTTTTCGGTCTCGGCGACTCATAGTGTCGTTCATAGGGAATCCTCCAGAACATAAGAATATAATTTATTATATATGAATTCTTGCGGAATGAGAAGTTTTGTGAAAAGAGCAGGTTGGTTCAAAGAAAATTTAAAGAAAAAACAAAGAGAAAGAAAAGATAAGGACGATATACTAAGAATATGGAAAAGGGTTGAGTTTTAACATACTAAACGAAATGAGGCGTTGAAGAAAATGAAAAAAATATCCATGTTACTCGTGCTGGTTTTGATGTTGGCATTGTCAATAGCGACGGTAAGTGCAGATGAACGTCATCCAGAAGGAGCACCGCAGCAGCAAATGCAGCAGCTTCCACCACAAGATCAAGGACAACAGCCTGGCCCTGATGGACATCCTGATCAAGGACAACAAGATCCTAATCATCCAGATCATCCAGAACAAGGCCCTAATCAATAAGCCTTGAAAATACTGCCTATAAAAAAAAGCCCCGTTGTGGGCTTTTTTTTATAGGCAGTATTCAATGACCGTATCTTGCCCGGCCATGACTTTGGCTCCGATAAGCGGGTGGAAAGCGGTTACTTTTTCGGGATTGACAATTAAAACCGGCGAAGTCATATTTATATTTTTTGCCTTGATTACCTGCTGATCGATTTTTATGATTTTTGTTCCAGCCGTTACTTGGTCGCCAGCCTTGTGCAGAGCTTCAAGGCCAGCTCCATTCAAAATGATGCTGTCGAGCCCAACGTGGACCAGTACTTGAATGCCGCTGGGAGTTGTAATCGCAAAAGCGTGCTTGGTTTCAAAAAAGAGGGTAATCTCACCATCGCAGGGGGCTAAAACCGTATCGCTTTCAGCCAAGATGGCAAGACCGTCACCGGTAAGCTTCTCAGCGAAGACCGGATCAGGCACGTCTTTGAGTTCCTGGGTTTGACCGGAAATTGGAGCAATGATTTTAAGGATTTGGTTTGTATTGGTTGTAAGATTCATAGCAGCATGAGGGTCAAAAACATCTTTTCCCCGCATATTCACCTTCCTTTGCGTGAATTTGTGAAATATTCTTATATCTATTGTACTTCTTGTCGGCAAGGCCGACAAGTTATTTTTCACGAAACTGGTTTACGGAATATTTGGGATGGATTTGGCTATAGCCGTGTGCTTTATGATATCGGAAACCTTTTGGTCCATTTCCAAGGATTGTTTGTGCAGTGATTCGGCGGATTCTAAAGAAGCAATATCATCTTCAGCGATCCCTTTGGCAAAAAGCTGCCAAGCATCGATGGAAAGCTCATCGGTAGCCAAACGCAGTTCATGCAGATGTTTAGCTCCAGCGGGAACTTCGATGGCCTTTAGCTTATTATCGCGCCCCATGATTCCCGGGATAATATCGCTTTCAATGAATTTGCTGATTTTTTGTCGTTGGTCGTTGCTTAGCTCATTTGTTTGGTGAGCTGCGATTTTTTTGAATTGGAGCTGCTGTTGACTGAAAAAATTATTGTAATCATCGACGAGTTTTTGTGTCGAGGCGACATAAAGGGTGATGTCGGTATTAAGCGGCTCCCGGATTGTTTTTAGGAAATCCTGATAATTCTTGATATAGGATATTTGCCAGTGACCGCTGTCATCGGCTTCTAATTGGACTAGCAAGGTGAAGTCGGTTTGTGTATAATCCTCACGCATGTCAATTGAAGCAGTAGCTGAATTGCCGTCTTTTTTTATTTCACCGATTTTTTGCAGACTGACATTGCGTATCTGCGAACGTTCGATGAATTCATCGAAATCAATTCCAAGCTGTTGTCCTTTGAGCAAGGATGTACTAGCCGGGGAATCCCACGCGTTGTTTTCGATATAAGAATCGAAGGTATTCATCATGCCCTTTGTAATGGTGGGTTTCACGAGAACGTAAAATTTCTCGAACAAGGCTTTTGTCGAGGGGGTAAGGTTTTTGTCGTAGGAAAATAAATCCACGGTTAAGTCATCATATGCCTTTGAAACCAGTAAATCCGTATTTACGTATTTATGAAAAGCCGCTTTGTCATGGCTTTTGATGGCGGACTGGACTTGTTGCAGGGCGTATTCAGGGGTCCGGGTATAGATGAAGAAATACCAGGCACAAAGGCCGAGCAGCAAAGAAATGCTGACGATGATCAGCAGGTTCTGCGAGCGGCGTAATTGGCCACGTTCTTCAAGGCGGGCTTTCCATGTAAAATCATCCATAAATTAAAAAACTCCTATTTTGTTCGATGCATTAATTATATCGCAAAATGCCAGGTCTGGGGAGGACGAAAATAAAATAAATAAAATATTGACAGGCATGTTTTTTTTAGATATAATATTTAACGTTAGCAGTACATAATTTTAGATATTGGGGTATCGCCAAGTTGGTAAGGCACGGGATTCTGAATCCCGCATTCGTTGGTTCGAGTCCAGCTACCCCAGCCATTGTATTTTAGAGCATCGCGCAGGCGATGTTTTTTTGTTGGAAAATATAGATGAAAAATGGGCGCGGGCAAATCGATTGGATTTGTCCTCGCCCATTTTTTTTAATGATCTGATAGGTTATCCGTACGCAGATCGATTTCTTTCAATGGAATAAGCTTTGTTTTGTGTTTGATTTTATACCAAAAATAGAAAATCAAGATGATCGGGATGCCAATGTAGGTCGCGATGGCACCATTCCAATCGATTGTATTACCCATGAAGGCTCCGTAATTTTGTCCAAGCATTACAAGCAAGCATAAAGCCAGTGCAAAGAAGGAACCAAATGGAAAGAGCTTTGCCCGATATTTAAGTGAAGCAAGATCTTTGCCTTGAGCGACAAAAGCTCGGCGGAATCGGTAATGGCAAATCGCGATGCCGACCCAGACGACAAATCCTGTCATGCCGGATAGGTTCAACAGCCAGGTATAAGCCGTTCCTTCACCAATCAGCGAAGTCAAGAAGGCTAAGAGTCCGAAGCCTGCCGTCAAAAACAATGCATTCGTCGGAACGCCGCGTTTGTTGACTTTGGCAAAGGCTATCGGTGCTTTGCCTTCTTTTGCCATAGCATAAAGCATACGTGTCGAAGCATAGAGCCCCGAGTTGCCGCACGATAATACGGCAGTTAAGATAACAAAGTTCATCAAGGAAGCCGCTGCATTGAAACCAGCACGGTCGAGAACCAACGTGAACGGGCTGACAGCGACGCTTTCAACATCGGTCTTAAGCAGGTTCGGGTCCGTGTAAGGCAGCAAGAAACCGATGACGATCATGGTTCCGATGTAAAAGAGCAAAATACGCCAAAAGACATTGTTGATGGCTTTTGGTACATTTTTTTCTGGGTCTTCACTTTCCCCAGCAGCGATGCCGACAAGCTCAGTTCCCTGGAACGAAAAAGCAGCAATCATAAAGATGCCGACGATGGAGCCTGCTCCGCCGACAAAAGGCGCTTCGCCGTTTGTCCAGTTAGAAAAACCAGGGGATTGGGTGCCGATTACACCAAAAATCAAGAGAACGCCAATTGTCAGGAATATCAAAACCATGGCGACTTTTATACTGGCAAACCAGTATTCACTTTCACCGTAGGCTCTAGTTGACAAATAATTGAGGATAAATAAAACGATTAGAAAAACAGCACTCCAGATGATGGCCGGAGTGTCCGGAAACCAAAATTTCATGACGAGTGCGCCGGCGACGATTTCGACGGCTAAGGTAATTGCCCAATTGAGCCAATAATTCCAGCCGATAGCAAAACCGAGGGCTGGGTCGACAAATCGGGAAGCGTAGGTGCCAAAGGATCCTGGCACTGGCAGATAGGTAGCCATCTCGCCCAAACTTGTCATGATAAAGTAAACCATAATACCGATGACAGCATATGCCGCCAAAGCACCGCCAGGCCCCGCGGTGCTGATTGATGCCCCACTGGCCAAAAACAGGCCTGTCCCTAAGGCACCGCCGATGGCAATCATATTCATATGCCTTGTCTTCAGGCTGCGCTTAAGCTCGCCTTCTGTCAAAGGTTCATTTTCCCTTGAAAGGGAAAGTTCTTCTTCGTTGATACTCACCGAATCCACTCCATTTCTTTTGTCTGTGATTTATATGTTTGGTTGTCGAAAACTTATAGCAGATTTGTTTTTCGCGCTATTTTAAAAGCCATAGGCGTGTAAAAAGAGAAATCAGCAAGCTATTTTGACAAACGGGGAAACGCTCTGATTTTTGTATGAAACAAATAACATAAGCATAACATTTTTATTTTACACGAAAATCAGAATAGATGCCATGATTATTTATGTCTTTCGACCTGGATTTGTATCAAATAACGGGGTATTTGGCAGAAAAAAAGCCAGACCATAAGGCCTGGCAAAAAGCAAAACATAATAAAAAATAAGTGCTTTTGAGTAGACCGCAAAATCGGCCTGAAACTCATTATATAGGAAGGCGGGAAAATAGTCTAGTCTTTTGGAAATTTAAGTAGAGAAATTTAATAAGGCAGGATTTTTATTTGGCCGTCAAGAACTTACTACATGTATTTATCAGAAAAGTCAAAGGATTGTCGTGATGGATATGGTAGGATGAAGCAGGATGCGGAGAGGAAGATCTTTATGCGAAGGATGGCAGCGCAGAAAAGTTTGGGGAGGAGAATGGCGAGCCGATGGTTAGCTGGCTTAGTGGCAGCATTACTCCTCTTTTTTAATATGGTACTGCCTGTTCAGGCACAATTGCGGCAGATGGTCCGCGTTGGTTTCGTCAATCTTCCCTACTATATGGAGGTTGATGAACAGGGGCATCGCAGCGGCTATGGCTATGAATGTTTGCAGGAAGTGGCCCAGTATGCCAATTGGCAATTTGAATATGTCGATGGGGCTTGGCCGGATTTGATGAATAAGCTGCATCGCGGCGAAATAGATTTGCTCACCGGGGTTCCTGCGAGTCTGGGAACGAGTCCGGATCTTGCCTTGGTCGGTGCAATGGGAAGCATGCATTTGACGTTGTCGAGAGCTCCAGGTATCGATCCCCAACAAAAGATTCAACGAATCGGATCTTTGTTTGGAGCTTATGGAGGCGATGTCTTAGAAAAATACAGCCAACAGCAAAATTTTTCTTATACTTCGTATCTTTATTCATCGGCTAAACTGCTGGAGCAGGCGGCGAGGACCGGGGAAATTGATGCGATCATGGCAGATCGGCAGTTCTTCAATGTGATGGGGCCGGTTGTCACCGATTTTGAGCCACAGCTGATCTATATGGCAGTGCGCAAAGACAATCCAGAATTATTGAATGAGCTCAATGCGGCAGTTGCCGATATGCAGCAAGAAGATCCGCATCTGCTCAATCGGCTTTATCAGAAATATTATGTCAATACGATGGCGGTCCCTTTGGTACTGACTCCGGAGGAAAAAGCCTATTTACAGAAGAAAAAAGAATTGGTCATTGTTGCATCTCCAGACCAAAAACCTTATTCTTATTTTTCTGATGGAAAAATTGCGGGAATTGTCGGTGATCTTGTAGAGAAAATGGGGAGAGACCTAGGCATCCGCATTCGTGTAATTGAGCCTAAAAGCTATGCGGAAGCTTTGAGCTTATTGCATAATGGAAAGGCGGATGTCCTGGCGAATTTCTTTGGTGATTATAGTTGGGCTGAGGGGAACAAGGTCCGCATTACCCAGCCGTATCTGCGGTCGCGTTATGTTTTATTGACGCGTAAAGGCGCGCTGCCACAGAGCCCTAAAGTCGCTTGCGTAAAGGATTATTTTTATGCGAAGTCTTATGCTGCCAAGATTTATCCCGAAGGCGAAATCGTATATTTCAATACAATGGAAGAGTGCGAAGATGCGGTAGCAAGTGGGCAGGCCGATGTGACATTCGTCAATCGGTATTCGGTCCAAGCGGTTTTGCAAAGAGGGAAGTATCGTAATTTACAGGCGATTCCGGATGAGCGGCTTTTGCACCAGAGCAGTATGGCGGTCGATATCACGCAAGACCCCTTGCTGCTTCATATATTGAATAAGGAGCTCAATCATTTCAGCTCAGATGAGATGAATCACATCGTAAATGCAAATACGGCCTTGGCTGAGCCCAACAACAGTGCTTTTGAATTTATTTATCGTTATCCGGGGCCGGTTGTCAGCGGAATACTTTTAATTGGTTCATTGATTGTTATTCTGCTTTTGCGTGTGAATAAAGAGCGGCGGGAACACTTGAATCACGTTAATGAAATCGCCTATAAAGATGAGAATACAGGTTTTTATAATCGGAATTGGCTCGAGGAATTTGTCAGACGACCAGTGGCCGGAAATAAAAACTATGGCTATAAAAACTATGACACCAAGGGCAGCATCAGTAAAAGCGAAAATCTAGTCAACGTGGTGCTCTACAACGGCAGTGGCTATGAATTAGCCTGGAGTAAACCGAAAAATCTCCATGCCAACGAGCTAGTGGTTAGCGAGGATAAAATGAACGCTCCAGTAGCCCTCACCGCTGCCCGGTATAATTCGGAGCAAAGTGGGGATACCCTGTTTTGTGAAGGGGTATACTA
>RCMY010000963.1_pt1 | contig 27526 bp, 19 predicted proteins | sample 2041341 | NCBI WGS metagenome assembly RCMY01 (sample SAMN09708234, study PRJNA481090) | Marine sediment metagenome, whole genome shotgun sequencing project.
GACACTTGTTCGCAGAACAAGGCACGCACATCGCTTTGGCCGTTGGCCAAACGTCGGATTCAAGAATCCGACCTACGCAGATGATGCTGGCGAACTGCTTTTATTTGGTAAGGTTATTTTTTAGAATGGGTATAATAACCCTTTTGTGCTGTGCCGTTTCAGACGGCCTCTTCCGTAAAACAACACCCACACATCATGCCCCATATCCGCCTGACCGTGCTCGGCTGCGGCAGCTCCTCCGGCACCCCCGCCATCGGCTGCACCTGCCCCGTGTGCACCAGCCCCCACCCGAAAAACCGCCGCAGCCGTTGCAGCGCCTGGCTCGATATCGGCGGCCAAGGCTGGCAAATCGACACCGGCCCCGATTTTCGCAGCCAAGCCCTGCGCGAGCAGCTGCCGCGCATCGACGGCGTGCTCTACACCCACCCGCACGCCGACCACCTCAACGGCATCGACGATTTGCGCGGCTTTTGCTACAAGCAGCAAGGCAGCATACCGATTTACGGCAGCGCCGCCACCCTGGCCAACATCAGCGAGCGCTTCGACTACGCCTTTTTCCCGCCCGGCAGCCACTGGAACCGCCCCGTGCTCGAAGCGCGCCCGCTCACCAACGGCCTCACACTCAACGGCGCGCCGCTGCAACACTTCCAAATGCCGCACGGCCATTGGCACACCACCGCCTACCGCATCGCCGACATCGCCTGGCTCACCGACATCAACCACATCAGCAGCGCCCAAATTGCCGCCCTGCAAGGCCTGGATCATTTGTTTATCGACTGCTTAAGCCCGCGCCCCTACCCCAGCCACTTAAGCTTCGATCAAGCCTGCGATTATGCCGAGCAAATCGGCGCCCGCCACACCTGGCTGATTCACATGACCCACGCGCTGGGCTACGAAGAATTGCTCGCCACCTGCCCGCCCGGCATCGCCCCCGCCTACGACGGCCTCACCGTTGACTCAAGCTATTAAACTGCGTAAGTACGATTAGCTTTGCCAAAGCAAAGCGTAATCGTACGCATGCCACACAAACAGCAAGCCGTAGGTACGATTAGCCGCCCAAAGGCGGCGTAATCGTACGCATGCAATACACTCCGCACCAGCTTTGAATAGGTTAAAAAGCAAACAGGCCGTCTGAAACCTTTTTTCAGACGGCCTGTTTGCTTTCCAACGCCGGTTTAAACTTCCTGCCCACCACTACGCCGCCTTTGCGCAGCACGCGTGCCCACCACTCCAATCATACCCACATGGTATATCCATCCCGAAACTATGCCGATTGTCACTAAAATCCGCCCCTCAGCCCAAACCACTGCTCTTCTTTACGCAATTTATTAAAATCTTAGCAAATCTTTCTTAACACATTGCCCATCCACCATGAATCCCAACTTCTTCCCACGCACTCCGCTGGCCGCTGCCATCTGCCTGCTCGCCTTCTCCACGCCCCTTTCCGCCACCGATATTCCCGCTACCGCCGAAACCGAGGCCGGGCGTTTGCAGCAAGAGCAATTATTGCGCGAGCAGCAGCGGTGGCAGCATCTGCAAGAGCAAATGCGCCCCGCGCCCGAAGTCCGCCTGGGCGAGGCCGCCGCGCCTCTCGCTGCTTTTTCTTTGAGCCAGGCCGAGTCGCCCTGTTTTGCGGTGCAGGAAATCCGCCTGGTTGGCGAGGCGGCGGGTAAGTTTCAATTTGCGCTCAAGCAGGCATTGGCCGAATCGGGCTTTGCCCCCGGCATGTGTTTGGGTGCGCAAGGCATCAACCACATCATGGCCTTGGCGCAAAACGCGCTGATTGCCAAAGGCTACACCACCACCCGCATTCTGGCTGCGCCCCAAAACCTCGCCGGCGGCGTGCTCACGCTCACCGTGATGCCCGGCCGCATCGGCAAAATCCGCATTGAAGGTGCCGATGATCCGACGCGCACCGCCGGGCGCATTGCTTCGTTTCAAAACGAATTTCCGCTTTCAGACGGCCAAATCTTCAATTTGCGTGCGCTCGAGCAAGGTTTGGAAAACCTCAAGCGCCTGCCCACGGCCGAAGCCGATATCCGCATCGAGCCGGGCGAAGCGCTGGGCACAAGCGATGTGGTGGTGCTGTGGCAGCAGCAGCTTTTGCCTTACCGCTTCTCTTTGGGTGCCGATGATGCGGGCAGCAAAGCCACCGGCAAATATCAGGGCAACCTCACCTTTGCCGCCGACAACCCTTTCGGCCTGAGCGATTTGTTTTATGTGTCCTACGGGCACGATTTGGGCCACAAAGCCAGCTACACCGACAGCGCAGGCCACACCACCGGCAGCGGCAGCCGCTCGCTGGCGCTGCATTATTCCGCGCCCTTCGGCAACTGGCTGTTGGCCTTCAACCACAACCGCTACCGCTATCATCAGGCCGTGGCCGGCGACAGTGAAAACTACGACTACAACGGCGAGAGTTTCAACACCGATATCGGCCTCTCCCGCCTGCTCTACCGCGACGAGCGCCGCAAAAGCCATGCCGCCCTCAAGCTGTGGAAGCGCGAATCCAACAGCTTTATCAACGATGCCGAAATCAGCGTGCAGCGCCGCCAAACCGCCGGCTGGCAGCTGGGGCTTTCACACAAAGAATATTTGGGCGCGGCCACATTAAACCTTGCCGCCGCCTACAAACGCGGCACCGGAGCCAACCAAAGCTTGGCCGCGCCCGAAGAAGCGCTGGGCGAAGGCACTTCGCGTATGAAAATCTTCACCCTCGATGCCGATTTCAACCTACCTTTCGCCCTCGGCAAACAAGTGCTCGCCTACGACACTTCCCTTCGCGCGCAATGGAGCCGCTCGGCGCTGGTGCCGCAAGACAAAATCGCCATCGGCGGCCGCTATACCGTGCGCGGTTTCGATGGCGAGCTCAATCTGGCTGCCGAGCGCGGCGGCTATTGGCGCAACGATTTGAGCTGGCACTATCACCCCGGCCACGCCGCCTATATCGGCGCCGACCTCGGCCATGTGGCCGGCCCCTCGGCCAAATACCTGAGCGGCCAAACGCTGGCCGGCGGCGTGGTCGGCCTCAAAGGCGGGTTTAAAGCCGGCGGCAGGCTTTATTACGATGTGTTTGCCGGCAAGCCCTTTAAAAAGCCCGCCGGCTTTCAGACGGCCAACACCGCATTGGGCTTCAGCCTGAATTATTCGTTTTAGGATTTACGCCGCACAGCGTGTAGGCCAAATTCTCGAATCCGACCCTTGTTCGCAGAACAAGCATGGCTGAAAAACAAGCCTTGCGCCTGTTTGGCTGCTGCATCAACCAACATTATTGATATTGACCGGTAAAGCATCATGAACAAAACCCTCTATAAAGTGATCTTCAACAAAAAACGCGGCCAAATGGTGGCCGTGGCCGAACACACCACCCGCGAAGGCAAATCCACGCAAGACAGCGCACCCGGCGCCGCTTTATCGGCAAGTGCCGGTGCGGCTTTACGCCTGCCTGCCATCTGCTTCTCGCTGCTGCTCGCCTTCGGGCAGGCGTGGATTGTGCCCGCGCAGGCCGCCGGCATTGCCGCCGACCAAGCCGCACCGGCCAATCAGCAGCCCACCATTCTGCAAACCGCCAACGGCCTGCCGCAAGTCAACATCCAAACGCCCACTTCCGCCGGCGTGTCGGTCAACCAATACCGCCAATTCGACGTAGACGGCAAAGGCGCGATTCTCAACAACAGCCGCAGCAACACCGCCACCCACACCGGCGGCTGGATACAGGGCAACCCGTGGCTTGCCGGCGGCGAAGCGCGGGTGATTGTGAACCAAATCAACAGCAGCAACCCCTCGCAGCTGGGCGGCTATATCGAAGTGGCCGGCCGGCGCGCCGAAGTGATTATGGCCAACCCCGCCGGCATTCAGGTAAACGGCGGCGGCTTTATCAACGCTGCGGGCATCACCCTCACCAGCGGCCGCCCCATCATCAACAACGGCCACCTCGAAGGCTTCCGCGTGCGCAGCGGCAGCGTGAACGTGAGCGGCAACGGTTTAGACACGTCCGACGCCGACTACACCCGCATTCTCGCCCAAGCCGCAACGGTAAATGCCGGCATTTGGGCGCAGGATTTACAGATAAGCGCAGGCAGCAACGATATCGCCGCCAACGGCGCAACAACCGCCGTTTCAGACGGCCCGTCACCTGTTGCCGCCGTGGCCGTCGACACCGGCGCGCTGGGCGGCATGTATGCCGGCAAAATCAGCCTCATCAGCACCGAAAAAGGCGTGGGCATCCACAATGCCGGGCAACTCTTTGCCGCAGCCGGCGGCGTGAGCCTTGCTGCCGATGGCAACATAGTCAACAGCGGCAGCATTGTGGCCGCCGATAAAAGCGGCAGCAGCGCCGATAAAGCCACCGTTGCCATTCAAGCGGCTCATTTCCACAACAGCGGCAGCCTTTCCGCCCAAGGGGCCGCCCGCATTCAGACGGCCTCGCTGAACAACAGCGGCCTGCTCGCTTCGGCCGCCGAATTAAACATCCGCAACCAAGCCGCTCTTGCAAACAGCGGCCGCATCAACGCCGCGCGTTTGGATATGGAAACAGGCCGTCTGAACCACAGCGGCCACACCACCCAAACCGGCTCGCAAGATTTGGCCATTGAAGCCGCCAACCTGCACAACCGGGCCGGCGGCCTAATCGGCTACACCCCGATCGACAGCAGCAACAACGGCGCATCCGATCAGGGCAACAGCAACCACCCAAGCACCCCGCCCACCACCGCCACCGGCGGCGGCCGCACCGAAAGCGCCCCCGCGCCCACCGCCCCGCAAGCCCTCGCGGCCGGCCGCATCAGCGTTTCAGACGGCCTCGATAACAGCGGCAGCATCAGCGTTTCAGACGGCCTCGATAACAGCGGCAGCATCAGCGCCAACGGCAACACAGATTTAAGCACACACCAAAGCCTGAGCAACCAAGGAGAGCTAAACCTCAACCAACTGAGCGCCGCAGGCCGCAGCCTCAGCAACCAAAGCGGCCGCATCAGCGCCCACAGCGCCGACATCCGCACCGATACCTTCCACAACCACAGCGGCAGCCTTCAATCTTCAGACGGCCTCAACATCCACACCCAAACGCTGGACAATCATCAAGGCACGCTCCAATCGGCCGGCAGCCTGCACATCAACAGCACCGCGCTGCGCAACCCAAGCGGCCGCATCGCCGCCCCAAGCATCAGCCTTGCCGCCGCACAACACCTCGACAACACCGGCGGCGGCATCGATGCAGAGCGCTTAAACATCAAAGCGCAAACGCTCGACAACCAAAGCGGCCACATCCGCAGCAACGAATTCACCGAGCTCAATCTTTCAGACGGCCTGGCCAACCACGGCGGCCAAATCAGCAGCGCCGGGCAGCTTTCCATTCACGACAACCAACAAAACACGCTCAGCATCCGCAACCTAGGCGAAATCCTTGCCGGCGAAGACGCCCGCATCCAAGCCCAATCCCTCGCCAACAGCGGCAGGCTTGCCGCCGGCCGCGATTTGAGCATCGCCCTGCAACACAACTTCAGCAGCCAAGCCGATATCGAAGCCGGCCGCCGCCTCAGCATAGAAAGCGCAGGCCGTCTGAACAACCGCCACACCCTGCAAGGCGGCGAAAGCGTGCACCTGAGCGCCACCGATATCGACAACAGCACGGGCGGCAACATCCAATCCGGCAGCACAACCCGCCTGAGCGCCGCCCAAAGCCTCAGCAACCGCGGCCTGATCAACAGCAACGGCCTCACCCTCATCGAAGCCGGCACCACCTTGCTCAACAGCGGCAGCGGCCGCATCTACGGCAACCATGTGGCGCTGGCCGCCACCGATTTAATCAACCGCGACGAGCAGGAAAAATCCGCAGCCATCGCCGCACGCCGGCAGCTCGATATCGGCGCGCAAAACATCATCAATCAAGAAGGCGCCCTGCTTTCCAGCGAAGGCCGTCTGAACATCGGCGGCCGTTTGGGCAACACGCACGAAGCCGAGGGCAGCGCCTACACGCTCACCAATGCCGGCGCCCGCATTGAAGCCCAAGGCAGCGCCCGCATTGCCGCCGCCCGGCTTGACAATCTGAATCCGCATTTCGCCGTTGAAGAATATTTGGTTTCACAAGAAAATATCACCCACTATCGCTATGTCGGCCAAGCCGAGCCTTTCTTCACCGAAGGCAAAGACGGCCATGCCGCAAAGCACCGCACCAATGTGGCCTTCCACTATAACGACGGCCGCCCCGACACCCATATCGAACGATACGATGCGCAAGGGGTGGTCAAATCCGACTACAATCAAAAAATCTATAAACAGCGCATCACCTCAAGCACGCCGGGTGAAATCATCATCGGCGGCAACCTGCATATCAGCGGCGACGCTTGGCGCAACCAAAACAGCCAAATTCTGGCAGGCGGCACCATCGAAGGCAATCTGAAAGCAGCCGATAAAGCACTGATTGAAAACCACGCCACCCCCGCCACCGTGCGCACTGAAAACAGCGGCTATTCACGCCGCGGCAGCTATGACAGACACGGCCGGGGACGCCGCCATATCGACTTTGATAAAGACGTTACCCCCGTGACCAGCCCTCCCGCCACCACCGAGCCATTTGCACAGGCCATCTCTATCGTTGAGCAGCGCGTGGCCGATCTGCCCGCCCACGCAGGCGCAGCCGCATCGGCAAACACCGCAATCAATGCGGTGAATGCCGATGCCCGCCTGCCTGAAATCCGCAGCATCACCGCAAACACCCGCCTGCCCGGCAGCAGCCTGTTCAACATCAACCCTGCCCGCCAAGGCTATTTGATTGAAACCGATCCTGCTTTCACCGATTACAGGCAATGGCTCTCCAGCGACTACATGCTCAAGGCGCTCAATGTCGACCCTGAATACACACACAAACGCTTGGGCGACGGCTATTACGAGCAAAAACTGGTCAACGAACAAGTGGCCCGCCTCACCGGCTATCGCCGCCTCGACGGCTACAGCAATGACGAAGCCCAATTCAAAGCGCTGATGGATTCCGGCCTCACCTTTGCCAAAGCCCAGCAGCTTGTGCCCGGCATTGCCCTTTCCGCCGAGCAGGTGGCCCGCCTCACCAGCGACATCATCTGGATAGAAAGCCAAACCTTCATCCTGCCCGACGGCAGCCAAGAAACCGTGTTTGCGCCCAAAGTGTATCTGCTGGCGCGCAAAGGCGATCTGAGCAGCAGCAGCGGCCTGCTCAGCGCCGATGCTGTTTCCCTGCAAGATGCAGGCAGCATCCGCAACAGCGGCACCATTGCCGGCCGCCGCTTGGTTGACCTAGGCGCACAAGATATCCGCCACAGCGGCCTGATTCAAGGCGGCGAAGTGCATGTGCAGGCCGATGGCGGCGTGCACATTGATGGCGGCAGCATTACCGCCGGCAAAGCCCTCTCGATTCAGGCAAAAAACATCCGCCTGCGCGCCACCACCGCCACCGGCGGCGATGAGCAAAACGGCAGCACCATCATCAACCGCACAACCGCGCTGAATGTGGCCGCCCTTTCAGACGGCCTGCTGCATCTGGAAGCGGCCGAGGGCATTCAAGCCGATGGCGCACTGATCAGCAATGCTTCCGCCGGCGGCCACACCCGCCTGATTGCCCGCAGCGGCCACATTGATTTGGGCACCGTGGCCACCGCCAAACACGAAACCCACGGCAGCTTGAGCGATGCCGGCCATCGCCATGTGCACCAAAGCGCCGAAACCGGCACCGCCATCAGCGCAGCGGGCGACATCACCCTGGCCGCCGGCGGCCAAATCCGCGCCCGCCAAAGCCAAATCGACAGCAGCGCCGGCCGCACAGCGCTTTACGGCACGCAAGGCATCCAACTTAGCGAAGGGCGCCAAACGCTTGATTTAAGCGAAGCCACCCGCGACAAATCGCGCGGCCTGATTTCGAGCAGCAGCCGCAGCGCCCGCTACAGCCGCCAACACGATGAAGCCGTGGGCAGCAGCATCGGCGGGCGCGAAGTGGTGCTGGCCGCAGGCAAAGAGGGCGACATACTCGTGCGCGGCAGCAGCATCATCAGTGATGAAGCCACCACCCTCACCGGCCGCAACATCGGCATAGCGGCCGCCCAAAGCCGCTATCTCGACAGCGAATTTCATCAAACCCAAAAATCCGGCCTCAGCGGCGGCATCAAAAGCGGCGTGGTTTCAAAAGGCTACAGCAAATCCCGCCAAAGCCTGCAGCACAATGCCGACATCACCCGCTTGAGCGAGAGCCAAATCGGCAGCCTTAAAGGCAACACCACCCTGGCCGCCGCCGAGCAAATCGACACCCGCGCCGCCACCCTTTCCGCCGGCAACAATCTCACCCTGCAAGCCCAAAGCATTCATTTAGGCGCGGCCTATGCGCGCGAGCGCGACCAAATCGAAGCGCACAGCAAGCAAAGCGGCATATCGCTCGGCCTCAACCTCAAAGCCCCCGAAGTGCGCCAAGTAGAAAAACGCATCGAGGGCATACAAAACGCCCGCCGCCAAGATGGTGCGCTTAAAAAATGGCAGGCGTGGGACAGCGGCAGCATCGCTGCCAACACCGAGCAATTTATGCCCGCCATCGGCTTTAGCGCCACCCACAGCCGCAGTCAAAGCCAAGAGCAGCAAGATTATCTGCGCGCCATCGGCAGCAGCGCGCAGGCCGGCGGCACCGTGCGCATGCAGGCCGGTGCAGGCGATTTGAACATTATCGGCAGCCGTGTGTTTGGTGAGCAAGGCATGCAGCTGGCGGCTGCGCACGATATCAACATCGTGGCCGCCGAAGAGCAAATCGACAGCAGCGCGCAAAGCAGCAGCAAAACCAACGGCCTGATGGGCGGCGGCAGCGCCTTCAGCCGCTTTATCGGCTACCGCGCCGATGCGAGCCAAGAAACCGGCAGCCGCATTATCCACAGCAGCAGCACCGCGGGCAGCGGCAGCGGCGACAGCCTTATCCGTGCAGGCCGAGCCTATCGCCAAACCGGCAGCGATGTGTATGCCGACGGCAATATCGATATCGCGGCACAAAGCATCGATATTGCCGCCGCGCCCAATCCCTATCAATCCGACTACCGCAACCGCTTCACCCAAAAAGGCATCACCGTGGGCGTGCGCTCGCCGCTGATTCAGGCAGTGGAAACCGCCCAAGAAGCCGCGCGCGCCATGCAGCAGGTGGGCGAAAGCCGCCACGGCCGCACCAATGCCATGGCCGCCGCCAATGCCGGCTGGCAGGCTTATCAGGCCGCCCAAAGCGCCCAAGGGGCAGCAAAATCGGGCAACGCCGGCGGCGTGAGCGTGAGCATCACTTATGGCGAACAGCGCAACAGCGCCACCCAAAGCATCAGCGGCCAAACCGCCCATGCCGCCAACATCGGTGCGCAAGGTGCGGTGTCGCTCTTTGCCGCCGGCGCCGGCAGCGGCAGCGATATCCGCATCAGCGGCGCCGATATCGCCGGCCAAAGCGGCACCCGCCTTGCCGCAGAAAACCAAATCCACATCAACGCCGCCGGGCAAAGCCACAAGGAGCAGCGCAACAACCGCCAAGCCGGCTTCAATGCCGGCGTGGCGCTCGATTTCAGCAACGGCGTCTCTTTCGGCATCACCGCCGGCGGCAACTACGGCAAAGGCTACGGCAACAGCAACGAAGCCGCCCACCTCGGCAGCCATATCGGCAGCAGCCAAAGCGCCACCACCCTGCAAAGCGGCGGCAGCACCACCCTCAAAGGCGCGCAGGTGTTCGGCAGCAGCATCGAGCTCGATGCGCAAAGCCTCCACATCGAAAGCCTGCAAAACCGCGCCGATCACCAAGGTCGCCAATATCAGGGCAGCGCCCAAATCACCGTGGGCTACGGCGTGTCCGGCAGCGGCGATTTCAGCCACAGCCAAATCCGTGCCGACCATGCTTCAGTGGCCAAACAAAGCGGCCTTTTTGCCGGCGATGGCGGCTATCGGGTGAGTGTGCGGCAACACACCGATCTCAAAGGCGGCCTTATCACCTCCACCGCCAAAGCCGAAGCCGAAAACCGCAACCGCTTTCAGACGGCCACCCTCGCCCACAGCGATATCCAAAACCACAGCCGCTATAGCGGCACCGGCTTCGGCATCGGCGCCGCCGGCGGCTTCAACGCCGACTTGGGCCTCGGCAGCCATACCGCGCCCCAAAGCAGCCTCACCACCACCGGCGCCGCATCCGCCCAAAGCAGCCAAGCCATCGGCTTCGGCCGCGACAGCGATAAGCAGAGCAGCGTGACCCAAAGCGGCATCAACACGCAGAATATCGTGATAGGCGATGCGGCCGCGCAGCAGCAGTTGACGGGAAACAGCGTTGCCCAAACCCTTGCCGCCGTCCGCACCGACATCACCACCGATAACGCAGCAGCGCACTCAGGCCGTCTGAACAACCGCTTTGACAAGGATAAAGTGCAGAAAGAATTGGATGTGCAGCGGGAAGTAACGCAGAATTTCAGTCGCAATGTGCAATCGGCCAAAGATACAATCAACAAAAAAATGGACAGCCTGAAACAACAGCGCGATAACGGACAACTCAGCGAAGCGGAATACCAACGCCAAGCAGGAAACTGGCAGAAACTCAGCACCGGCCTGAGCGCAGTAGCCGCAGGCTTGGCCGCCCCGACCGACAGCGCCCTCGGCATCGCTGCCGCCGCAGCCAACCCCACCGTTTCTTACCATATCGGCCAACATTTCAAACAAAACGCCGAGCTGAATAAAATCGACGGCGGCAACCGCCCTGAAGAAGGCAGCAAAGAACATCTGGCGCTGCATACGCTTAACGGCATCCTCACCGGCACAGCGGCGGGCAACAACGCACTTGCAGCAGGCTTGGCCGCCGGCGGCGCAGAAATGCTCGCCCCCACCCTGGCGCAAACACTGTATGGCAAAACTGCCCAAGAATTAAATGCCGATGAAAAAAACAACATCAGCACCCTCAGCGCCCTGTTTGGTGCAGCGGTGGGCGCGACTACGGGAAATGTGGCAGATGTGGTTTCTGGCAGCCAAATGGCACAAAATGTGGTGGAGAATAATTTTTCATTAGGTGATTTAGGGCTATCTGAAACTGCTTTGCGTAACTTACAAATGCAGGCCAATCAGGAAATCAATCGCATTACTATCAATAAGTCCAGTAGCCAGACAGAGCAGTCACAATTATTTGCTTTATTGGAAGCCTATAAAGTAAATAGCGCAATAACCGCTGAAATAACGGCTGCACTTGGGTTGGGATTAAACATTAGTGCTACTCTCAACCAAGATAAAAGTATTACCTTAACTATCGCTGGTACTGCTGGTGCGGGGGTAGAAGGGTTCGTTGGAGTATCTACTTCTAATAAGCAACGAGAAGATGGATTTTTTGCAGAAATATGTAGCACCGTTACTATTGCTGCAACAGGAGGGATTTGTACTGGAGCAAGATTAGAAAAAGGAGAATCGTTAATAAATACAGGGAAAATAGGAATTGGAGCAGCTGCTTTTGTTGGTGCCAATATTGGCTATCAAAAGAGCATCAATTTACAAAATAGCAAATAAATTAAAAATGAATTGAGGTATATTTTGGACGATCTAATTATTTATCTTTTTATAGTTTATGTTATTCTATATTTAATACAAATAAAAATATCATATGAATTATTTAAAAATGAAGGTTTTATTTTTAGTGTTATTGATTTCATAAGTAAGTTAAATCAAATTACTTTTTCAATATGGCCAATTATTCTGGGGTTGAAAAAAATCTCTGATAAACGCAATTTATTCTTCTTAAGAATAAATACATTTTTATTAATTTTTATTCTACTGATGATTGCAATATTAATTTATATATAAAAAGCATAGGCACAAAATAACACTCTGTATTCGGTGACAAACTCAGATGGCGGCAACCAAAATGCGGGAAGCAAGCGTAGCCTGCGTGCAGGGTGTGTGCCTTGGGCACGCACGCGTCTTATCCAGCTTAGGTTGATTTTTTTAATTAAAACTTCAAAGCCGTCTGAAACATTAAACCTTTCAGACGGCCTTATATTAAACAAAAAACGCGTGCGTGCCTTAGGGCACACACGCGTTTTATCTATCTTGTTGCACTTGGATTGTAAATTCAAGACCCAAAACCAGCGCAGCCAAGTCGAGCAGCTCAAATCGCAAATCGGCAGCCTCGGCGGCAATGTGCATATCCAAGCCGCCGGCGCTTATGCCCAGCAAGCGGCCGATGTGTCTGCCGCCCGAGATATCGATATCCGCGCCCAAAGCATCGATATCGCGGCCGGGCGCAACCTTGGCAGCAGCCACCAATCCGAGCGCGATGTGAAAATAGGTAGCTTTGCCAAAGTGTCTTCCCCGCTGATTGATTTGGTCAACGCGGTGGAAGGTGCGGCCAAGAGCAAGGCCGAAGGCCGCACTCGGGCGCTGCAAGGCATGGCCGCAGCGGCACGGGGCTATCAGGCTTATGATGCGCTCTCGGGCGGCGGCGCAATTGCCAAAGCCGAAGCCGGCGTGGGCTTCAAAACCGCCAACCACAGCCAAAACCAAAGCCACGCTCAAAGCCTGGGCAACAGCTTGGCCGCCGGCGGCCACCTGAATCTGCAAGCCACCGCCGGCGATATCCGCCTGCAACACACCGATGCCAAAGCCGGCGGCAAGCTCGCCCTTGATGCCGCGCAAAATATCGTGCTCGAATCCGGCCAAAGCCAACAACATCTCGACGGCAAAAACAGCAGCACCGGCCTTTCCGTGGGCGTGGGCGCTTCCGTGGGCGCGCAAACCGGCCTTTATGTTTACGCCGAAGCCGGCGCCAGCAAAGGCAAAAACCGTTTTGATGCGCAAAACCACAGCCACACCACCCTAGCCGCCGACAGCATTCAATTGCGCAGCGGCGGCGACACCACCCTCAAAGGCGCCACCGCCACCGCCAACAGAATCGATGCCGATATCAAAGGCCGTCTGAACATCGAGAGCGTGCAAGACCAAATGGCGCAAGAGAGCAAGCAAAGCGGCGGCGTGCGCGTGCAGATTTCGCTCGGCACCGCTTGGGAAGCCTCGGGCAATTTCAACCAAAGCAAAAGCAGCGGCGGCAGCCAAAGCGTAAACCAACAATCCGGCCTCTTCGCCGGCGAGGGCGGCTACCACATCAACGCACAGAGCGTGCACCTCAAAGGCGGTGCCATCGCCTCAACTGCGCCCGCAGAGCAAAACGCGCTCACCACTCATGATTTCAGCTATGAAAACATCAGCAATCATTCAAGCGGCAGCGCCGGCAGTATGGGCATAGGTATTAATCAAAATATGCTGAGTGGCAGCAAATATGCTGTTGCGCGCGGAATAATTGAAGATCAAATCGCCGATTCTTCAGAATCCCAATCTGATCACAGCACAACTTATAGCGTGTTGAGTGAGGGTGTGTTCAAGATTTCCTCTGAAAGCGGGCAAAAAGCCGCCGAATCCATCAGGAAAGATTTAGAGGGTGCACACAGGAAATTGGATGCTGTTGATGTTCGACAAATGCTGACCAATGTGGAGGCAAAACGGGATGCAAAAGGCCAATTAACGGATTTGGCGTTAACGCTTAGCGATGAAGCCTATGACAAAATGTTTGCGGCATCGGCTGATCTTTATGTTTTGGAAAAAGATAAGGATGGTAAAACCATTACTGATGGAACGGATAAATATGGAAAAGAGTTGCCTAAATATCGCAAATTAACCGATGAAGAAAAACAAAACCTGCAAGCCGGCAAAGGCGGCAAAATCACGGTATTCAACAACGGCATTTTTACCGACATCAACTCTGCCGCCCAATACGCCGACCAGCATAATTCAGATGCCCAATATTTCATCTATTTCCCGCAAACCAGCAATGCCTTCTCGGAAATGCTGGTGGCAGGCTATATGAAATTTATGGAAAATGATTTTATGGGCTTAACCAATGCCACTCAGGAAACCAGAGCCATTATGGCTAAATACGGACAAGACGGCGTGCATTTCGACGGCCACAGCCGTGGCGCGATGACAACGGGCAATGCGTTGGAATCATTGGCTAAAGATAAAACCCAATTGGGACAACTGCCCAGCTTGACGGTGAACTTTATCGGGCCTGCTTATAACGCCAGCAAAGCCGACAATCTGCTTTCTTCTCTGCAAGGGCGGGAAAATATGTCGCCCGAACAAGCAGCTGCTGCCGAATTGAAATACCAATCTCATCAAGCCGATACAGTGGGCGGATTAATTGGCTGGAATAAGCCGACCGGCGGAAATCTTTCAGAAGGGAAAGCGATATGGCAGGAATGGAAAGATATGCTTGGAAAGCCAGCTACAGTACACAGCTGCTATGGGAAAGGTAATACTCCGTGCAGTGATAAGAAATATTGGAAAGAATCACCCAGTGGAATTCCAGAATGGAGACCAGCTAGTTTTAACTCAAAAAAGGATTAAAAATGAAAAAATATATTTTAATTTTATTGCTCACTCTGATTTCAGGTTGTACCAGCCCCGTTGGTGGCTATATCGGAAAATATAAATGTAGTTCTCTATCAGGGTGGTGTTCAAATGGAACTATGGTACTCGGCGCTTTTTGGGATTTTCCTGAAAGTATAAAAAGGCAATACATACCAGAAAGACCTGATAGAAGCGCAAAAGGAGAAGAGCTTGATGCCTATTGGAAAGCAAAAGCAAAAATAATGAGCAGTTGCGATTTAGTGGCTGCAAGAGCTATAGGTGAGCAGGAAATTACCAATGAAAAAGAACAGTGCTTAATTCGTAAAGGGCTTGAAAGAAATTCGCGCAAATTTCCATCAAGATATTATTGATTTGGCAATTAAATATTGAGCATTTTCTAAAATTTAAGTAATTGAAAAATATAAATTTTCAAGCTTCTAAGTTTCAATGTTTAATTGCCGAATCTATAGCAAGCGTAGCCTGCGTGTAGCAAATGTATCTAATCAATGTAAGCGAGTGTAGGGTGTGTGCCATAGGCACGCACCCGTTCTAAGGCCATCTGAAACCTCCTCTTTCAGACGGCCTTAGCTTAAATGAAGCAAGCGTAGCCTGCGTGTAGGGTGCGTGCCCTAAGGCACGCACGCGTCTTATCCAGCTTAGGTTGATTTTTTTAATTAAAACTTCAAAGCCGTCTGAAACATTAAACCTTTCAGACGGCCTTGGATTAAACAAAAAATGCGTGCGTACCTATGGGCACACATCCTACTTACACACGCAGGCTACGCTTGCTCAGGCAGATAGAGCTAAATGTCTGCTACCGCACCGAAAGAAATGTGGTTTCAAACCTGCACCGCCCCAACAGGTGGAAAATGCAGCAGCCGCCAAATCAGCTCGCTGAACGATTTATCTGCCGAAGAGCAGCAACAATTGAGAGAAAGCGGCAATATCCTCACCATCTCGAATCCGGGTATTTTTAATAATCGGGAAGATGCATTGAAAAATGCAGCCAAACAAAATATTTCCGAAACCAATCAAAAAGGCATTTTAGTGGTGATGAATCCGCCCACCGGCCAATATGACAGTTGGTGGATATTGTCTTCACTACCGTCTGAATTGATGTATGCCGCTTATGATAAGCTTAACGATGTCAGCGGCGGCCGCTTTTTGCCCTTGAGCAACGCAGAAAAGCTGAATCAAGACCTCTATTTGCAGGCACAAGAGCAAGGCTATATGGTGGATACCAGCAACCACAGTCGCGGAGGGTTAACAGCCAGCGTTTCTTTAAAAAACCTGAACAATGTTTATGATATTAAGGACTTGCCCATCAGAAAATCCAGATTTTACGGCACCGCCACCAATGTGCAGGATTATGCGGATCAATTAAGAGCGAATGGCTATAGCTATACAGATGCAAATGGCAACAACTACCAAATCGACTTGAGCAACCACAGCCGCGGCGGCATGACCGCCAGCGTGGCCTTGCAATATGCCAACAGAAACGGATTAACCGAAGTGCCGATTCGTGAATCCCGTTTTTACGGAACAGCAACCAATGTACAAGATTACGCGAATCAGTTAGCGGAAAAAAATAGATATACCTATATAGGTTCAGACGGCAAAACATACGGTAGCGACACATATTCGGCAGTGCATCACACCGATTTTATCGGGCGCAGCCCGTTGTTGCTTTTACGCAGCAAATATACGGTTGGCGGAAATGAACCGACCGGCGGGGTGGAAAACAAGTGGTTTTTGTATTCGCACAGCAGTTATTTCAGGGAAATTCCATCCGAATATTTGAAAGACAGGTATGGAAATTATATTGATGAAAAGGGAAACAAATCCAATGTTCCAATTGATAATCCTTATTTTGATGAATTTATTAAAAAATGGAAAGACGGGGAAAATCATAATATTAATATAGACAACCCCTCTATTCCCAACTTGATTAATCCCAAATAGCATAAAAAGGAGAACTAAATAATGGTAATCAAATACTTTGTATTTCTAATGATTATATTTAATCTAAATGGCTGCATGGATACAGCAATAAGATTTTGGAATAACACTGGAGGATATGCTGACAGGTGGTCACAAGAAGAAAAAGATGCTTATTCTGACTGTAAACGCCGAGTTCCAATAGTAGAAAGCAACTCCTCAGACAAAGGTACAAACTGGATATCTAACTGCCTAAAAGAAAAGAGATTTCTAAATAAATAGCAAGCGTAGCCTGCATATGTGAGCAAGCGTAGCCTACGTGTAGGGTGTGTGCCTTGGGCACGCACGCGTCTTATCCAGCTTAGGTTGATTTTTTTAATTAAAACTTCAAAGCCGTCTGAAACATTAATCTTTCAGACGGCCTTGGATTAAACAAAAAATGCGTGCGTACCTATGGGCACACATCCTACTTACACACGCAGGCTGCGCTTGCTACTGTATGGAAAGGTGAAGGAAAAAATAGAATTGATGTTGAAAACCCCAACCCAGGTAACAGAGCAGGTCAAATTCATTATCAAGATAATGCGGGCAATAAATGGCTGTATGACCCAAAAACAAAAACGTTTAAAGATGCCCCCAAGTCTGTAAACAAATTATTAAATAATCCAAAATTTAAAAATGGTATTGATAAGGCAATGAAATACCTAGGAGAGGAAAAATGATTCATGCAAATTTAATATGTTTAGAAAATTTTATTTCTATGCAGGAACTAGAAATAAATACAAAAGTAAAAAATTTATTTTCTTTACTCCAAGAGGGAACTTTAGAAGAAGGTGAGTTATTTTTTCTAGCTGCCTTAAGAAAAATAAGAAAAATTCCAAACCTTGATGATGTTACTGATGAAATAGAGCAAGAAATTTTTATAAATAGTTTTCATTCAGATGATTATATCAACAATGAAAATATTAAATTTCATTGGATTTATATGCTTTTTTTCTGTAAAAAATTAAAAGATATTTTACCTAAGAAAAGAAATTATTTGATATTTGTAATTTTATCTCAAACTGAATATGGTATAAATTTTAAAATGTATAAAGATAGAAATACTGAATACTTATTATACCTAGATAGTTATAGCCAACCGATTATCGAAATTAAATTCTAAGCAAGCGTAGCCTGCGTGTAAAATTGGTTGAAGTTTGCACTGCCAGCCCACAAACCGGCGGTTGCGCCAATTTGATCGGCGGTGCCCAATCCGGCGATTGGGCGGTGATTACCGAAAGCGATAATTACCCGAAAATCGATTCCTCCAAGCCTGGCAAAGAAGCCTTGCATCTGCTGTGCGGCAACAACCAAACCTGCCGCAACGAAATCACCCGGCAAGATTTAAGAAACAATCTTGATCAATTAATCATAGAACGCGCCCCCGCATTCTTAAAACAAACCGCAGACGGCTACCGCAACGGCGCATTAGGGAAAATCCTTGATTTCCGCGGCATGAACGACCAAGAAGTTGTCGACCACACAAGAGCAGCGATGTATGCTTCTGCCGGCATTATTGGGAGTATTGGGAAGTCTAAGGTTGGGAATCAGTGGGGTGCTTGGGGAGTTAAAGATAAAGCAACAACTAGGAAAAATCCCGAACCTGCATTTAAAACAGATAAAGAAGCTACTGCCGCTGCAAAAAATATTGGATATATAAAAACTAATTTCAGAACTAAATCTGGGGCAGTAATTTTTAAAAAAGGAAATAGTTATATCACAAGGGATGTTGATGGACATATTGGAGGAGCATGGAAAGAGGCCTCTACCCCAGAAAAATTGAATTCAAAGAATACTCGGAACGGAACTTTCGATTTAAATTTAAAAAGAATTGGAGATTAAAATGAATGATTTAAAAGATTTCTATCGAAACATAACTTATTGTGAAGAGTATGATGAAAACTCCTTTATTGGCAAGTGGTTAGATTACGGGGAGTGGGCTGACGATGAATACTGGAAATTAGAGCAGTCATTACTAAAAATAGCAAAAATATACAATTCAAATAAATTAGTCCCTCAAGATATATTGGTTGGAATTATGAGAATAGTAGAATTATTAATGGTTCCAAATTGGACACTATTTTCTATTAATCCAATAGATTGCAAAAATAAACAAGCTGACATCTACGATAGATTTGAAAGAGTTAAAGTATTACTATCATCTTTATTTATGAACGATATAGATTTTAAGGACTATGACTTCAACTATTACCACTAAATTATTAACCAAGAAAGCAAGTATAGGGTGTGCGCCATAGCAAGCGTAGCCTGCGTAGCCTGCGTGTAGCAAATGTATCTAATCAATGTAAGCGAGTGTAGCGTTCTAAGGCCGTCTGAAACCTCCTCTTTCAGACGGCCTTAGCTTAAATGAAGAAACTGACAACCAGCATCCTCACTTGGGAAAATATCCAAAACCAAAGCAGCGACAGCGCATCAGCCGCATCCCTTTCCGGCAGCTACGGCAGCAACAGCCCGAGCCAAAACCCCGACAACGCCGCCTTCCGAGAAAGCGCCTTAGGCCAAGCCTTTGCCAACAGCGCTTCTAGCAGCAGACCCGGCTTCACCCCCGGCCTGCCCGCGCATGAAAGCGGCGTCGATGGCAGCACCACCTATGCCACAATCAGCGCAGGCCGCCTGAACATCGGCGGCAAAGCCACTTCAGTCGAAGAATTAGGCATACACAGCAACCCCGAAAGCGCCCACCGCCAAATCAAAGCTCTGCCCGATTTGCCGCAGCTGATGCAAAACCAGCAAACCGTGGCCGCTTAAAAAGCCGCCCAATATCTGAGCCAACCATACAACAAGGGCCAAAGCACCCGCAATCCGGCAGCTGGCGATATTTCGCCCTCCTTAAGCATACCGATAAAAAAATTATCATAAATAAGGTGTTGCATGATATGCAACGCAGGCGTAATATGTGCTCAACTTAATTGGTTTAAACCAAATGGATTAACTCATGGAAAATACTTCCACCGTAGAATCAGCCAAGCAAAAGCTCAATGATTGGCTCGACAAAGGCATTATCGTTTCAGGAAACAAGCTGCCTTCGGAAAGAGAGCTTGAGGAGCTTTTGGGGGTGAAGCGCATGACTTTGCGCCAAGCTTTATTGCATTTAGAGGGTGAATCGAAAATTTTCCGCAAAGACAGGCGGGGTTGGTTTGTTGCCTTGCCACGCTTCAACTACAACCCCAGCAGCGCCACGAGTTTCAAGCAAGCTGCCATCGAGCAGGGGCGCCTGCCCTCTTGGGGCTATCTGACCAAAGAGCGTGTTCGCACCGCTGCGCCAAACATTTTGGCCTTGCTCGGGGTTAAAGAAGGCGATGCTTTATACAAAATCTGTGGCTGGGGCGCTCTGGACAACCATAAAGTTTTTTACCATGAAACCTTTATCAATGCGCAAGTGGCTCCTGATTTTATCGAGCGGCTCGGTGAAGGCTCATTTGCAGAGGCGTGGGAAACAATCTATTCAAAAAAAACGCATACCAAGCATTTGGAATTTAAGCCCACCCGCTTTTCGGGCAGCGCTTGCAAGGGGATTGGCGGAACGCCGGGCACACCTTCTATTCGGGTGAAGAAATATCGTGCGGATGAGGCAGATAAAATCGTTCAGATCGATATCGAATATTGGCGTTTTGAATCAGTAGAATTTTTTATCGACTTATAGGAAATCATCATGAACCGCATACAAGCCCAAAAAATTGTTGAGCGCATACAGAATATTCCGCTTTATCTGCATGCCTACGCCTTTCATCTCAATATGAGAATGGAAAAAATATTGCCGGAAGATTTATTGGATATTGCCAGTGAGCAAAAACTTAAGGGCGTCAAAGTCCACGTTTTAGACGGCGAGAGCCAATCTTTAAGCTGCGCCGATGATGCACGCTTGCAAAAATTCGGAGAAAAAGCACGCAGCTTGGGCTTGGATGTTCATATCGAAACCAGCGCCTCCGATGCCGAAACCATTGATGCGGCCGTGGCGATTGCGCTCAAATCCGACGCTTCTTCGGTGCGCTTTTATCCGCGTTATGAAGGGCATTTGGCCGAAGTGTTGGCGCAGGTCAAACAAGATATCCAATATATCAAAGCGCATTATCAGCACAGCGGTTTAACTTTCACGCTCGAGCAGCATGAAGATCTGAAAAGCCATGAGCTGGTTCGTTTGATTGAAGAGGCCGATTTTCCCCAGCTCTCTCTTTTATTCGATTTCGCCAATATGATAAATGCAAATGAAGAGCCGCTCCCGGCTCTCGCGGCAATGGCAAGCAAAATCACTCAGGTGCACATCAAAGATGCGCTGATTATCCGCGAAGCCAATGGACTGGGGCATCAAGCCTGTATTTCAGGCCAAGGCGATTTGCCATTTAAAGAGCTGCTTTTTCAGCTTATTTGCTTGGGGGAACACAGCCCGCAAGTGATGGCCTACGGCTTGGAAGAAGAAGTGGATTACTACGCCCCGCCGTTCCGTTTTCAAGGGGAAGACAATAATCCGTGGATACCTTGGCGGCAAATGAGCGAAACAGAGCTGCCCAAAGAAAATCTGGATACACGATTAGAAAAAGAATTCGATGATGCCATCAACCAGATTCATTATGTACGAAATATTCTTAACGAATTAGCGCAAGAAGCAATAGCGGTATTAAATTAAATCCAAGGAAATCGATTTAATTTAAATGCACATTTTATTGTTGATGTCGGATAACGCCATTAGCCAAAACACAGCTATCAATGACATCATAACCCTTATGATGAGGTAAAAATCATGCTGACCAGAAAGAAATGGACCATATTCAGCCTGTTGGTTTTATGTGGGGGCACTATTTATAAGCTGCCTTCATTGAAAGATGCTTTTTATGTGCCCATGCAAGAATATTTTCATCTTACCAATGGCCAAATTGGCAATGCCATGTCGGTTAACTCCATAGTCACAACCATCGGTTTCTTTTTATCGATTTATATTTCCGATCGCTTGCCGCGCCGTTTTACGATGTCGTTTTCATTAATCGCCACCGGCTTGCTCGGCATTTATTTGTCTACCATGCCCGGTTATTGGGGAATATTGTTTGTGTGGGCGCTATTCGGTGTAACCTGCGATATGCTCAACTGGCCGGTGCTGCTCAAATCGGTCAGCCTGCTGGGCGACAATTCCCAGCAAGGGCGCTTGTTTGGCTTTTTCGAAACCGGCCGCGGCGTTGTCGACACCATTATCGCATTTAGCGCCCTGGCTATCTTTGCCTGGTTTGGCGGCGGCTATCTCGGGTTTAAAGCGGGCATTCTGTTTTATGCTTCCATCGCCATTTTAGTCGGCGTGGTTTTATTCTTTGCGATGAAAAACAACAGCTCGGAAGACGAAAACCCGGCATCGGCCGAAGCGGCCGAAGAAAAAGCAGAGAAAAAAGCAGAAAATCCGAAGCTGGGCAGCGTGTTGAAAAACAAAACCGTTTGGCTCATCGCCTTCAGCATTTTTTGTGTTTACGCCGTGTATTGCGGGCTGACTTTCTTTATTCCCTTTCTGAGCAACATCTATGCCCTGCCGATTGCATTGGTCGGCGCCTATGGGATTATCAACCAATATTGCTTAAAAATGGTGGGCGGCCCCATAGGCGGCTTAATCGCCGATAAAGTTTTGAAATCGCCGAGCAAATATCTTTTCTACACCTTTATTATCAGCACGATTATGCTTGGCATATTGATTGTGTTGCCGCACGAGCATATGCCGGTTTATCTGGGCATGACATGCACTTTATTGTTTGGCGCAGTGATTTTTACGCAACGGGCTGTATTTTTCGCGCCCATTGGTGAAGCAGAAATCAGCGACAAAAACACCGGCGCGGCCATGGCGCTGGGCAGCTTTATCGGCTATGCGCCCGCAATGTTTTGCTACAGCCTCTATGGCCACGTTTTAGACGCAAACCCGGGGCTGCTGGGCTATCAAATCGTTTTTGGCTTAATGGCTGTGTTCGCCTGTGTCGGGATTTTCGTTTCCGCATTACTGGTGAAAAATATCCGTAAAAACCGCCAACAGCGTTCATTGCAATCGGTATAACAACATCTGGAATATGCTCCAAAAGCAGTTATTTAGGCCGTCTGAAGATTATTTTTCAGACGGCCTGATTGTTTGACACCGCTTAAATTATTCAAACCAACACTGCATAGCCCCGCCCTGCCTTGATTCAAGTTTGATTCACCATCATTGCCAAGCCACTTCAGAAATAATATAAAAAAATATTATAAATTCATACACATTTGTCATAAAATTGGAAAATGCTAGAGTAAAGCCCATAAAGTAACACCAATCAAAAAGTAGAAGGAGAGAAAATGAACGTGTTGAAATGGTCTTTATTGGCGGCCTCTTTGGGCTTGGCCGCATGCAGCAGCGGAGGCAGCAATCCGCCCGTTGTTACCGATCCCGGAGACGGCGGCGGTAATCCGCCGGTGGTGGCTCCAGATCCCGGAGATGGCGGCGGCAATCCGCCGGTGGTTACTGAACCTGAAAATGGCGGCATGGATAAGAAAATCAGCGGCGAATTTTATGAAGTAGATGTTTTGCGGCAATACGATGTAGCCCCCGCTTACGATCCAATCGGCCCGGTGTGGGTAAGAAACACCGGTTCCACTGATAACATCAATATATTGGTGTTAGATGGCGAGCGCATCAATATGCTGCCGCAAAGCATCACCGGCAACATCACAGTGTTTAGCGGCCACAACGAACACGGTCAACCCATCACTAAAGCAGTGTCCAATAATATGCAATATTTGGTTCATGGTTGGTTTTATCGGCCCACTGCAGCGCCATGCGGCGCTGATGACATCAACTGTCAATTTGATCGCGAAAGTGTAAGCGGCAAGGGTTTTGATCCTAATGCACACCGCCAATCATTCTTTGCACAAGGCTATCGCACTCTGGATATGCCAACCTCGGGAACTGCCGCTTATAGTGGCCAAGCCTTGGTAGCTGATGCCCGCTCCAGAAGCACCGGTATTATTCAAGCCGATATTACTCAAACAGATGCCTCATTCTCCGTTGATTTCGGTGCCCGCACGCTCACCGGCAAAATCGGCTCGTTTCAGCCGTTTACCGCAAGCATTCAAGGCAATCGATTTGCCACAGACGATCGCAATATTCCTTTCGACAGCTACCCGATTTCCGCCAAAGGCGGCTTTTACGGCCCCAAAGCAGCCGAGCTGGGCGGGGTGTTTACCGACAATAGATTTGCCATCGGCTCTTTTGCTGCCAAACAAGATACCAGCGAATAAAATGGCATAAATCAAACACAGGCCGTCTGAAACACAGTTTTCAGACGGCCTGTAAGTTTTGCACTGATTATTGAAAAGTCAAAAACGCAGAAAATTGAAAACGCAAGCTTGGCAAACCCGTTTTGCATGCTTATTCAAATATCTTCACTTTTATGCGTTTATTTGCATCTATCATTAAAAATTCAGCAGCGCCCAATTTTCACCCGATTTTCCACTTTTCCCCAAGCCAATAAAAACTAAAGAAATAATTACCCAAATCAAGAATACTTACCCTATTAAAATACTTGCAATGGGTAAAACAATTATCTATCATACCCTCGCCCGCAGTTGCGGGTATCTTATATAAAAAAACATAATTCTTAAATTCATTACGGAGTGAAAAAACATGGACATGAAAAAAACCATACTGGCCTCTTTGGCCCTTTTAGGCATGAGTTGCGCATTGGCAGCGGTTAACATCAACACCGCCGGTGCCGATGAACTCAAAGCTTTACCGGGCATCGGCTCGGCGAAAGCAGAGGCAATTGTTGAATATCGCAAACAACACGGCAATTTCAAAAGCGTGGAAGAGTTGAAAAATGTAAAAGGCATTGGCGAGAGCTTGTTCAACCGTTTGCAAGACGGCACGATTGTGCCCGCTGTGTAAACATCGCTAACTTTAACTTTGCTTGAAAAAGGCCGTCTGAACAAATTTGTTCAGACGGCCTTTTTTACGTTTACCGCCTTATCCCATCAATATACGTTGAAATACGTTGAACCATGATTAAGCACTTACTCAACACCGGCCTGCGCCCTTGCCACCCCCAGCGCCATGCTGCGCCCTGCTTCTTCCGCTTCGCGCTCACGCCCCGGCAAAGGGCGCGCACCCACGGTGCGTTTGAGCAGCACCAAGCCATACACCGCCGCCGCATGTGGCCACCAGCGATCGCCCGCCGCCTCCATAAAACGCCAGCTTTTCAACGCCTTGCCGCTACTCACCGCTGGCACATACACCATAAATTGCCCGCTTTCGATGGTAAAGCCCAGCGAGAGCGCCTGCTTTTTCAGCTGCGGCAACGGCAGGCAGCGGCGTTGTTCGGGCAGGCGCACACCATCAAACCAGCGGCTGAAGCGCCATAAAGAATGCGGGTTCAGCCCGGTGAGCACCAACCGCCCTTCCGGTTTCAAAGCCCGATAAGCCTCGGCCAGCGCCACCTCGGGTGCATCGCAGCATTCCAACACATGCGGCATCAGCAGCAAATCCAGCGCCTGATCCGCCCAGGCCGAAGCATCCGCCTGCATTTCCACATCGCGTCCCACGCACACCGCCTGCCCATCCGGCCACAAAGCCCAATCAGGCATGCCCGCCTGCACCACCGTGCCCGCGTGCAGCCCGGCCAGCGCCCGGGCATAAAATTGCTGCTCGCGCTGAGCCGTGTAGCGCCCCGCATCGGTGCGGCCGAACCAATCTGTCAATATTTTGCAACTCATCGCCTTACTTTCATTCATTCCACTTCGCCCGCCCATCATACAGCCAGCCTTGCCATCCGACAAAACCTTCCCTGCCGATGCACGATGCACATGGCAAGCCTATAAATTATCAAGCAATTTAATGCCCTAATCACTTGACTGCACCCCCACCAGCCAGTAACATCGGCAAAATCGAATTCTTATATGCTTCATATTAAAAGACTATGGCAAAATTAAAAACTATTGTATTGGCTGTGACCGGCCTTTCCGCCTTCTCCGCCACCGCCGGCCACGCCGCCACGCCCAATCAAGCAGGCATGGCCATGATGCGCCTGAATGCCTCGCTGCTCGACCAGGCCGCCACCAACTTTGCCTCCGGCAGCCTTTGGAACAATCTGCGCCGTGACTTCCGCATGGTTGAAGTCAACCCCGAATTGGTGCGCCGCCACGAAAGCAACTTCGTAAAAGGCAACGCTTATTTCAACCGCACCATCGACCGCAGCAAACCTTATATGTTTCATATTGCCAATGAAGTGAAAAAGCGCAATATGCCGTCTGAAATCGCCCTCTTGCCCTTTATCGAAAGCGCTTATGTAACCAAAGCGCGCTCGCATGTGGGCGCTTCCGGGCTGTGGCAGTTTATGCCCGCCACCGGCCGCCACTACGGCCTCGAAAAAACCCCGCTTTACGATGGCCGCCATGATGTAGCTGCCGCCACCGATGCCGCGCTGAATTATCTCGAATACCTGCACCGCCTCTTCGGCGACTGGTCGCTTGCGCTGGCCGCCTACAACTGGGGTGAGGGCAATGTCGGCCGCGCCATCAACCGCGCCCGCGCACAAGGCCTCGAGCCCACTTACGAAAACCTGCGCATGCCCAACGAAACGCGCAATTATGTGCCCAAGCTTTTGGCCGTGCGCAACTTGGTAAACAACCCGCAAGCCTTCGGCATGAATCTGAGCGACATCGACAACAAGCCCTATTTTAAAGCGGTGAACATTGATAAGCCTGCCGATGTGGCTGCCATCACCCGCTTAGCCAACATCAGCGAGAGCGAATTTCTCGCGCTGAATCCGGCCTACAGCGCGCCCGTATTTATTCCGAAAAACAACCGCAAGCTGCTGCTGCCGGTAACGGCTGCGGCCACTTTCGAGAAAAACTACCGCAACGCCAGCCCCGACACCCTGCTCTCTTGGGATGTTTACACACCGTTTTCCACCACCAGCCTTTCCAGCATTGCCGCTGAAACAGGCATGAGCGTGGCAGAAATCAAACGCCTCAACGGCATGAGCGCCAACAGCGTGGGTGCCGGCCGCAGCATTTTGGTGGCCAAAAGCAGAGCCACCACCGGCAGCTTCGGCCGCCACGACTTGAATTTCGCCAGCATCGACACCGACACCGCACCCGACACTTACCGCTCCGATATGCCGGTGATGCAGCCCGCCGCACCTTCGGCCGCCGTGCTCGCCAGCGCCCAGCCTTTGCTGCCTAAGGCCGAGCCGATAACCGTCGCCCGTGCAGCCGCTGCCCAAACAGCCACCACCGAAGCCCGGCCGCAAATCCTCGCCGCCCAAACCCGCATCGCCACCGTGCCTGAGCAGGCTACTGCACAACCCATTGATTTCACGCGCGTGCAATCAACCGCTTGGTCTGACACAGCGCCCGCCGCTGCCACCACGCTTGCCGCCGCACCTGAAGCCGCGCCCATCACCACCGCCCAAGCCGGCACCCCCATCAGCACCGATATAGCCATCAAAGAAGCTTTGCCGCTGCCCACGCAAACCGCAGCCGCCGAGCAGGCCATTGATATTGCGATTAACCAACCGCTGCCCTTGCCCACCCAGCCGGGCGCCGCCGTTGAAGCAGACGATCCGCTCTTGGCGTTGGCACAAGAATCCGCCTTGCGTCTGAGCGCGGCCGACAGCGTGCGCAGCGCATTGGCGCAAGCTGAAAGCAACGAAGCGGCCGCCCGCATCCGTGCCACCCAGCAAGCCGAAGCCCGCGCCAAGCAACAGCAGCGCACCGAAGCCCGCTTAGCGCGTGCCGCTCAAACCCAACCGGCCGCAACCACCCACCGCGTGGCCGCCGGCGACACCTTGTATAACATCGCCCAGCGCTACAACATGAACGTGGCCGATTTGATTACCGCCAACAACATCCGCGGCAGCAACATCCGCCAAGGCCAAGTGTTGAAACTGGCAGAAGCCTCATCCCAACGCAATGCCGTGCGCAATGTTTCCTACACCGTGCGCAAAGGCGACACGCTCAACACCATCGCCAGCCGCTTTAATGTCGACATCAACGACATCCGCCGCTGGAACCGCAACACCCGCACACTGGTGCCGGGCCAGCGCCTAAACCTGATGGGCAGCTAAAAGCCGCAATCCATTGAACCAAGCACATAGGCCGTCTGAAAATATTTTCAGACGGCCTATGT
>RCMY010000965.1_pt1 | contig 27485 bp, 21 predicted proteins | sample 2041341 | NCBI WGS metagenome assembly RCMY01 (sample SAMN09708234, study PRJNA481090) | Marine sediment metagenome, whole genome shotgun sequencing project.
GCACAGCACAAAAGGTGGTGGCACCCCTTACGGCGCATCGCACGTTGCGGGCCAGGACAATAAAAACCCGGTAAGCGCTGACGAGCTGGTACTGTGTAAGGCTTTGGGTAAACGCGTCGCGCTCGCGGCGCAGCGTTTGGGAGCTGCAGTGTGACTTTTTCAAAAGCGGAAACGGCACGCTATGCCTGTTTAATTAGCTGTGCCTTGCTGGTATCACTATATGCCATAAAGACGCTGTACCTGTGGCCAAAAGCGATCGATACACGCGCGGTCATCTTCGTGCTGCAGGCGCTGCCGTTTGTAGCGCTGCTGCCGGGCATGTTAAAGCGTCGCTGGCGTAGCTATGCTTGGCTATGTTTTATCGTGTTGCTGTATTTTATGAATGCAACGCTGGCGTTGTTTTCGCCAGAACGGCTGCTTGTCGACTGGTTTGTTATGGCGGCGGTAATCAGCGTTTTTATTGCGGCTATGCTGTTTGTGCGCTGGCGGCGGGTTGAGCTGGCGGGCTGATAAGAATAGCGGCTATTTGGAAAACAGCCTTTAACATGCGCTTTTTTTCGCGACTAAAGTTGCTCCCACAAAAAACTCACCTGTTGTAGCAGCGATTGCAGTCGCGAATGCTTCTAGGTTCAACAGCGCCTGCTTACAGACAGGCGCTGGACTAATCAGCAGCCAATAGCGCTTTCTCTATTGTTTTGTTATGCGAGTGTTTATTGAGCAGCGAGCGCTCGAAGTGACGCCATTTGCGTTTTATTTTCATCTCGACAAACCAGTCAAGTCGATTAAACAGCGGCGCAAAGTTAGCGTCGCCAATACCATCGATAAGCACTAGCTGCACGCTGTCGGGGCTGCATTTCTGCAGCGCAAAATTAGTGGTATTCGGGTCGCGCACCATGATGTGCTGGCTCAGCAAATAGTGACGAAACTGCTTTAGCGCGGCGACGATCTGTCGTGCCTCGTCGCAATTGGTTTCGCCTCTTAGGTAGTGCGCTAGCGTATTCGACACCTCGCCATCGTAGTCGCGTATTAAGTCGTACACCATGCCGTTGCCAAGATTGGTTTCGACAGTGCCATAAAACTGCGGAATGTGCCGCCAGGAGATATTGCGTTTTTGCAGAATAGTCAGGTATTCAAGCTCGTTGTCCGACTGCTTGGTGACCGCCGAATGGTTGATTTTAATGCAGCGCGCGCTGTGCTCAGGATGAACATAGCAGCCTCTTTCTGACCCCTTGCCAATTAGGTGTGCATCGCTTATTTGTAACATAATGTGCGCATTGATCAGTGTGGTGTAACGAATAAAGCGTTCATATAGAGGCTCACAATTTGTGCTCGGCAAGACGCAGTTCGCAGGGAATGTGGGTCACCTTTTCAAGAGCTGCAACGCCGCCGAGCGCAAATTGTGTGACTCCCTTCGGGCGAGCCGCCAAGGGGCCATCCGCAGCGTTGCATTCCCTCGACATAGGCCCACTAGGCCTTCGGAAATGCGCCTTGCGGCTGACTCCTTGGCGACTCGCTATATGAACGCTTTATTCGTTACACCACACTAGTTTATTATCGTCGGCATGTCATTAAGTACAGCAATTATAAACGCAGTGTCGCGCAAAAACACTAAACGCTGTACCGCGTTGCTCTTCTGCTGTTGTCTGTTAGCTGGCTGCGAAACGCTGAGTTTTTACGGCCAGGCTATCGCAGGCCAACTGACAATACTGACCAAGCGAACGTCGATCAAGAAAATACTGGCGAACCCGCAGTTTAGTGAAGCGCAGGCTCAGCGCTTCGTACTCATTCAAGACATTTTGCAATTCGCCGCAGAGGACTTGCATTTGCCGGTTGAAAAAACCTTCTCCAGCTACGTCGATTTACAGCGCGACTATGTGGTGTGGAATGTATTTGCCGCGCCGGCGTATTCGGTGCAGCCGCACGAGTGGTGTTATCCCATTGCCGGCTGTGCCAATTACCGTGGCTACTTTTCTAAAGAGAAGGCGCAGGCTTACGCCGATAAGCTCGCGGCACGCGGTTTCGATACCTACGTGGCGGGTGTTAAAGCCTACTCTACGCTGGGCTGGTTTAACGATCCGATTCTGAATACGTTTATGGCGTATTCAGATGCACGCCTGGCAGGCTTGATATTTCATGAGCTGGCGCACAAGGTAGTTTATATCGCTGGCGATACCGACTTCAATGAGAGCTTCGCCCGTGCGGTAGAAATTGAGGGCGTTAAGCGCTGGCTGGCCGCGACCGGCGCAGAGCATCATTTTGCTGCTTTTTTGCAGCGCCAGCAAGTACGGGAGGAGTTTGTTGGTCTGGTTCACGTGCTGCGAGAAAAGCTGCAGCATGCGTATGCGAGTGCGACGAATGATGCCGATAAAGAACGCGATAAGCTACGATTGTTCGCGGCGTTCGAACTCGAATTTGCTGATCTGGTGCAGCAACAACCGGCGGCGAACCGTTACCAATGGTGGGTTGCACAAGCGGCTAATAACGCGAAACTAGCGCCAATTAGTAGTTACAACGTTTGGGTTCCAGCATTTTCAGCGCTACTGCAAAGCGACTTCGCGGCATTTTTTGAACAATGTCAGGAGCTTGCCAAACAGACTAAAGACAAGCGCGATAGTTTTCTCTCGTCACGTCTTGCCGTTAATCCCTAGGATGTGCCGTGCGCACGTCGTATAGCGTGGTGCCTTGGTGCGTAGGGCGCACACTAAGTGTTACCAGGTTCGAGAAGCGGCTTTCTGGAAACCAGCAATGTCAAATCTTCCAGCACAATGTACAGGCAGGGGATTAACAGTAGCGTGATCACTGTGGCAAACAAAATACCGAATGCCAACGACACGGCCATTGGAATAATAAACTGCGCCTGCGTGCTGGTCTCGGTCACAATCGGCAGCAGGCCGAAAAAGGTGGTAAGTGACGTTAGTAGAATAGCGCGGAAGCGGCGGGTACCTGCGCTGACGACTGCGCTTGCTTTGGCGATGCCTGCGTCTACTGCCTTGTTAACAAAATCGACCATAATCAAACTGTCGTTAACCACCACGCCAGCCAGCGCCAGAATGCCAAACAGCGACAGATTGCTAATCGGCAAGCCCAGGATCATATGGCCAAATACCGCGCCGATAAAACCGAACGGGATGACGCCCATAATAATAACGGGCTGCAGGTAAGAACGCAGCGAGATAGCCAGCAGCGCGTAAATGCCAAACAGCGAAAACACCAAGCCCCAGCCAAGGCTTTTGAACATTTTGACCTCTTCCCTGGCACCTTCGTCCAGTGCGTAATTTACGCCTGGGTACTTTGCCAACAGCTCAGGCATAAACGTTTTTTGCATGTCGGCCATGATTTTTGACGGTTCCACCAGGCCTTTATCGACGTTAGCCAACACCGTCACCGCACGCTTGTAGTCGGTGCGTTTGATTGAGGTGTAACCCGGCTGCATGTCAAGGCTGGCGACGCTGCTAAACGGCACCTCGTCGCCAGCCGCGGTGCGAATGTTCATGTTTTCTAACGTTGCTACCAACTTTCTATCCGCTTCAGGATAGCGCACCATCACTTTAACTTCGTTGCGGCCGCGCTGAATACGTTGCGCTTCTTCGCCATAAAATGCCTGTCGCACTTGCCGGCCAACGTCGAGCATAGATAAACCCAACGCCTCAGCCGCGGGCTTGATCTGAATGTGCATTTCCGCCGATACGTCAGCAGCGCTGTTTTGAATGTCGTAAACACCGCTGTAGGTTTGCAGTTTAGTCACAACTTCGTCGGCGGCTACGGCCAGTTGATCGATGTCTTTTCCACTGAGCAAAAACGCAATGGGCATACCCGCCATTGGGTCGCCATCGGCTACTGACAACACTTTGGCTCCCGGAATTTCGCCGACCAGCTCGCGCCAGCGGTTCGACAGCTGCCGCGGTTTTACCGGGAAGTCTTCGTCCTTGATCATCTCCAGTACAAATTCGGCAGTCGTGCTGCTCTCACCCCAGCCGAACAGATTTTCTATTACGTCCTTGTTGGCACCGGCAGCGGCAGTCAGCTGTTTGTCAGCCTTATGGGCTGAGTCAATAATTTTATCGACAGCCGCCTGCAGCTTTTTCCTTGACGTGCCCTCGCGCATCTCGAGATTAAACTCGATGTACTCGCCGGGTATGTCGGGAAACATGACATAGCGCACCAGGCCGCTGCCGATTAGCCCAAACGTTAGAATCAGCAGCGAGATAAACAGCGCAAAGGTTACGTAGCGGAAATCGATGCAGCGAATTAGCAGCGGCTTGTATTGGCGCTCAACAAAGTTGTCTAACAGTTCGTTGCTGCGGCGTTGCAGGCGCCACTGCCAGCTGCGCTCCGGGTTTTTCGGCAAGCGCATGCGCGACAGGTGTGCAGGCAATATGAGTTTCGATTCGATCAGCGAAAAAATCAGGCAAAAGATCACCACGTAGCCCACCGCAGCCGGGAAGGCCGCCAGTGAGCCTTCGAGCATTATCATCGGCACGAAGGCGACAATGGTGGTCAACACGCCGAAAGTAGCGGGCATTGCCACCTGCCGCGCGCCGTTAATAACTGACTCGACGCTATTCCCATCGCGGCCAATGGTGGTGTGGATGTTCTCGCCGATGATAATGGCGTCATCGACCACAATGCCAAGCACCACAATAAAACCGAATACGCTGATCATATTCATGCTGACGTCTATCAGCGGTAGGGGTAACACGGCGAGGGTGCCGAGAAAGGTAATCGGTAAGCCGACGATGACCCAGAAAGCGAGTTTCATCTCCATGAACAGCGTAAGGATTAGCATGACCAGCAGGCCACCCACGACCAGATTGGTGAGCATCAGGCCGAGCCGGCCTTTAAGATAAAATGTAACGTCGGCCCAGCTGCCGAGTTTGATCCCCTCCGGCAACTGCGCCTGTTTCTTTTTGGCATACTGCTTTGCGAGTTCGGCTATATCCAGCACGTCTTGATCGCCAATTGCCATCACGGCAATACCGAGGCTGGCGCTGCCATTGAAATATGAGAAACCGTCGCGTTCCTCGAAATCGTCTTTCACGGTGGCAATATCGCCCAGCGTCAGCCGTGTGCCGTTTGGGTCGCTTAGCAGCACGATTTTTTCAAACGCAAACTGGCGGTAGGCTTTGTCTTTGCTGCGCAACAGAATGTCGCCATTTTCCGTGCGGATGGAGCCGCCGGGCAGGTCCACCGACGAGCGTCGCACGGCTTCGGCCACTGCGCTTAGCGTGAGGCCATATTTGCGCAGCGTGTCTTCGGCCACTTCTATCGTGATTTCATAGGCTCGGTCGCCAAAAATCTCAACCTGAGTGATGCCGTCAAGCTCTAGCAGCTCGGCACGAATCTCTTCGGCCATTTCCAGCCGGGTTTTTTCGTCGGTATCGCCGTAGACCTGCAGCTGCAGGGCAGTCTGGGCAAACACCAGCTCCAGTTTTTCAATTATCGGTCGTTCAGCCTGTTCGGGAAAACTCGAAATGCTGTCAATCTTACTTTTGATCTCATTCATCAGGTCGATGACATCGTATTCTGGCGCTATTTCGATTTGTAGCGTGCCGACGCCGTCGCCAGCGGTGGCTTTGACCTGTTCTATGCCGCTTATACTCTCAATCGCCTGCTCGATTTTCAGTACGATGCCTTCTTCCACTTCGGCTGGCGCAGCACCAGGATAAGGCACAGTGACCATGATGTAGTGGCTGTCGAACTGAGGGGTGAGGGTGGCGCGCAGTGAAAAGAACAGCGACCACAGGCCTGCGACGACAATCACCAGCATCAGTAAATTAGCGGCGACGTGGTTGTAGGTAAACCACGCAATAATGCCAGGCTGTTCGGTACCCTTCATTTGCGCTCAATGCGTGGCACGCTAACTGTAACCGGGCTGTTCACCGCTGCGTCAGTCGATAATTCGAGATACGCTGCGTCGGTGGAGGAGGGGTCGCGGGTTTTAGTCGATGCGATACGCACCACAGTGCCGTTGCGCAAGCTATTTACGGCCGCCATGCTGATGCGCATAGCGTCTTCCAGCCCATCGGCGACATAGGCTGTGTCGCCTACGGTGCGCAGCACGTCAACGGCCTGACTGCGCAGCTGTAGATTCTTATCGATGAGCCACACCTGATTGCCGGGCCGCAGCGCACCCCGGGGGATGGCGGCCACATCTGCTATCGCCTTACCTTCAATAGTGGCCGCTACGAAGGTGCCAACGCGCAGCGGCATTTGTTGATGTTGCGTGTTGCCCATCAGGCCGTAGGGGTCGTCGACCCGTACCACGGCCATCATCGTGCGAGTTTTCGCGTCGAAAAAACCTGCGGTGCGCACCAGTTCACCCTGCCACTGCTGTTGTTCGCCGCCGACGCTGGCGCTTAACAGTACCCCTGGTCCCGCTTGTTCGAGTTTGGCGTTGCTTGCCGGTAAGTCAAGGAAACGTAGACTGCGCTCTGGCAGCGGCAATACAATCTCTGCGACGTCAATGGAAAATACGCCGGCCAGGGTCGCGCCGGTGGTTATAAACTGGCCAATATCAACGTTCTTGCTGCGCAGCATGCAGTCATAGGGGGCGCGAATGGTAGTGCGCTGCAGGTCAAGCTGCGCCTGTTGCAGCTCCGCTTTGGCGAATTCCAGATTGGCCTCGGCTTCCTCCAACTGCGGCTTGCGTAAGTAAAGATCGGTTGCCGCCTGGCTACGTTTGATATTGGCGCTGCGAGCTTTCCACTCGCGGTAAGCGACTTCGGCCTGGCCCTTTTCGGTGGCTAGCTTACTGTGTGCGCTGGCTACCGAAGCCTTGGCGCGCTTAACGCTGGCAAGATAGTTGCGATTGTCTATCTTCAACAGCACGTCGCCCTTGTTGAAAACCCCACCGCTGTTAAAGTTTTTTGCCACCTCAGTGACCTGGCCGGCTACTTCAGACATCAACGTTGTCTCGGTGCGTGGCCTGGCGCTGCCTTGAGCGAGCACTGGAATCTTTACGTTCGATTTTTTGATGACGAGCACATCCACCAGCGGCGGCTTGCGCACGACTTCCTGTTGTTGCGCTTCTGGTCGGGAGTTGATCAGCAGGAATGTGGCGGCGATGGCTAACGTTACAATCGCAAACGGCGCAATTATCTTGAGTTTACTGGTGGTCAAGTCAGAAGATCCGTCTTTTTAAAGGCAGGTGGGTAAAGGGTAGCAAGCGCGAGCGGGAATAGTATTACATTTATGTTGCAAAGCCGCCGTGCTGCAGTTTACACCACGTCTCCCGGCCGCATCGAAATAACAGCCGTAGGGTTCGCCGTGCGCACCCTAGGTGTTGATATAATAAAATCTACAATGACTTTTCAACTTTTTTCGCAGCAAGCTTTTAGTGATGGCAACAGTTTTTAACACTCCATTGGACATGCTCGCAGCCGAGGGGCAGCACCTTGGTTACAGCGATTGGCTACCGATTACCCAGCAACGCATCGACCTGTTTGCTGACGCGACTGGCGATCATCAATGGATTCACGTCGACCCGGAGAAAGCCAAAGAAGGGCCGTTCGGCAAATGTATTGCGCACGGTTACTTAACGCTGTCGCTGGTGAATCTGTTTTTACCACAAATTCTGGAGGTGCGTGGTGCCTCAATGGGCGTTAACTACGGCACCGACAAAATCCGTTTTCCTGCGGCAGTGTCGGTGGACTCAAAAATTCGCGGCGGCGGCGAGTTGATCAGAGTCGAAGAGGTTAAGGGTACTATACAGGCAACGGTGCGCGTTACCGTTGAGATAGAGGGCGACGACCGGCCGGCGTGTGTGGTCGATACAATCAGTCGCTTCACGCCCGCTTGATGCTGACTCCTGTGTTCAGCGACGAACTCCACCGGGTAGACAAGCCGCCATGTATGCGCATATAACGCCAGCTGCTTCTGCTACGGTCGTGCTGATCCGCGACGCTGTGGCAGGTCTGGAGACACTTCTGTTACGTCGCAACGCGGCGTTAGAGTTCGCTGGTGGTTCCTGGGTGTTTCCCGGTGGTCGCATCGACGCGCACGACTACGCTGCACAACAGCCGCACAATGTGAGCCTGGCGGCTCGCAGTGCGGCTGTACGTGAGGCTAAGGAAGAGACCGGCTTGCAGCTCGACGTAAACGACTTACAGTATTTCTCTCACTGGACAACGCCGCCAATTATGCCCAGGCGTTTTGCCACCTGGTTTTTTCTTGCCGCTGTCGCTAGCGATGCACCCGAGGTTGAAATCGATGGCGGTGAAATTCATGAGGCTCGATGGTTTACGCCGGAGCTGGCGCTAGCGGCGCAACGCGCTAAAGCAATAGCGCTACTGCCACCAACATTTGTAACGCTGCAGGAGCTTAGCGCCTGCGCCAATGTTGCTGCGGCAAAGCGCTGGATTAAGCGCAACCAACCGCGTCGCTTCGAGCCGCGTTTTGTTGATGTGCCGGGTGGCAAAGTTGCTTTATACGCAGGCGACGCCGGTTATGCTAGTAGCGACCCACAGCGGCCCGGTAACCGCCATCGCTTCTGGATGAAGGCTGACGGTTGGTCTTATGAGCAAGCACATGAACAGGAGCCGCTTGGCTAACAGGGGAGCGCTGAGCGCGGCTCCCCCAGGCACGACTCGTTCAAGCCTCGGTCGATCTATGACTTGGCAGTTGCCTTCTTGCCGGGCGTGCGTTTACTGGTTGTAGTACGTTTTTTCGCGGCCGCTCTGGCTTTACGCACATTAGGCTTGGTTGCCGCGCGCTTTGCCGTGTTTGCAACGCGCCTTGATGAACTCGCCGCATGTTTTGGCGCACCCAGGGCAGCGGCTTTCGTTTCCGCAAACGCGGTTTCCAAACATTGGCGATAAAATTCCGGGTCGGGCATCTGTTCGCGATCGCCGAGCACTGTCAGTGTGACCATGCCGTCAAAGGTGTATAGCGCGTGAAACAGGCCACTGCCCGGCGTTAACAGGCCCAGGCCATAATTGCGTATCAACTTCGCACCGGCAGAATACATGGCGAAATTGGGGCCCTGCACGTTGGTGATTACGCCACAAATACTGATCGGTAAGCGCTTGCTCAATTCATTGCGTACGTAGAATTTTGCAACCGCCTGAGACAGTGCCGGCGAGAACAAGCCGGCTATCTTAAGCGAGTCCACCATCGGGTTCGTTGCATTGCTTTCTTTTGCAATGTTCATGCTTTCGTGCACGGCTTTGAGGCGCTCCAGGGGGTCGGCAATATCGGTATGTATCGGTGCGACCATTGAGGCGATCTGATTGTTTTCATCGGTCGCTGCGCGCCGGGTGCGCATATCCATCGGTATACCGGCGGCCAACGAGGTTTCCGGTAATTCATTGTGATACTGCAAATACTTGCGCAAGCCACCGCCCACGATGGCTACGGCAACATCGTTAAGCGTGACGCCAGCAGCGTTTTTAATCGCCTTGAAGTCATCCAGGCTGAATTCAGCTGCATCGGCGACCCGGTGCGGACCAACCATTTCATTAAAGCGTGTTCTTGGCGCATCAATATAGGAGCTTGGAATTTCGTTGTTTGCCACCCGGCGCCGATACTCAGCCATCTCTTTTGCTTTCCGGATAAACCCAGTGCTGAGCGATAGCGTATTTTTGACGCTGTTTACTGCCGCCCGACTCAGCAGCTCTACGCTGCTGGGCTGCCGGTCAACGATCAGTGTTTCCGCTGTTGCAGAGGGTGGTTTGGGACTAGGCTCAAGATCGTGGATTGCGGTCATAAAGCCCTGACCGCCAGCGCCATCAATCAGCGAGTGATGCATTTTCGTGTAAATCGCAAAGGCGCCTTTGGGAATGCCAGTCAGGTTGTCGAGGCCTTCTATGACATAGGCTTCCCACAAAGGGCGGGCTAAATCCAGCGAGCGCGAATGCAGCCGCGCTACCTGAATCCACAGCTGGCGCCAGTCGCCCGGCTCCGGCAAAGCGATATGGCGCAGATGAAATTCGACATCAAAATTCTTATCCACCACCCAGTAAGGGCGGTCGATTTGTCCCGGTACGCGCACCAGCCGGGTGCGAAAAATCGGCATGGCCTGAAAGCGCTTTTCAAAGTTTTCGATAACGCTCTTGAAGCGCACCGCACCGTTGGGCGCAGTCGAAGGATCGTAAATACCCAGGCCGCCGACGTGTTGCGGTGTAGTGTTATTTTCCAGATTGATAAAAGCGGAATCCAGCGGGCCTAGTTGCTTCATTCTTGTGCCTCGTTGTTATGGTCAGTGTCAGGCAAGGGATTGTATTGTGAACGGTCGACAAAACCAACTAACAGACAGTCGATATTAGCTGCCAGCTTGCGCATGGGACAGCAGCACCTCACAAAAAAACTGGCAGTGCTTTTTAAACGCAGCAGAGAGGCAAAAAAAAGGCAGGCTCCGAGGAGCCTGCCAAATCCATAAACGCCAAAGGGGATTCGGCGTTCGTGGGAAGAATAATAGGCAATTACCCTGTTGCAAAACAGGAACTGGCGCACAGCTTATGCGGTAATATATGGCAGTATTGAGCGGAACTTGTTGGCTTGTGTAGCGTTCCACCGTAGTTGGGCATGCAAATCTGTCGGCGCTCCAGCAGTTAGTCAAGCACCTGTCTTGCAACCTGAAAATCGTGCATAGAAAGCGTTAATGGAAATACTGAAAACTCACCGCACAGCAATCGCATGCGCGGCAAAATTCCTGCTGCCGTTAATGCTATTGGTCGAGCTGTACCTCAGTTTGAGAACATTCGAGGATGTGACGGCGATTGCACATTACGACAAGCTGCTGCATTTCAGCATGCACGCTGCCAACGCGGTAGTAGCCGCTTTGGCGTTCTACACCGCGAGAGCTTATCTGTTTGCCCTGCTATTGCTGTTATTGCTAGGCCCTTTTATTGAGTTGCTGCAACATTTTGTGCCGGGCAGAGATGCATCGGTATTGGATCAGCTAGCGAATATGGCAGGCTTGTTCACGGGGGCCGTACTGGCGCGCTTATTATTGATAGTCAAGAGCGAAACACTGGAACTCGATTAGCGCCCTATGTAGCAGCGTTGTGTCCTTATGCACCGCCACGGGTGAGCTGAGATAGTCAAAATATCGTCGCTATTGGGCGAAGATAGCCGCCAATCTCGACACTTTCCTTGCAAATTCTTCGCATGATTGTTTGCACAAAAACACGGGTGCGATTATAGTTTGCGCTGCTTTAGCGATACGCCGGTTAAACGACTGATCTCTATACAAAAGCCGGCGCGCACTGCGACGTTGGCAGAGCCAGGACGGTGTTAGGTAAGCGTGTTTTTGTAAAATCGTGGAACAGTGATTTTCATGAGATCACATAACAAAAGCGGTAGGGGTGGGCACTGACATGAATTATCTGAGCCCAGAGATAATAATTTTTGGCATAGTGCTGATCGCAGCAGGCTGCGGTACGGGTTGGTGGTTGCACCATCTTTTCGCCAGGTCGTTGGCGCGACAAGCGTCGTCAGAGAGGCCGCTGCCCGCTGCGCAAATACTTGTGATGGAAGACAGGCTATCTGCCGTGAGCGCACAAACTACCGACCACGCAAGTCAATGTGCCACCAAAGACGCGGACGTAGCCAAATGGCAACAGCGCTATATGGTCGCACGCAAAGAAATAGAAGAACGCATCAACATCATGGACGAAGTTGAAAGCGATAATATTGAGCTGGACAGCGCGCTGTGTAAGTCGATAGTCGAGCAGGAAAAACTGCAGATGTTGCTCTATCAGCGCAATGAAAGCCTCGAAGTGATGAACAATGACCGCATGGCGCTGGAGTCAAGACTGCTTGCCATGAAAGAAGAGCTTGATCTGGGCAAGCGCCGCATCCAGGAATTGGAAAGCGTATTGCCACCATCATCCGCTGCAGCGGCAGCGTCTGACGCTTCGCAAAAGGATAATGTGTTACCCGCGTCGCAGCTCGGCGCTGAAGAGCAGCTGGAATTATTGAAGCGTGAGTTAATTGGCAAAGACCGAATGCTGGAACAAATGCGGCAAGAGCTACGCGTAAAAGATTCGCAGCTCGATGAGTTGCAGCTAGAGCTGACCTGCCTGTCGACGTTGGCTAAAGCTGACGATGCATCGAAACAGAATACTGCAAACGACAGCACTGCTGGCATTTTGATTGATGACGACGCCGTGCTGGTGCAGGCCCCGGCAAATTTATTCAGCGTGGCGCCACGGCAGGTTGACCAGCTACAGCAAATAACCGGAATTGGCAGCAAGCTTGCGCGCACACTAAACGAGCTTGGTGTGTATCAATTCAGGCAAATTGCCGAGTTTACGGCCACCGATCTGCTCTGGCTGGACCAGCAGCTGGGTGCCTTCAAGGGCCGTATCGCCCGAGATAACTGGGTTGCGCAAGCCGAAGCACTCGCCCTTGAAGAAGTCGACGATTGACCACCGACTAATCACTCGTCAATAGGAGTAACCAAAGTTGGACGATCAATTACTAGCGCGCATTGACCGGCTGGAGGCGTTGGACGAAATACGCCAGCTTGCGGCTAAATACTCGCTGTCGCTGGACATGCGCGACCTCGACGCACACGTCAACCTGTTCGCCGCCGACGTGCGCGTCAGCAAGGAGAAAAGCGGCCGCGCCGAGCTAAAGCTATGGCTGGACGCAACGCTGCGCAATCAGTTTACCGGTACTTCGCATCACATCGGCAATCACGTCATCGAGTTCGACGACGCCGACCACGCGCACGGCGTGGTGTATTCAAAGAACGAGCACGAAACCGGGCCCGAGTGGGTGATCATGCAGATGCTGTATTTCGACAACTATGAGCGCAGCGATGGTCGCTGGTATTTCCGCCGTCGTCTGCCGTGTTACTGGTACGCCACTGATCTAAACAAACCGCCCATAGGCGACCAGAAGATGCGCTGGCCGAGCCGTGAACCCTACACTGGCGCGTGGCATTCGCTGTGGCCCAGTTGGCAAGAGTTTTGGCAGAATCCGCCCACCGGCTTGGTCGATGTAGCCGAGCCGGCGCCGGTTGAGCAGTTTCTGTATCGCATGCGGGGCGACAGTAAGCCGCCCTCTATTCGAGTGCGATAGCCCGAGAATTCCGGGTGCTGTGCGTTGGTTTGTGCGATGGGTTGTGCGACTATTTGTGCAACTTTGCCAGCCTGCGAGGCGTTGTTACATGGCCACCAATCTTGAAATTAACAAAGATCTCATCCAGGAGGCGCTTAGTCTGGGCAAACATCGCACCAAGCGAGCCGTAGTCGAGGAGGCATTGCAAGAGTATGTGCAACGACGCAAGCAGCTAGAGGTGACCAAATTATTCGGCACTATCGAATATGAGGACGACTACGACTACAAAAAGCAACGTCGAAGAAAATGAAGGTCACTATCGACACTTCAATATGATCCTTAGCTGTCAGGCGGCGCAAGAAGATCAAAAGCTCACATGTCGATGTACTTACGGACCTTATTGTAAATGGGCGAGTTGGTCTACTTGGTGTCGTTAGACAGGAGGTGCTTTCTGGTATTCGCCACACTGAACAATTCGAAAAGTTGAAAGGCGATCTTCGTGCTTTTCCTGATATCGAGCTGAATGTGGAAGACCATGAATTGGCGGCAAATTACTTTAACGTCTGTCGTGGCAATGGCAATCAGGGATCGAATACTGATTTTCTGATCTGCGCGGCGGCTAGTCGCAGAAGTTGTGAGATATTGACGACAGACAAGGATTTCGAAGGCTTTGGCAAATATTTTCCTATTGCGTTGATGAACTAATAGAGCATTGCTACGGCTGCTCGGCGGCAGCATTTTATTCCCCTGGCCCTAAACCTAAAACCAGTCAGGAATCCACGGCGGCTGTCGTGGATCCCGGCCGTATCACTAAAACTCCAGAATAATATCTGCGCCAATTGTGCGCGGCTGCAGATGCGTCGTTGATGTGGTGCCGATGCGATAGTTAACGCTGTCTTCGTCAGCCAGGTTGCGCGACCACAATGCAACCTGCAGTCTGCTTTCGCCAACAGCGATATCGCCCAGGCTGATGCGGGCATTCAGCAGGCCGTAGTCACCAACTTCGACGCGGCCGAACTCGGTGTTGGCCAACGCCAGCTGGTCATCCTGCCAGGAATAATCGAGGTGCATATTTAGCAGGCCGAAATCCAGCGGAATGCCATAGTCCATGATGAAGCTGTAGGCGTGGTCCGGTGCCCATACCAGTTCGGTCTGATCGGTGCGGTCGGAGCCGTCCGGAAAAATAGCATCCTTGATTTCATGGTCGAGAAAGGCGTAGTTAAAACCGATGGTGAAGTTTGCGGTAACGGCTGCCAAAATATCCAACTCAAAGCCGTTGATTTCAGCTTCGCCCGAGTTGAACACGTCGACAAACTGCGGGTTGTTGACCGGGTCGGGCAGGTTGTCGAGAATGATATCGTCGATCTGCATCTGGAAAATCGCGCCGTTCAGTCGCAGCCGGCGATCGGCCAGCTCCATCTTCCAGCCGAACTCGTAGGAAATTAAAGTCTCCTTATCGAACCCCTGGTTGTAGTCCAGACTATTACGACCCGCTCCGCCTGAGCGAAATGCGGTCGCGGCTTTACCGTAGATAGAAATGTTGTCAACAATACGATAATCGAGTACTAGCGAGCCATCCAGCTCGTCCAGGCCAGATTCCGCTGTGCCGGGCGCATAGCTGTTGAATGCCCAGTCGTCATTCGTTCGTGAAGTCGAACGCTCGTCTTCGGTATAGCGCAGGCCTGCGGTTATATCTAACGGGTTACCCGGAATCGGCACGGTCCAGGTAATCTGGCCAAATGCTGCGGTAGATTCGATGTCACTGGTCATAGCGTACTGACCCAGAAATAGCGGAAAGGTCGCAGTGAAAGGTGCTGTGCAGGCTGGTGCGAGGCCACCGGCACCATTGCCGCCCTGACCGAATACACTACACGGTGTGGGTACGGGTGTGCTGGTTAAGTCCAGAGCGAAGATACCGGTACTGTCAACCGTGCTGCGGTCCAGAAACTGCCGCTCGGTTTGCGTGCCTTCCTCCTCCAGATAATACAGGCCGGCAACGAAGGTGATCCTGTCGTAGGTGCCTAGCAGCTGTAGTTCTTGCGAGAATTGTTCGTGTTCGGTCATTGTATTAATTTCCAAACTGCCAGCGTCGCCGAACGCCTGGGAAAAATTCATCGAAGAATTGTCGTCAAATTCCCGGTAGCCGGTGAGTGACTTAACGATGAGGCTGTCGCTCAGGTCATAGCTGATGGTCAGGTTATGGCCTTTGACTTCGGTTTCGGTGGGCGGCAAATAATACGCCTGGCGCGCGCCGCCGGTAGGGGTGCGGGTTTCCTCCAGGCGCTCGACAAAACTATTGGTAATCGGATTACCCGCCGCATCGGCACCACCAGCGGGACCGGCGTATTGAAAGTAGGGCGCGCCGGTGGTCATATCCGAATAGTCAAAGGCGTAGTCGAGCACTAAGCCATTGATCCCATCGTAGCGCAGGGCCAGGCGATAGCCTTCCTTGTCTTCGCTGTAATAGTCTTCGTATTCACCGCCGGGCACTGCGTTCGCGCCTTCGTTTTCAACCCAGCCGTCGCGATCAGAGAAGGCGGCGCTAAGCTTGGTTTTGAAGCCGCCCACATCAGGCAGGTTGACGTTGGTGACCGAGCGGAACACGCCTAGATCGCCGACGGTGAAGGCCTGCTTGAAGCCAAGCTCACCGGCCGGTTTGGCGTTGATAAAGTTGATCGCGCCCGACGTGGTGTTGCGCCCATAGAGTGTACCTTGAGGGCCGCGCAGTACCTCTATTCGCTCCACGTCAGAAAGGTCTGCCAACAGCCCGCTATTGCGCCCGGCGTATATGCCGTCGTAATACAAGCCAACTGTGTTGTCTTTGGTCAGGGCGACTGAGTCAGCGTTACCGACACCACGAATAAACAGGGCAAGATTATTGGCGCTGGTGGGGTAGGTCGGCATTTGCAGGCTGGGCGTCGCCAGGCCAATGTCTTTGGCGCTATTCAGGCCCATGGATTCGATATTGTCGGCATCGAAGGCATTCATGGCGATGGGAATATCCTGCATCGATTGCTGGCGTTTCTGGGCGGTAACCACTAACTCCTCCAACATAGCCGCCGAGGCATTGGTGGCAACCGCAGAGGCCAGCATAACGGCCAGCGGTAATTTCTTGCGTTTAAAGAACAAGCTCACTGTGTGTCTCCAATTACTTTGATATTGAAATTTTATTTCAGACTGGTAGCGCAGGCATTCAATTTTACTATTGAGGTATTATCGATGTTCGGCAACTAAGCATCTGTTTTGCAGTACTTTATTTGTCTATCATCTCTTTGCAACTGTCACGATGCCGCACCATAACTGCAATGAAATGCCAGTGCAATTTAAGATTTATTAAGGCTTCGGGTGAGTTCGTTTGACGCTGCCGTTGTCGCCCTATGGAAAGCGCTGCCGCTGTGTAGAAAACGCTGTCTGGACTGCAGAGCGATAGTTTCAAAGCAAACTAATACTTATGTGCTATGGGCATTTGCGCCCGATTGTACGATAGTACTTAATATGTAAGACGCAGCCTGTTATGCGGGCTAACCCGTTAGGAAGGCGGTTAAACCATGCGTGCACTAGTTGTCGACGATCACATGCTGATACGCTCTGGCTTGCATGACATGCTGGCGAATCGCTTCCCTGATATTGAAGTTGTTGAGGCCGCCAGTGGCGAGGCGGCACTTGGCATGATTGGCAGTAAGCCGTTCGATCTGGCGATAATTGATTTATTTATCCCTGGCGAGGCCGCTTTCGTGTTTGTGCGCAAACTTTGCGACGCAGACCCGGAGCTGCCGGTACTGGTATTGTCTGCCTCGGAAAACCCTGTGCATGTACGCAAGTGTATCGATTTGGGCTGTTCGGCTTTTGTACCAAAATCTGCCGCGCAGGAAATCCTGTTCGGCGCCATTGACAGCATACTCGACGGCGGCGTGTTCATCCCTACTGAAATTTTGCAGAGTAACGCCGAAGCACAGCTCAGTGCGACCGATTTACCAGCGCTGCCAAGCGTTGAGGCGGTCACCAGCAAGCTGACTGATCGGCAGTTGGAAATCCTCACGCTGATCACCTCAGGCAAATCAAATAAGCAAATCGCCCGCGATTTTCAACTCTCGGAAAATACCGTGAAGGTGCACGTTAGCGCCATTCTACGCTCGCTCGGATTACACAATCGTACCCAGGCCGGCATTCTTGGGCAGCAGTTGGGTCTGCTGGCCGAAACTGCTGAATCGATGCGTTAGTCGCGGCTGGACAGTATCGCGTTAAGCATAAGTGTACCTATGATTTGCTCTCCTGCATCAGTAGTTTGGGCGTCAATCTTCGCGCGTTTGATTCGCCGCAGCATGCGGCGAAATGTAGGGCCGGATTTATCCGGCCAAGTGGTCGAATGAATTCGATCCACACCGCAAGACCCCCTGTTTGCGGTGGGGTGGTTTATTATTCACGCCAGACATTGCCTTGGCAACGAGTAAGTCGGGCCGTTTTGTATTGCCGGGATTCCAGGGTCGTAGCGCAATGAGTGAGTATTTAGCGCAGTTAGGTTTGCGGTCCCGCTTGTTCCTCATTTCCGCCATTCCGCTGGCGGTCATAACCGTTTCGCTAAGCTGGTTTTCGGTGCAGACGCGGCACAACGATTTGCAGCGCGAGCTGCAGCAACTGGGTACATCGACGGTGGAGTATCTAGCGGCCGGTGCCCAGTTCAGCATGTTCGCTGGCGACGACGACAGTCTGCGCGCTCTGATGAAAGCGCCATTGGCAACGTCGGCCGACGTGCACGGCCTGGCGTTTCTCGACAGCGACCTGGGCGTGCTGGTCAGCAGTCGCAATATGCGGCTGCCACAGCAACTTCTGACTCGAATGCGAACGGCAAACAATGCGTCGGGGCTAGCGCTTAAGCACCAACAGCATCGATATTTTTACCGTCCCATCATACTGACGGATGAAAAAATCACTGATCTGGTCGACTCGTCAAGTGAGCTACGCAGTGTAAATACCCCGCTGCTGCTCGGCTGGGTTGTGCTGGATGTGAGCGAGCAGCGCTTACTGGCACGGCAGCGCAATATCATTCTTACCAGCCTCGGCGTAGCGCTAGTTGGTTTGGTTCTGAGCGCACTGCTGGCGGCGCGCATTAGCCGCAGCATCACCAGCCCCATCGAGCAACTGACAAACACCGTTGAACGTATCGAAAGCGGCGACGCCGATCAGCGCGCGCCCGAGGTAGGGCCGCCGGAAACCCGAACCCTGGCGCGGGTAGTCAACCGGCTGGCGAACACGTCGCAGAGTACCACCCACGAACTACAACTCAGCGTCGAGCGTGCGACCAGTCAGCTGCGCGCGGCGATGGAGAACCTTTCTACCCGTAATCAGGAGCTTGAGTATGTGCGCGACGACTTGCAGGCTGCGCTGACGGCGAAGGACGATTTTCTGGCGCGCATGAGCCATGAGATGCGCACGCCGCTGACCACGGTTATTGGCTATGCGCGGCTGTTCGGCACCACCGAACTGGCGGAAGATCAGCAGGAATATAGTCGCAATATTATTCAGGCATCGAACCTATTGCTGGCCACCATTGACGACGTTCTGGACGTCGCAAAATTGCAGTCTAATGCGCTGCATTTAAATGCAGCTAAGTTTGACTTAGAGGCAAGTCTGGATGACCTGGTTGCCATGCACGCCAACAATGCGCATCAGAAATCGCTAGAGTTGGTGCAGCTTATTGAGGTCGATGTGCCAACCAAATTGCTGGGCGATTCCATTCGCATCAAGCAGATCATCAGTAACTTACTGTCGAATGCCATTAAATTTACCGCCACGGGCGAAGTCGTGCTGCGCGTGTCGCTGGAAGACATAAAGGCAGATACCGCCGAGTTGCTGTTCTCAGTAAAAGACTCGGGTCCCGGCATTGCAGCAGCGACGCTGCCGCGGCTATTTCAGCCGTTCCGGCAGGCTGATGAAACCATCACCCGTCGCTTTGGTGGCAGCGGTCTTGGGCTGGCAATCTGCAAACAATTAGTCGAATTAATGGGCGGTACCATACACATCGACAGCACGGTTGATGTCGGTACAGAAGTGTCTTTTTGTTTGCCGTTGACGATTATCGACCCGGTCTCGCGGCCTCACACCGCCGAGTTGCCGGCCAACAACCTGCGAGTGTTACTGTACGACAGCAACCCCTGGTCACGCCGCGCGCAGCGCGCGCAGCTGGCGCATTTTACGCCCAACGTATATGCCGTACGCAGCGTGGTACAGGTACACGAGCTGTTGAGCAGAGAGAACAATCGCTTTGATTTGCTGGTGCTGGGGCTCAACGTTGCCGAACTGCAGTTGGCGCGGCTTGCAGAGCTACTGTCGAGAATACGCATTCAGCATCGCGCGTCGATTTTACTGCTAGCCAGCACCGCCGATGTGGCGTCGCACGTGCCCGAAGCGACGCTGCGTGAATTCGCGCCGCTGTATTGCCTGTCGAAACCGGCACGGCGTGAGCGCATGCTCGGTGTGTTAGAGCTGGTTGCCGGCAGCGCGCAGCCACTGCCAGTGCAAAATAACGCTGAGCAGCTTGGGCAACAGTCGCTCAAGGGGCTGACGGTGTTGGTTGCAGAGGACAATCGTTTTAACCGCAAGCTAATCAAGGAGATTCTCAATCTGTTTGGTGCCGCGACCATAGAAGCTGCCGATGGCGCTGCTGCCGTAGAACTATTTAAAACAGAACATTGCGACATTGTATTAATGGACATTCACATGCCGGAACTCGACGGCATAGAAGCTACCCGAAAAATTGTTGAGCTTGCGCGGCAACGGCAGCGCTCGGTGCCCGTTATTGCATTAACCGCTGATTTCACCGCCAAGGACCAGCAGGACATGCTGCAAGCGGGCGCAGTCGACATTTTGCACAAACCCATCGACGAGCAGGAATTGCTGGCAGCAATTTGTGATTCAACCGGCCGCCAGGTGATTGTCGACAGCGACGTCGCCGCCAGCATATTCAACAGTGTGGATACTTCGCCCGCTGCGCTGCAGCAGGAGCTGACGACGCTGCTATCGCAGTTTAGAAAGCTGTTGGAAAGCGATCAAAACCAGCAAAGCCTGCGCGCCAAGCTACATGAAATGGCAGGCCTATGCGGTTTATTCGGCATGGCAGAGTTGCGCAGCCTGGTGACAGATTTACGCGAAGCGGTAATGCTGCGCCAAACAGCTAAAACGCATCATCTGCTGGCGCGTATTGAAAGCGAAATCCACACTATTGCCAGCGCGGCGGTTGTTTAGTGTGGTGTAACGAATAAAGCGCTATATCGGCGCTATATTCGCAACACCACACTACGCTAGTACTAAAGTACTAGCGCTTTTGTGTAATTGTGAACACCGGTGAATTGCGCTTCAATAGGGGTGCTAGGAAAGCACACTGCGCACGGAAGCGTACCAACATGGGATGCGGCTTGCGCAGTTTGGAAGTGCAAGTTCAGGGAATTTCCTCGACAGGAATAGAAGACTACAGGACGTGCAGGGACAAGGACGCCCAAGGGCAGTATGCGCAGCAAAACAGGCGCTTTAGGCAATGCCACGGAGCAAGGCGAGAGTAAGCTGTACAGCGTGAAGGAAGTTGTGATGAAAGGATGCCAACGGGGCCTGTTTACAGGCCCCTTTTTTTTGCGTTCGTTCACAACGCTCCTCATGCGGGCCGATGTTGCGTGAGCTCTTGCAGTATCCATCGCCAATACCGCCGACACCGTCAACAATACGTCACCACTACGCCCGCATCGTGCTAAGACCCGTAACTCACTGATCAATGAAAACATCTTACGATTAGTTTCATTCAAGCGGATGCTGATCACAACCCCGCGCAGCATTATTCACTGTTAGCCTCGCTGCAAATGCTTACAGATGGCAAGTCACGTTGCGAAAAAACCCTTCGTTGACTTTACTTTAGGAGTAGAACAAGGAAGTAACTACACCAACAAAAAAGGCGATGCGCGCGTCTCGGGAAATTCGAAGTGAAACACAACATCACAGTTATGGCCCCCGTTTGCGCATTGCTTTTTGCCTTTTCGACAACGGCGCGGTCGCAAGCAGGCGATGAGCTGGCTCTTGACAGTTATGCCAATGCCGCAAGCGAAAACTTCAATATGCTGTTCGATGATATACCCTCGGTATTTGCGGCATCGAAACACGAGCAAAAAGTCACCGAGGCACCCGCTTCGGTAAGTATTGTCACGGCCGAAGAAATCAAGCGCTACGGCTACCGCACGCTAAGCGACATTTTACGCAGCGTGCGCGGATTTTACGTCGTCAATGACCGAAACTATGGCTACGTTGGCGTGCGCGGTTTCGGCCAACCCGGTGATTACAATACCCGCTTGTTACTGATGATCGACGGTCGTCGGATGAACGATGCAATTTACGACAGCTTCGGTATTGATGGCGATCTGGGCCTGGATGTTGACCTGATCGACCGGGTCGAAATTGTGCGCGGGCCTGGCTCTTCGCTGTACGGTACGTCGGCTTTCTTTGGTGTGATTAATATCACCACCAAAAGTGGCCGTGACTTCGACGGTGCCGAACTCGCCGCCGAGGTTGGCAGTCAGAACACCACCATTGGCCGCGTTACTTACGGTTCGCGATTTGATAGTGGCCTGGAATTGCTGTTGTCCGTGAGTGAAACTAAAAGCGACGGTGACGATCGGCTCTATTTCCCCGAGTTCGACGACCCCTCCACCAATAATGGTGTCTTTGAAGACGGTGATGCGACTGATGCACGTAACCTGTTCGCCAAACTTGAATACGGCGGTTTTAGCGCAGACGTTACCTATTACGAATTGATCAAGGACATACCCACAGCACCTTACGGCACCGTATTCAACGACCCGCGCACCTTTACCGATGATGAGCAGCTGCAGGTTGGCTTAACGTATAACCACACATTTGCCTTTGGCGCCGAGTGGTCAACTCGATTGACATATGGGCAGTACGAGTATTTTGGCGGCTTTGCCTACGATTATTCGGATGAGGGTGACCTGTCGTATGTTGTGGTGAACAAAGACACTGCTGACACCAGTTGGTGGGTGCTTGAGTCGCAGTTCAGTCATGCCTTGACCGAATCGCAGCGTCTGATCGGAGGTGTCGAATACCGCAACAACAGCACACTCAAGCAGGGGAATTATGACGAGGACGTGTACCTTGACGATAGTCGTGATGCCGAAATCGTCGGTGCGTACGTGCAGGATGAGATTAAAGTACACGAAAAACTCACGCTCAATCTTGGCTTGCGTTATGACAAGTTCGACAGCTTTGGCGATAACCTCAGCCCGCGTCTCGCCGTTATTTACAGCCCACAACAGCAGACTGCAATAAAATTTTTGTACGGTGAGGCGTTTCGCGCGCCGAATGTATACGAGCTGTATTACCACGACGGTTTTAGCACGACCAAGCCGGCGAACGAGCTAGAGCCGGAGACCATCACCTCCTACGAGCTGGTGGTTGAGCACTACATGCGGGGCAACACTTTGCTCACGGCGTCGGTTTATAACAACGAAATTGAAGGCCTGATTTCCTATACTGAAGATTCGGTTGACGAACTTTTCGTGTTTATGAACACGAACTCCATCGACGCACAAGGTATAGAGCTGGGCGTGGAAACCCGTTTCGGTAAGGCGCTACGCGGCCAGTTCAGTTATACCTATCAGCAAACCGAAGACAAGATGAGCGGCGCTACGCTGGTGTATTCGCCAGAGCATATGGCCAAGGCCAACCTGATCGCACCACTGTTTTCCGAGCGCCTCTACGCCGGTCTGGAACTGCAATATCTGAGCAAGCGCAAGACCCAACAAGCAACAGACGCCGACGCCTATACGGTGGCTAATCTCACTATTTCCAGCGACAAGCTGCTGCGGGGCCTCAGCCTGTCGGCCAGCTTTTACAACCTGTTCGATGCAAAAATTGAAGACCCCGGCAGCACCGAGCATGAGCAGGCAGTGATCGAACAGGATGGCAGAAAGTTTCTGATTCGCGCCAGCTACCAGTTTTAACCGCGGTCTCCTGGCGCTGTTATGAGATTTCTTGGCCTAAAATTCATGCTGGCTCTGTTGCTATCGTTGACGCTGGGGCCGACGGCTGCGGGCTATGCCTACGCCAGTGATGTGCTGGTCGTTTGCAGCCATGACTGTGGCCGCTACAGTGCAACGACGGCGGCATTCTCCGACTATCTTGGCGCGCAAGACCTAGATGCACAGCTGCATCAAAAAGTACTAACAGCCGCAACCCTGGAGAGAGGCACCTTGCTGAGTGCACCGCCACCGGAGTTAATCTTTGCAGTGGACTACCCGGCCGCCGCACAGCTTTCCACCGTTGCCAGTGATATACCCATAGTGGTCGGTATGGCGACCACGAAAAAAGACTTACAGCGCTTACCCAATGCCACCGGCTTGGTGCTCGGCTACCCGGTAAAAACACAACTCCAATGGATGCGCCACATCGCCCCTTCAGCGCGGCGTATCGGCGTGCTTTACAGCTCGGCTGAAAGCCTGCAACTGGTAGAGGCGGCCAGGCAGCAGGCACCGCTTATGGGACTGGAAATAGTCGCGCACGCAGTGCGCGAGCCCAAAGATTTACCCAATGCATTGAAGCAGGTTTTACGCGAGGCGGATATGTTATGGGGTATTCCCGACGCTACCATATTCTCCCGCCAAAGCGCGAAAGCCGTGCTGTTGGCAGCGTTTAGAAAGCGCATACCGCTGGTTGGCATGTCGTCCTCCTGGGTTAAGGCGGGCGCGCTGTATTCGCTGGATTGGGACGCCAGCGACATCGGCGCACAGAGCGGGCAGATGGCGGAACAACTGCTGCGTGGCGAGCAGGTGGCGCACGTACCTCCACAAACTCCGAGGCAAGTCAGGTACACCCTGAATTTGAAAACGGCGCGGCATTGCAAATTGGACGTTCCGGCGAGGATGATTAAAGGGGCCAGCTATGTGTTCAATTAACGCCTCGACAGCCGCACCAATGAAGCGCGGCATAAAACTGGCCGCTAAGCTAAACCTGCTGAGCGCCAGCCTTATTTTGCTGACCGCCGCTGTGCTTGCCGGCTATGCGATTTTCCAGAAGTCGGAAACCGCACACGAAGACCTGGCCGTTCGCGGCATGGAAATCGCCAAAATTGCCGCACTGAACAGCCAGTACGGCATCTACACCGAAAGCGGTGAAGAGCTGCAGCAAATAGTGAACAATCTGCTGGTCAACAGGAATGTCGTGGCCGCTGAAATGAGAGACAGCAAGCACAAGCTGCTAATGCAAACCAGCAACGCTGAAGAACAGGCAATGCCGGACTATGTGGCGCAGCGGCCCTCGACGCAGCAAGAAGTCAGCGTTAGTGTATTCAACAATAGCGCCAATAAAACCCGTTACAGTGTGATAACCGTGCCGGTACTGGGTTCCTTCGGAGCTGTTGACAGCGACGATGAGTCCGGCGCTGAGCGGCACGTGATCGGCTATATCCGCATATCCCTCAGTCACGCCAGCCTGCAGCAAAGCGTCAATTCGTTTGCCCTTTCCATTATGTCTGTCACGCTGCTTGCCGTGCTGGTAGGTGTAGTGCTCACGCTGCTTATGACCCGCCGCATTACTTCACCACTGCTGGCCGTTGTGAAAGCGACCCGGCGAGTAGCCCGGGGAAACTTCGACCAACGCGTTGCGGTGACGACTGGTGATGAGGTTGCGTGGCTGGCAAATAATTTTAACGAGATGGCCTACAATCTGAAGACATACAAGCGCGAGGTAGACGAGCATCGCGCCGGGCTGGAGCAAAAAGTCGCGCAACGCACCGCCGAGTTATCGGAGAAAAATCACAAACTCAAACACGCGGTCGAACAAGCCGAACAGGCAAGAATCGCCGCCGAAGCAGCACAGTTGGCCGCCGAACAAGCGAGCAAAGCCAAAGGTGAATTTCTGGCCACCATGAGCCACGAAATTCGCACGCCGCTGAATGGCGTATTGGGTATGGCGGACATCCTGGCCAGAACAGAATTAGATGCCAGTCAACAACGCTTCCTGAACGTGATTACCCAGTCGGGCGAGACCCTGCTGGAACTGATCAGCGAAATTCTGGACTTTTCCAAGATAGAGGCGGGCAAGCTGGAACTGAACTATAGCAGCTTCAATATGCGTCAGTTTGTCGAAGACCTTGGGTTAGCCTTCGCCGGCTTGGCGCACCGCAAAAATATTGATATCGCCTGCTATTTGCCGCCGCAATACTCCTTGCTGGTCGAAGGCGACGTGGCGAGATTGCGGCAAATATTGTCCAATCTTATTGGTAACGCCATCAAATTCACCCAGCACGGCCTGGTCGAGCTGCGGGTTGACGTGTTGCAGAGACTGGCGGACGGTACGGCCAATATCCGTTTTGAAGTGCGCGACACCGGCATTGGTATCCACGAGAAAAAACTGCAACATATCTTCGATTCGTTCACCCAGGCTGACAGTTCTACTACCCGTGATTTTGGCGGCACGGGTTTGGGGCTTGCGATTGGTAAACATCTAATCGAAATGATGGGCGGCGAAATCAACGTCAGCAGTACGCTGGGAGAGGGGTCAAGCTTCTGGTTTGAAATATGCCTGCCGGTGCAGAACGTGAATGAAAGCGAGGTGCTGGATATTGCCGAACGCTTTCAGGGCTTGCGGGCGTTGATTGTTGACGACCTGGCAACCAATCGGGAAATCATCGAGCATCAACTGACCACCTGGGGTATGTTCTGCCGCCAGGTCGCCAGCGGCGCCGAGTGTCTTGAAGAGCTAAACCGTACCCGCCGGGTCGGCAAGCCCTACGACCTGATGATTCTCGACTACCACATGCCGGGTATGGATGGTATGGAACTGGCGCGGCGCATAAAAGCCGACGCGGCGTTGAATCAAATCAGAATGGTAATGCTCAGCTCGGTGTCTGACATCGAATCGCAGCAGCACATGCGCGAAGTCGGTATTGTTAGTCGCTTGTTAAAGCCCGTTCGCCAAGCAGATTTGTTTGACACGCTGGTGGCCTTGTTTTTCGATCAGGATCCCGACGCTGTCAACCTCAACGGCAAGACTGTCAGCGACGTTGAGGTGCCGAAAATCGTCGCCAGGGTGCTGTTGGCGGAAGACACCATTGTTAATCAGGAAGTCGCCACGATCATGCTGGAGAGCATTGGCTGCAACGTAACGCTGGCTGAAAATGGCTGCGAGGCACTGACAGCCTGCCAGCAAGGCGGGCACGATTTGGTGTTGATGGACTGTCAAATGCCAGAGATGGACGGTTACCAGGCGACCGCCGCGATCCGCGAATTTGAACAGTCGCAGGCGGTCGACAAAAGCATACCGATTATCGCGCTGACTGCCAATGCGGTCGACGGTGACCGCGAGAAGTGCCTCGCCGCTGGCATGGATGACTACCTTAGCAAACCGTTTACCCTAGCTGACCTTGCTAGCATGCTGGCCAAATGGCTGCCGACACAGGTCGTTGACCCTGCGGCCAGCGACAGCGCGACGAATACGCCAGACAGCAATCAAGCCGCCTGTGCGAACACGCAAACCGCCGTTGTGAAAACGCTAGCACCAGCCGCCACGCAAACAACCGCGGCCAACGATGAGCCATTGCTCGATGCCACGGTACTTGAACAATTCCAGGCGCTGGGTAAAGCCAGCGGTAGCAACGTAGTCCTGCGTATTGTTAACAGCTATTTAAAGGAAACTCCGCAACATGTGCAGACGATGGTCGCCGCCAATGACGACGCCGAGCAGTTATACAAAGCCGCGCATGCGCTTAAATCCAGCAGTTTTAACGTCGGTGCCAAACGTCTGGCGCTGCTGTGCCAGCAGCTCGAGGCGCTGGGAAGAAACGGCAGCTGTTCGGGTGTGAATGCTATGTTGGTCGAATTGCAGCAGATCTATAAAGACACGACCCAGGTGCTGCAGCGCGAGTACACCGGTACCTGAATATGACCAATCAAGCCGCCCCGGAACACGGTCGCCTGTTGCTCATCGTCGACGACGACAGCACGACGCGCATTATGATGCGCGAAGTGCTGGAGGCCGAGGGTTTTCGAATAGAAGAGGCCGCCGACGGTGTGCTGGCGCTGCAAGCCTTTCGCCGCTGCAAACCAGACGCCGTGCTATTAGACATTGAAATGCCACGCAAGGACGGGCTGGCCGTGTGCGCAGAAATGAGGGCGGGCGACGACGGTAACCGTGTGCCCATTATTATGACCACCGGCGTCGAGGATGTGTCGGCCATTCATCGCGCCTACGAAGTGGGCGCTACCGATTTTATAATGAAGCCCATCAGCTGGGCCGTGCTGGCCTACCGGCTGCGTTATATATTGCGCGCCAGCGACGCCATCGCCGAGCAGCGCAAAGCGGCACTAATGATTTCCGGCCTCGGCAAGGTCATTGAAAACTCATCCAATGAAATCTATATTCTCGAGAATGAGAGTTTTAAATTTCAGGACGTCAACCAAAGCGCCCGCAGTAACGTTGGCTACGGG
>RCMY010000966.1_pt1 | contig 27476 bp, 24 predicted proteins | sample 2041341 | NCBI WGS metagenome assembly RCMY01 (sample SAMN09708234, study PRJNA481090) | Marine sediment metagenome, whole genome shotgun sequencing project.
ACAAGGGTCAGTACCTCTACTACGGCAAGACCGCTGGCTGCATCGTGACCGGTAACGAAGACGGCGTGAAAGCCGTCGGGATGGAACTGCTCTATGCGTTCCAGCACATCGGTTATGTAGTGCCGCCCCAAGCCGACTGCGGGTGGATCGGTGAGGCTGGTCCTGGGCCAAGCTATGGCGATACGGATCCCGACACCGGCGCCAAGTTCGGCTTCGACAACGATTTCACCAACAAGAACACCACTTTCATGACCTGGAATCTGATGCAAACCGCCAAGATCCTGCGCGACCTAGGCGGCTTCCCCGACAAGGGCAACGTCGCCGCTGATTGGCAGAGTGTCACCAACGCTGCGCAGTTCTAACCTCCTCGCTCTGCGTCTCCGGCGCAGAGCGTCGTCGTCGCCGCTCGGCTCGCGCAATCACTGGAGTAGCGGGTTTCGTGATCAGGGAGCTTGAAATCTCTCAGGAACTAAAACGAACTGTCCGACGTTACCAATTGTAACAAAATGGCCAATGGCCAGAGAGGTGTGCGTTGGACAGGTTTCTGGAAGTATCACTGGGATTCCCCACAGTTATCTTCACGTTCCTTTCGCTTATGTCCCTGGGTTTCTGGATCCTGAGTTTCCTGACCGGGATCGGAAGCGACGGTGGCCTGCTGGACATGGACTTCGACGTCGATGCCGATCTGGATATCGACACCGATCTCGGCAGAGGTCTGGGCAGCCTGCTGCGGACGCTGCACCTGCACCACGTACCGATCACAATCACACTTAGCGTTCTCTCCCTCGCCGGCTGGTTTGTCAGTTTTGCTCTGACCTTGCTGGTCACCAATGAAGGATCTGCTGGGATCATTCCCGGTATCGGCATTGTTGTCGCTTCAATTTTCGTAGCCGGGTTTCTCGCCGGGCGTGTCGGGCAGGCAATGGCCCCACTCTTCACACCTCCGCCCCATATAGAACACCGCGATCTACTCGGTCGGCTTTGTACCGTTCGCACCGGATCTGTGAGCCCCTCCTTCGGACAGGCCGAAGTGGTTGATGCCGAGGCCAGCACCCACACGATCCAGGTGCGCTGTTCGGAATCGAATGCGCTTTCGCAGGGCTCGCCGGCCCTGATCGTGAGTGTCGACACCGACGGCGTTTTTCAGATCAGTCCCGACGTAGCCGCGCTCACTTAGTTCTTCGTTCGCAGCCCTGCCTGCGGCGAAAACTCAGGTCTCTCCTAGATCAGACCGAAGCCTTTAGAGAGCTCTGTGTGCACACTCGGCTTCCACTCGTTTCTTCGAAAGGAAACACCTGAAATGACAGCGTTCCTGATTGGGCTAGCGGTCCTCGTGGCACTGGTCGTCGCCTTTATCGTGCTTGCGGCATTGACCTACGCCAGTTTTTATCGCAAGGTTCCCCAGGGTTACGCACTGGTCGTCAGCGGCACCAAGAAGGTCGACGTAACCTTTACCGGCCAATTAGTGGTTCCGGTTATCCACAAGGCCGAGACGATGGACATCTCTGTCAAGACGATCGAGATCGACCGTCGCCAGACCGAAGGCCTCATCTGCCAGGACAACATCCGGGCTGATATCAAAGTGAACTTCTTCGTCAGGGTCAACAAGGCCAAGGAGGACGTGATCAAGGTGGCCCAGGCCATCGGCTGTGATCGCGCCAGCAACATTGGGACGCTGGAGGAGCTGTTCGCAGCCAAATTCTCCGAAGCCCTCAAGACCGTCGGCAAGCAGATGGACTTCATCTCGCTCTACACCGAACGAGCCAACTTCCGCGACCGGATCATCGAAGTGATTGGCACAGACCTAAACGGGTACAGCCTTGAGGACGTCGCGATTGACTATTTGGAGCAGACACCGCTGAGTGCGTTGGACTCCAACAACATTCTCGACGCTCAGGGCATTCGCAAGATCACTGAACTCACCGCCATCGAGCATGTGGCCACGAACAACGCCCAGAACGACGAACGCAAGCAGATCACGGCCAAGAACGTCGAAACCCGTGAGGCAGTTCTGGAATTGGAGCGTCAGCAGGCTGACGCCGAGGCACGGCAGAGCCGCGAGGTGCAGACCGTGATCGCCCGTGAAGAAGCCACCACCGCATCCGTGCGGGCCGAGGAGCGCCTCCGCTCGGAGATGGCTGGCCTCGAGGTGGACCAGAAGCTGGGCATCGAAAAGGAAAACCTCGAGCGCGAAGTTGCGGTGGCAGCCAAAAACCGCGAGCGCGTGCTGGCGGTGGAAACCGAGCGAGTCCGCAAGGCAGCCGAGCTTGAGGACATGAGCCGTAAGGTCGAGACGTTGGCGGCGGAGAAGGACCTCGAGCAGGAAATGGCTGGCATCGCCGACCTTCGTCGCAGCCGTGTAGCAGTCGAAAAGACCGTTGCCGTGCAGGAAGAGGAAATCGCCTCGCTTCGGGTTATCGAGGAAGCCACCCGGCAAAAGGACTCCGCCGTTATTCTGGCCGAGGGTGAAGCTCAGGCCAGCCTCGTGAAAGACATCAAGGCTGCCGAGGCCGCCGAAGCCGCTGCGGAATTCCGAGCCGGTGAGCAGGTCCGGATGGCAAAGGCCGAGCTGGAATCCAGCCAACTGGAAGCCCAGGCAAAGATCCGTATGGCCGAGGGTGTGCAGGCCGAGTCGGCCGCCTCCGGGCTGGCTGAGGTAGAGGTTCTGGAAGCCCAGGCTGCCGCCAACGAGAAACTGGGCCTGGCCCAGGTGAACGTGGATCTTGCCCGCGCCGGTGCCGTGCGTGAACTCGGCGAAGCCGAGGCATCGAAGCTGCGCGACTCCGGAATGGCCGAAGCCGAGATCACCGAGGCCAAGCTGAAAGGCGAGGCGAAGGGTCTCACCGACAAGGCTGCGGCCATGAAAGAACTGGAAGGCGTCGGCCAGGAGCACGAGGAATTCGTTCGGCGTCTGGAGGCCGATACCAAGGTGCGGCTGGCCGAGGTCGACGCCACCATCGGTGTTGCGACTGCCCAAGCCGAGGCAATGAAGGCCGGTCTCGAATCCGCCAATATTGATATCGTCGGTGGTTCGGACATGTTCGTTGACAAGCTGATCGGTGCCATCTCCACGGGCAAATCCGTCGACGGCCTCACGCAGAAGTCCGAGACGATCAGCAACATCCTCGAGCCCTATCAGAACGGTGACGAGGACCTGGTTTCCAAACTCTCCGAGGCCATCGGCGGCCTCGGTGCCGACGGGATTCGTGACCTCAGCGTGGCGGACCTGCTCAACCAACTGAAGAAGTAATGCGCGTGGGACATGTGGGCCAACCAGCGGAGCTCGAGCGGCGCTTGAACGTCCCCCGGAGGGACAGCACCGGCTACCTGGGTTCGCGCAATCATCTGGGCATCAGCTGGGGCGAACAAAACCGGTACATGACTGATGGCTGAGGGGCAGAACACTTCTACGTACCAACTGCTGCGGGGCCGGTTGGAGGCGGCGGCGGGGGAGCTCTCGACCCGCGCCAACACCCTAAACCAGCGGCGCCTTGACACCTTTGGATCTTCGGAACTGAAGTTGATGGGGACTGAACGGGTTCGCACCGAAGCCAACGCCGTTCCTCGGGACGTCGTCACCATCGGCGACCAGATGATCTTGGCCTATAACGTTGCGGCTGGCATCAAAGCCGAGATCCGCAGTGAGGACGTCTTCGCCGTCCACCACTACACCCGGGATCCGGAGAACGCCCTCGCACCGGTGGTCCTGAGCCCCAACCCGGAAGGCCTCGCCGGTACCGCCCTCGACGACGACCAATTCCAGCGCGATTTTGAAGAGCTTCACACCTACTTTAAGGACACCCAACTCCAGCAGCTCTATCGGCGTGCTGATCGACTTCTGGCGGTGTTTCGGACCGGCTCCGGCGTAGCCGATGTCCGGGTTCTTCGGTGGCAAATCGAACCGGATGGAACCCTCCGCTATCTCGATGCCCGGGGTGAACGGGATCATCGCTTCCCGCCTCACCAGGACATCGAATGGACCCTCACCACCCGGGCCGATCATGTGGGGGCGACCCACGTGGCCATTACGGACAGGGTCATGGTCAACCCGCTGGGCGGAACGCTGGAGATCCTCCTCGACGACGGCGGGTCCGGCACCAGCCTCCTGCAGGATTCGCTTGACCACGCCGACCAGTCCCTACAGGACTGCCAGATCTCTTTCGCTGAGGCGAGCGACTTCGTGCTGCTCGATGTACTGCCCTATGGCGAACTGGCTCACCGCTTCTACGTGATCAACCTCCTGACCCATTCTGCGGTGCGGATCGACGACCTTGGCCAGACGTTCCGTCAGCTGCCGGAGGGGCAGGGCATAATCTTCCCGTCCGGCGTCTATATGAAGACTGGCGAGATTCGCACGTTCGATCTCGATTCGAACGACATGGAACTTCTGGAAGTAGTCCGCTCGCCCAATGGCGAGGATGTTGTGTACGTCTTCCACGAGAGGGAGAGCGGCGTCAGCGTCCTGCTGCCCTACAACGTGGTCCGCCAAGAGGTGACCGCTCCAATCAACTGCCACGGCCAAACGTTCTTCGCCGATGGCACGATGATCGTGTTTCGCGAAGAGGCCGAACCGACCCGTATCCACCCGATTCAGATTTGGGCCACGCCGTTCTCCACCGTGGAGTGGTACGAATCCCAACCCCGGGAGACATCAGAGTTGGACCGGATTGGCAACGCTGCCCTTGTCCGCGGCATTGCCGACGCCTTCGCTCTCACCCGTCTTGTGGAGGGTGTGGAACCGAGCGCACAGGTCTACGCCGACCTCGTTGGGTCCGCCGGGCGTTTTGTCGATAGCCATCACTGGTCCGCCGATCCCACGGCGGAGAACCTTGCGGAACCTGCCCGTGACATCCGCGTTGTCGCCGAACAGGTCATTGATGAGTTCGAACGGATGCTGGAAGTCAAGGGCGCTGCTGCGGGAGCGCTGGCTGAATCCGAGGCCTCGGTCACGCGAGCCGTCGAAGAACTTCGCCTCAGCCCGCCCCGTACCACCGAGGCGTTCATCACCGCTTTGGCGACGGTTCGCACCGAGATCGGACACCTGCACACAATTCGGGATCGTCGCGAGATCGACGTTGCCCGGGTTGATGAACTGATCGCCCAGACCGAGATGGCCTACAACGCACTGGCCCAGACCGCTGCCGCCCATTTGGCCTCCGACGGTGCGTTCGCTCCCTATCACGAGCAGTTGCAGGAGCTCGGGAAAAAGACACCCGAGACCGATTCGTCAGTCGCCGCGAACGATTTGCTCGAACGCGTCGACGCCGTCGCATCATCGATGGACGTCGTTGCCGGAACGGTCAGCGACCTCGTTGTCGACGATCCCCGTATCCGGACCAACGTGCTGGAACAGGTCAGCGGCGTGCTGGCCGAGCTCAACAGGGTTCGGGCCGGAGTGGACCGACGGCGGACTGAGCTGATCGAGAGTGAAACCGGCGCAGCATTTGCCACCGAGCTGGGCCTGTTTGGCCAGTCGATCGCCACCGCCGTGGGCCGGGCTGATACTCCTGAAGCCTGCGATGAGGCCTTGGCCCGGCTGTTACTCCAACTCGAACAGCTCGAAACGGCCGGCCCCCGGACAGACGCCCAACTAGAGGAGCTGTCCTCTCGTCGGGATCAAGTATCCGAAGCCCTCGGTGGCAAGCGTCAACAGCTCGTCGATGATCGCCAGCAACGCGCGGAGCGTCTGACCTCGGCGGCTACGCGCACCCTTGACCGGGTTGCCCAGAGGGCAGAAAAGCTGGGATCGGTCGATGAGATCAACGGGTTCTTCGCCGCTGATGCGATGGTCAGCCGGATCCGCTCCCTGGTCGAGGATCTTCGGGAGCTCGGTGAGCCGGTCCGGGCCGATGAACTGGCATCCAGGCTAGGCGCCACTCGGGACGGGGCCGCCCGGAGTTTGCGGGACCGTCAAGACCTCTACGACGGCGGTGCGGTCAAATTGGGCCGGCACCGTTTCAGTGTGGATGAAAGGACACGCGAACTCACGATCGTGCCCACCGGTGACGAACTGCAAGCAGTCCTCACGGGGACTGAACTTCGGATGCCGGTGCATTCTGAACTCCTCGACGCAGCCCGGGAGCTCTGGGACCAACCGTTCAGCTCCGAAACCCACGCCCTCTACCGCTCCACGTTCCTGGCCTTCGACGTCATCGCCGGCCTGGCTGCGGATCCAGACCGGATGGCCAAACTGTTTGAACGGCCCGGCCCCGGCGCCACAGACACCATTGCCGATCGGATCCTACCCATCATCCAGGAGGAGGTCGATAGGCGGCTCGACGAGGGCTACGACCGTGGCGTCCACGACATCGATGCCGCCGCCATTGCCGGCGTGGTGGGACCCCTGGTTGTCGTAGCCGGATCGCTGATTGTGCCCGGTTCCGTGCGGGCCGATGCCCAGTTGGCCTGGACCTCCGCCCCGGAGGAACTGCGGTCGCTATGGGCCACGCGCGGGACTGCCGCCGCGACCCTCGGACTCTCACCAGCGATCTTTGATGCACTCACTCTTGAACTGAGTGAGACGCTGGGGCTGGACGATGCCGTCTCCTCCTATCTGCTGATCGAGTTGACCCGAGAGGCTGGCGACTTTGCGTTTGCGACTTCTCCGGCAGCGAGCGGGCTGTCGCAATCGCTGCGGAAGAACCGACAGGTTGCGTCGATTATCGAGCAGATGGCGAGCGATCCGGGCGGCGCCCGCCGCGTGCTTGCGGATTACCTCACGCGTTCCGTAGAACCGGGGGAGCAGCACCTGGTGCCCGAGGTGGTCGCAGCGCTAGTCACTCCAGACCTGGATCGTCGCATCGTTGAAGTGGATCTTGCCTTCACTGTGTCCGGCCTGCTCGGCCAGCATCGGACTCTCGAAAGCGGAACCCTTCTCGGCCGAGTGGACGAAGTTGCGCGTACCGTGGAGCGCCATGTCGATAAGGTCATGCCTGCGCACAAGGCCTTCGGCCGAGCCCGCCGGGACGCGTTGGCCGATCTTCGTAAGCGACTCCGTGTAGAGGACCTCGAGCCGCAGGTTCCCGAGGGTTTTGTACGGAACCAGCTGATTGACAAGGTGTACCTTCCCCTGATCGGCGACAACCTAGCCCGCCAGATCGGAACGGTCGAGGATCGGACCGGCGCCCGTTCGGGCCTCCTGATGTTGCTGTCTCCACCGGGCTACGGCAAGACGACGCTCGTGGAGTACCTGGCGGACCGCTTGGGAATGGCGCTAGTAAAGGTGTCGGGGCCAGGCCTTGGCCACGACGTCACATCGCTTGACCCCGGCCAGGCCCCCAGCGCCACGGCGGCCCGCGAGATTGATCGGATCAACCTTGCCTTCGCCGTGGGCACCAACGTCATCCTCTACCTAGATGATATTCAGCACACCAACCCGGAGTTCCTCCAACGGTTCATCTCACTCTGTGACGGGCAGCGTCGCGTGGAGGGTGTCTGGAATGGTGAATCACGCACCTTCGACTTGCGTGGCAAACGTTTTGCCGTGATCATGGCCGGCAACCCGTATACCGAATCCGGTGAACGTTTCCAGATCCCGGACATGCTGGCCAACCGGGCCGACACCTACAACCTCGGCGACGTTGTAGGCGGCAACGACGAAGTCTTCGCCCGGAGCTATTTGGAGAATGCCCTTACCGCCAATCCTGTACTGGCGCCACTGGCTGGCAGTCCGCCGGAGGAGTTCAATGCCTTTCTCCGGGCGGCTCAGGGCGAGCCCATATCGGAGTCCTCACTTACCGGCTCGTACTCGAGCGCCGAAGTGAACGAGATGGTTGCCGCACTGGGCCACCTTCGTCGTGTGCAGGAAACCGTGCTGAAGGTCAACCGCCAGTACATCGCATCTGCGGCCACCGACGACGACTACCGCACCGAACCCCCGTTCCTGCTCCAGGGCTCCTACCGGAACATGGCTCGCCTCGCCTCCAAGATCGTCCCCGCCATGACGGCGGCAGAAGTCGAGGCACTGCTGGATGATCACTACATTGCGGAGTCTCAAGCACTTACCGGCGCCGCTGAGGCGAACCTGCTGAAGCTAGCGGCGCTCCGTGGCCGCATGAGCGTGGAAGAAGAACGACGGTGGTCCGAGATTCGAGACACGTTTGCTCGCAAGCAGCGTCTGGGCGGTGGCGACGCCGATCCAGTCACCCGAGTGGTCGCAGCGATCGACAGCGTCAGCGGCGCCCTGGCATCCAGTGGACCCAAGCAACCTTCCCCTTCCCAAGGAGCAGGATCTGGGGACCTTGACCGGCTGATCGACGCTATCGACAAAGTGAGTGGAGCGCTGGAGTTGCAGGATCCGCTGGCCGCCCGCGCCATTGACCTTCTTGCGTCCACCGCCAACGACCAACGCGATACCGGCGACTGATCCGGGAGTCGGGGCGGTGGGGCTCAGGCAGCGCCTCCGGGTGTTGGTTGCCCTTTTTTCGATCGGATCGTCATCGTTTACTCAATGTTGTGATCCAGGGCGTAGCGGATCAGTTCCTGTTTCCTGGACAGGTGCAGCTTCTTTAGGATGTTTCGCACATGGTTCTCCACGGTCTTGGCGGAGATGAAGAGTTCCTCCCCAATGTCCGCGTACTTGTGGCCCCGGGCCACGTACTGCAAAACTTCGCGCTCCCGATCAGACAGTGGTTGAGTGCCCCCGCTTGACTTTGCCAGCTTGCGAAATTCCCCCATCACTAGTCCAGCCAGTGCCGGAGAGAAGACCGGTTCGCCCTGCGCCGCGGCCCAGAGCCGATTGCGAAGCTCCGCAGGCGGTGTCGACTTCACCAAGTAGCCGTTTGCCCCGGCGGCGACTGCGTCCAACAGGTCCCGTTCGGACTCCGACACGGTGAGCATGACAATGTTCGTGGTCTCGCCGCATTCCCGGGCCACGGCGATTCCGCCGCCGTTGGGCATGTGGAGATCGCACACCACGAGGTCCGGCGAATGCTTCTTGATCGCGGCGATGGCTTCCGTGGCGTCTCCCGCTTCGCCAACAACCAGAAAGTTCTCTCCAAGGTCGGCCCGGACCCCGGACCGCCAAATGGGATGGTCGTCGCAGAGCACTACTCGTACATGATCCTTCACGGCTTCTACTGCCACGGTTTTCTCCTTATTGTTGTCAGAGCCTTCGTCAGAGCCACAATTGGACCTCGGTGCCCCGCCCCGGTCGGCCGTCGATACTGCTGCGTCCACCGGCGTCTGCCACCCGACCGATGATGGACTTGTCGAGTCCCTCACCACGATGTGCTGTCGTAGGGTCAAAGCCCACGCCGTCGTCCTTTACCGAAACAAAGATGACGGAGTCATCGGCGAAGTCCGGTTCGGCGTAGATGGTTACTTGGGCCGCTTCGGCATGCTTACCGGCATTGTTCAGCGCCTCCCGAACCGCCCCGACCAGGGTTAATGTTTGGAGGTGGCTGCCAGCCGGCAGGTCCGGAGCGCATATGACCTGGGTGCGAAAGCCGTACATTTCCTCGGCATCCTGGGCCGCCCGGCGAAGTTCGGCTGTCAGATCCTGGGGCTCAGTTGCACCGGCGAAGAGGTAGTTCCGAAGCTCGAGTTCCTGCTTTCGCGCCAACGCCACCAACTCTTTGTCAACGGATCGTCTCTGAATGACGGCGAGTGTTTGAAGGACCCCGTCGTGCAGGGTGAGTGCTACTTCCTCCCGGGCCCGGAAACTGGAGATCTGACGATCGGCTAGTTCGAGCCTTCGAAATAGATAGGCGGCAGTCCATCCGGCCATCGCCATCAGAACAAGGCTGGAGGTTCGTGTGAGGCTCCATGGTGTGTCGTTGTATGGAATCCAACCGACGTACCGGGCGATGCCGAAACCTGCGCCGGTGGCAACCGCAGCCCGTTGGCCAGCGGTCAGCGCAACCGTGGCGATAACCGCAATTGGATAGACCGTAGGGAGGGCCTGGGGGTGATCTGGCGAGCCGTACACCCATACGTCGGTCAGGAACAACGTGGTGGCGACGGCGATCTCGCCGAGGATCCAACGAGGTTCGAGGATCCCGTCAGCGTCGCGTAGGTACACCGCGGTGAGCAGGGCGACGAAAGCGACGAGGCCCAGGCACAGCAGGCTTCCCTCCAGCGGGCGAACGATCGGGGCCCTGCCGAGCTGGCGAACATTACGGTCATATAGTTCGTAGCCAAAGATGAGGACCGCCCAGGCCATGGTGAGCCAGCGAAAGACCATGATGCCCCGCAGGATGCTGTGTCGGGTGGGCCGACTCACCAACGCGGGAGTCAGTTCCCCCAACACCGGCAGCTTCCTCATGCTGTAAGTATCGGCGATCCTGCGGCGCGATGTGAGCTGGCAGCGTGACTGCTGTCCCACCCCCAAAGATCGCTGGGGTAGCCTCAGCTGCATGAGAGCAGTCGTGTTTGTCGATGGTACGGTCACAGTTTCCGAGGTGCCCGATCCGGTTCCTGAGGCAACTGAGTTGCTCGTGAGCGTCGCGGGCTGTGGGATCAACGGGGCCGATATCCTCCAATCCAGTGGCAACTATCCACCACCGGTTGGCGCGCCCAGCACGCCAGGTTTGGAGTTAGCCGGGACGGTCCTTGCTACGGGCTCAAACTGTCATCGGTTTGGCGTTGGCGAACGGGTGATGGCGGTGGTGTCCGGTGGCGCCCAGGCCGAACTTTGTGCCTTTGATGAATCGCTGGCGATGCCGATCCCCACGCCACTTGACGGTTCGCAGGCCGGCGGATTCCCGGAAGTCTTCCAGACTGCATTCGATGCCCTTTTCAACCAGGGCGGGCTCACCATGGGAGATCGGGTTTGTATCCACGGGGCTGCTGGCGGCGTGGGGACCGCTGCCGTGCAGCTGGCCGTCGCCGCCGGAGCGACTGTTACAGCGACTGTGCGAAACGAGACGCTCCGGCCACAAGTCAACGCTCTCGGGGCCACGGCTATCGCCCCAGCCCAGTTTGTCGAGGCCGGTCCATTCGACTTGATTCTTGAGCTTGTGGGTGCACCCAATTGGCCGGCCAACATTAGAGCGTTGGCGGTTGAGGGGACAATCTGTGTAATTGGGGTCGGAGCCGGTTCGAAGGTCGAAATTAACCTCGTCCACCTCATGGGGAAAAGAGGCCGGATCCTGGCGTCGACGCTCCGGGCCCGGCCGCTGGCCCAGCGGGCGTTGGTGGCGCGGTCGGTCGAGGGCCATGTACTCCCGTTGGTAGCCACTGGCCACATCACCGTCCCGGTGGCGGACACGTTTTCACTCGACAATGCAGCAGCGGCGTACGAGCGCTTCACAGCCGGCGCCAAATTCGGCAAGGTGGTAATCCTGCCTTAGTGCACGACCGCTGAAGCCCGCTCAGTCGTCCTTCATTGCTACTGCGTTCGGAGTGACGTTCATCTTCGGCTCGTACTCCGCGGCCACAGCGTTGGCATCTGCGATCCCCGTGACGATCTCCCGCAGCTCGGCAGAGCAGACCTGGCAGGGACCGAAAAATCGTTCGGTCGTGGCTTTCCCACAGCGGGGGCATGCAAAGGCCAGGTCGGCATCGATGGCATTCATGTCCACAGCCGTGTCGCGCATGAACTGACTTTACCGGCGCGCCCGTCCGAAGAAGTTGTCTCCGGAGGGTGTCGCTGACACTGCGAGCCTGACCGCGGGCCGGATTTCCCGGCTGATCACGAGGATTATCGCCCCCATCGCAAGGCCGGCGAAATTGGCAAGGAGGTCGGTCGGGGAGGGCTCCCGACTGTTCGTAAGCACTGTCTGGAGGCTCTCGCTAACCACCGCCACGACGCTTAGAGGCGCCAACAGCAGCAGAATAGGGACCCGCGGAAGGGCTGCGCCGGCGACGAATAGAAGGGTCGCCCAAAGTAGAAAGTGCCCGATTGTGTCGCCCTCAAAGGGCAGATCGCCCCGGCTCAGCCAGTCCGCGCCGACTTGTCGCTCCAGGCCCTGGTTTATGTGGCGACCGCCGTCGAGTACGGCTTTGGCCACATGCGGTGCCCGGTCGGCGAAGGTGAGGATGCCGGTAGCTGCGACGACAAAAACAAGTAGCGGAACAGAACGAAGTTTCACGTCCCCGACGCTAGGCCACCGAGTGGTGGTGGCAGTGGCAGCGACCGAGAGCCACATGAGGTCTGCACACTACCTTCACAAGCGCCTAGGAACAGGGCGCTGGGTCGCCAAGCACCGTTCTGCAGACTGAATGATGCCACTGAAGGACGGTCGGTGAAGCGTGACACCGCCTGAGCAGGGGATAGGTCAGAATGCCCGTGTATCTGGGCCGAATGGCTCAAGTCGGAGGCGCCAATCTGCCGAGAGAGACGGCCATGCCCTTCACTCGCCCTGGTTCTCGCTTTCCAGGCCGAGCCCTCCTCCGGGGGGGACCCCTCCAGGAATCTCTTGATGTCCTGGCCCGGAATCGAACGGCCCTGAACCGGCGAGAGCGCGCGATGGTTGTGGATTCGTTGTTCCAGGAGGGCACGCGGCGACTGCCGTTCCTGCACCGCTTCTTCTCACTGATGATGCTGTCCGTTCTGATCGCCGTGTTGGGCGTGTTGGCGGACTCAACGGCAGTGGTCATAGGCGCAATGCTGGTGGCGCCGCTGATGGGGCCGGTCTTGGGTGTAGCTGCGGCGCTAGTCATGGATTGGCCGGCACGCGTTCTCAGTTCGGCTGTCACCGTTGCGGCCGGTTCGGCCTTCGCAGTCGCCCTGGCCATGATTATCAGCTTTGCAATGCCCGGTAATCCCGAGCTTCTGAGCGATGAGTTGCTCACTCGCACCTCACCGACACTTCTGGATCTCGCCGTGGCCCTCGTGGCTGGATCGGCCGGTGCGTATGCGAAGGTACGCCGACAGGCGGCCGATGCGATCGTCGGCGTGGCCGTTGCCGTGGCGCTGGTACCCCCATTGGCAGTGATCGGAATAACTCTGGAACTGGGCCGTTATCAAATGGCGCTGGGCGCGTTCTTGTTGTTCCTCGCCAACGTCAGCGGGATGATCACAGCGGCAGCTTTGACCTTCATCATCGTCGGGTTTGTTCCCGGGAGCCGATTGCAGACGACCCGCTCCCACGTGGCGCGCAGTCTTCGCCTGGCCACACTCGGCAGCGTGCTGATCATGGCGCCGCTTCAGATCGTCGATGAGTGGCGGCCGCCACCTACGATCGACTCCGACCCGGACGAACTCGTGGCCGCCGCAGTGGAGGCCTGGCGGGGAGACGTGTCCATCATTTCCATGGATCTCACACCCGGAGATGAGTTCAACCCGCCGTTGTTTGAGTTGACCGTAACCTCGGATCTGGCGCCCGACCGGCCGCTGGGCGTGGATTCGCTCGCAGCGGAGCTGGCCCTCATCATCGGCGAGCCGGTCCAGGTGAGCCTGCTTGCGGTTGAAAGCAGCACGCAGACCGCTGTCGCGAATGCCCCGCCTGAACAGAACTCAACCGATGATGACGAAGCCTCCGGTGGCTAAAATCCGGCCCAATAGGTGTAACCCCGCTCGGCCCAGTAGTCGGGCGGTTGTTCATTGGTGAAGCGGATCGTGGCCACTTGCTTGAGCGATTTGATGCCGTATTTGTGTGGGGTGGCCATTCGCAGGGGTGCTCCGTGGGCCAGGGAAATTGGGTCGCCACCCAGATGGGTTACCAGTAGCGTCTGACGGTTCAACATCGTGGCGCGGTCCACGCCGACGTAGTAGCCCTCATCACTGGTGGCGAGTGCAACATAGTCGTAGTCGCCGGGCACGTCCTCGGCATAGCGGGTAGCGAAGTCGGCGAACATCGCCCCTCCCCACCTCGGTTTGGCACTCCACCCCTCGATGCATTTGTGCTCCAACACGACGTCCACCTGGGGAAGGGACTCCATCATGGTGCGCATCTGGTCGAGCGTGAAGGATTCCAGGAGCTTGTCATCAGGGCCGAGCACCCGAAGCTGGTACGAATCGATGTCGTAGTCCTCCGAGAGGCCTAAGCGACCGTTGACGCGGATGGCGGTGGCCTCGTCCAGATCAAACTCCGGCGCCAGCTTTGATTGGCTTCCCAGGGTTTCCCAGACGGCCTGATTGAACTCGTATCCCTTCCGGAGGACGTCGGGAGTGCGGTCATCCAACGGCCGATTTACGATCGCTCGAAACCCGATGACGCCCGCGAGGGCAGCAGCGGTACCGGTGATGAAGGAGCGACGGCTGCGGGACCTGTGGTGGGACTCAGACAGCGTGGGTCCCTCGTTTGCTTCGGCCTCGAGACGGCGGTCTCGATCTTCCGCAGTCTCTTCAAGCCGATCCCTGAAGCTGCGCATCAGCGGTCACCCTTCTTCAACTCGTAGCCGGTCACCATTGAGGCAAAGTTCGGCCAACCGGCCCGCACCACCTGGACGATATGCATCACGAAGAAGAGGATGAAGCCCATCGTGGCGCTGAAGTGGATGGTTCGCGCGAACTCATAGCCACCCAGCGCCCAGGTGAGGGGGCTGAGTTGGGTAGGCGAAAGAATGGCCAACCCGCTGACAACGACCGCAAGCCCCAAGAAGAGAACCCCGCTGTAGGAGACCTTCTGGGCGGCGTTATAACGGCCCTGGGCAGGGGCGGTCTTCCGCAGCTTGAGGTCGTGGAGCACGACAGCGCTTACGTCGGCGAGATCCCGGCGGTCTGGTACAACATGGCGCCACTCACCTGACTTCAGGAGATACAGGCCATAGGCAATGCCATTGAAGGTGAAAAACCAACCGAAGGTGAAGTGGAACGCCATGCCCTTGGCAAGTTTGCGCGTTAGTCCCAGGGACGAATTGATCCACTCAGGCAACAGGTTGAACCAGTGCCAGCCTGCAATGCCTACGCCGTAGGGGTCGGCCACGTCCGCCCGATAGATGCGAAGCCCACTCCACACCATGATCATGATCAGGGGGAAGTTAATCCAGTGCATCCATCGACTTGCCCGGGTGTGCTTGAACTGCGCTACTCCGGTGCTGGCCGGTGCGGACAATTCTTCCGCGGTTGAAGTCGCAGCTGCCATGTCTGGAACAGTAGGCGGGCCCATGGGCACGGAGTCGTTTTCGGTTGATACTTCATTCCAGCTTCAGATTGGCTACGGGGCGGGCCCGGTCCTGTTCGAAAGGACCGGACCCGATGGATTGGCTGCTCGGCAGCAGCGGTATGCGTACCTCTTAGCCTGCTGGCAGGTACGGGAAGTTGTTAATGAACTCCCCTTCGGATCCAGTGACAGGGTCGGATGTATATTGCCTCCAAACGGCATTACTACCAGTGGGAAGAACCGGCTCGCCCGAGAGTCGAGATGGTTCTGACCTGCGACTAGCGTGATTGTTATGCGGTCCTCACGAGTTGTGCATTCGGTCAGCTGCCATGCCGCCGGTGAGGTTGGTGACGTGATTGTCGGTGGTGTTGCTCCGCCGCCGGGGAGAACCATTTGGGAGCAATCCCGTTTCATCGAAGCGGACGATACTTTGCGAGCGTTCATGCTGAACGAGCCCCGGGGCGGGGTGTTCCGTCACGTCAACCTGCTGGTTCCTGCCATCGATCCCTCTGCGGACCTCGGCTTCATCATCATGGAACCCGAGCACCCCCCGCCGATGTCTGGCTCAAATTCGATGTGTGTGGCGACGGTCGTATTGGAGACGGGCATCGTGCCAATGCAGGAACCCATCACGACGCTTCGCCTCGAGGCCCCTGCGGGCATTGTTGAGGTCGTCGCCGATTGTCGCGGGGGGAAAGTGGAGCGGGTGACGATTACCAATGTCCCCTCTTTCGTGGTCCAGCGCGATGTCACTCTGGAGCTACCTGGACTCGGAGTCCTTCGGGTCGATACGGCCTTCGGGGGCGACAGCTTCGTGATGGTCGACGCGGCGGACCTTGGTGTTGCGATTGCTCCCGACCGAGCGGCCCAGTTGGCCACGCTAGGCCAGTCCATCACCCGGGCTGCCAACGAACAGCTCTCATTCGCTCACCCGGAAGCGAACTGGACGCACTTCTCGTTCTGCCAGATCGCCGGACTGCTCGAGAGTGCGTCCGGTGATTTTCGGATGCGGAACACCGTTGTGATCGATCCGGGCAAGTTGGACCGCTCACCCACCGGCACCGGGGTTTCGGCAAGGATGGCCCTACTGGCTGCTCAGGGCCGCATGACAATAGGTGATCAGATCACGATGGTTTCGGTGCTGGATTCGGAGTTCGTCGGCACGATTCTTGAGCACACGACCGTTGGAAACCATCCAGCGATAATCACGTCAATCTCGGGTCAGGCGTGGATTACAGGTACCCACCAGCACATGCTTGATCCCACCGATCCGTGGCCCTTGGGATATCGCCTGTCCGACACCTGGTAGAAGTTGCCCCCACCAAACGCGGGTCACCCTGAACACCGCCACCGACCACTACGCCCTCCGGTTTTATACGGACGTGAACTTCCCATGGTCGTTGAACGAACACCGTAGACGGGAGTTGGGTCGGTCGAAATTTGGTCTCCCAGACGGGCACGAGCCGTTGGCAAACCGTTTGCAAACCACGCGCAAACCAGCTTCTTCGATGATGTGGTTCCGAAATAGAAACGAGGAGCCCGAAATGCAAAGCCAAGCAGGAGCCCACCTGATTCACCACAACCAGCGGAGCGCCGAACTCCAGAGAGCTGCCACGCACCACAGACTGGGGCACCTGCGCCGCCAGTCATCGAGATTGCAGATGCTGCGCCAAGCTTCTGCCCGCCTGATCGCTGTTGTCCGTCGCCCTACGGCACCGAAGGTTCGACGGGCCCCGAGGCAGCCGGCTCGATAAAACGGGCCGCAGCGGTTCTCGGCGGGCATTCCGGGGGGTTCATGATGGCGGCGCTAGCCCGCTTCGCCGCCGGAAGAAAGCGCGGTCGAGTAATTTCGGGCATGCTCGAGAGCGCTCGGGTAAATTAACATCGTGGACGGATCTAGTCCGAGCATCGCGGTAGACCTTCTGGGCCCGATTTCGGCCCGCGTCGGTGGGACGAACTCAAACCAGATGCACGTCACCAGCGTTTGCCCATTTACACACTCGCTATCCGGCGGTGAATGGCGGAGAAGAACGTGGACGAGGGGTGAGGATGTCAAACCGCCAACCTGGCCAACCCAAGACTAATTTAATGACGCGTTCCGGGCGATCGAAGCGATGCAACGAGACGCGCCGGGACATCCTCGACCCGGGTCCCGCTGCGTTGTGTGCCGCGGAGGCGTTCTCCGGTCTCTTACGCAGCGCTCTCGGGATTTCGATTCTCCGTCGACCGGTCGAGATGAAAAGATGGGGGGATGCTCGAATCGCTTCGCTCGGTCGTCAGCCTCAAACCCATCGAGTTCGATCGATCAAGACGACGCCTGTCCCGGGCTGCCAACGTCGAGGACTTCCGTCGGATGGCAAGGAAACGGCTTCCCGCGGGAGTTTTTGACTACATCGATGGAGCCGCCGAGGACGAATCGGCCATGGCCCGGAACGCCAATCGGTTTGCTGACCGAACTCTGGTGCCCCGGGTTCTCCGGGACGTTTCGAACATCGATGCTTCGGCCATGATCCTCGGTCAGCGGGTCCCGATGCCGTTGATTATCTCACCAACGGGATTTCCGCGGATCGCCCATCCCGAGGGCGAACTGGCCACGGCCCGAGCAGCCGAAAAGGCGGGCATTCCCTTTTCCCTATCAACTATGGGAACCCGTTCAATCGAGGAAGTGGCCGCAGTCTCCAGCGGTCGCAAGTGGTTCCAGGTTTATGTATGGCGGGATCGAGAACTGACGAAGGACATGCTGGCCCGCTGTAAGGAGAGCGGCTTCGAGGCGCTCTACATCACGGTCGATACCGCGGTTCTTGGGCGGAGGGAACGGGATGTTCGACGCGGCATGTCATTGCCGCCCAAGCTTGGCATCGACACGTTCATCGAGGGTGCACTGCGACCCTCCTGGGTGCTTGATTTCCTCAGAAATGAGCCAATCGTCTTCTCCAACGTTGCGGTTAGCGCGGAGCGGCTGGGGAACACGACCGAGCATGGCTCATCCGCGGTTTCGTTGGCGGCGTACATCAATAGCCAGTTCGACCCGCGGCTGTCCTGGGACGATGTTGCGTGGATTCGATCGGAATGGGATGGCCCGGTAATCCTGAAAGGGATCCAGTCCGTTGCCGATGCGAAGATTGCGGCATCCGAGGGGATCGAGGCGATCGCTCTATCCAACCACGGCGGTCGCCAGCTGGATACGTCGCCTGCGATTGTTGATCTGGTGGCGCCCGTGGCCGATGCGGTCGGTGGTGAGATCGAGATCTACTGCGACGGGGGCGTTCGGCGAGGTTCCGATGTTTTGAAAGCGATTGCACTGGGCGCTGACGCTTGCATGATCGGACGTCCCCACCTGTACGCACTCGCCGTCGGTGGCGAAGCCGGAGTGGACCAGTTGCTTGAGTTTTTCCAGCAGGGTTTGGAGCAGACGATGGCCTTGGCGGGAATTGGCTCCCTCGCTGAGGCCAATCCGTCGATTATCACCGAACGCTAGCTGGTCTATCTAGCGGCCTCGTAGTGCGTGAAGTCGAACGGAGAGATCGGGGCGCAGGCAGATCGGTTGCAACGACGCGAATCCACGGGTAGCGTTTCGTTCGTGTTAGTTAACAACCTTGTTAATTACGATCTAAATGAGACATTCGCAGCATTAGCGAATGCAACCCGGCGCGCCATCCTGGCCCGCCTGGCCGATGGAGAAGCCACGGTCAAGGAACTGGCCGAACCGTTTGAGATGTCCCTCCCGGCTGTGTCCCGTCACATCCGTGTTCTCGAAAGTGCGGGTTTGATCGAGCAGGGCCAGCGGGCACAGTTTCGTCCATGCACCATTAATGCTGCGCCGCTCGAGGAAGTGTCGGCGTGGGCAGAGCAGTATCGAACAATCTGGCAGGGTCGATTCGACCGCATGGACAACTACGTCAGCAGCCTCCAGACACAGGATCTTCAAACCAAAGAAAAGGACAGGACAGAACAATGAGCGAAACCGAACATGCAGTGGTGATTGACCGGGTCATAAACGCGCCGATCGATCTGGTGTGGAAGTTGTGGACAGAGGCGGACCACTTTGCGGCCTGGTACGGACCAGCGGGAGCCTCCATCCCCCTGGCGAAGATGGATGTACGCGTCGGAGGATCCCGGCACATCGGGATGGAGATGGAGACGCCGAACGGACCAATGAAGATGTTCTTCGCCGGTGAGTATAAAGAAATAGTCGAGAATGAGAAGTTGGTTTACACCGAACTGATGGCCGATGCCGATGGTGCTGCCCTGTCGCCCGAATCGATGGGGATGCCGCCGGGCGCCCCGATGGAGACCCAAGTTACCGTCGAGCTGTCCGAAGCGGAGGGGGGGACTCGGGTTGTTATGACTCACGCCGGCATACCGGCAGATTCTCCCGGTGCAATGGGTTGGAACATGGCCTTTGACAAGCTCGCTGATTACGCCGCTTCGCAGGGCTGAAGCTCTGGTCCGGGCCATTCCGCTGGCAGCGAATTGTCGGCAGGGTTAGTCTGCGACTATGGATCTGCGTTCGACGTAGGGCCACCGAAAGTGATCGCCAAAAAAGGGAGTGATGAGATGTCTAAATATGTATTGACCTACCACGGTGAAGCGGGCGCAATGCCTAGTGACCCGGGGGAGATCGAGACGATAATGGCCGAGTGGGGAGCGTGGTACGGCTCGATGGGCAGCGGATTGGTCGATGGTGGCGCGCCGTTTGGCGAGCATTCCGCAGTTGCTCCTGATGGCTCGTCGTCAGATGCGCCTGCGTCGATGACGGGGTACACGATCATCGACGTGGCGGATATGGCAGCGGCTAAAGCGATCGCGGCTGGATGCCCCGTCCTTGCCAATGGCCATACCGTTCAGATCTCTGAAGCCATCGACATGGGTTAGTCGAATACGGAATTGAGGCAGGCGCCTGACACCTGCCTCAATTCCGGCGCACTTGTAACCCCGCTTTGGGGGTCTGAAGTGGTGGCATTAGCGGGTCGAGCCAGCTTCCAGTCGCCTCTGGAGAACGGCCTCTGCCTAGGCCCAAGGGTTGCCGGAGAGGTACTTCCATCCCGCATCCGGGAGTAGTGCAACCGCGGTGCCACCATCTCGTTCCAAGGCCAGTTGCGCGGCGTGGATGACCGCACCGCTTGAGGTGCCCGCAAAGTGCCCTTCGTGGGTCATTATCTCCTGCACGGTCTTCTCGGCAATGTGTCTGGCGATCTCCCAGCGTGCAGCAACGAGTGACAGGTCAGCGACCGGTGGCTGGAACGGATCGTCTTGACTGCGCATGCCGCCAATAGGGTCCGCGACGAACGGCTCTGCCGAGTGAACCTTGATCCGAGGAAACGCGCGCTTCATCCCTCGACTGGTGCCGGTAATAGTTCCACCTGTGCCGTATGCACAGACGAGGTGATCCGGGGGAGTGTCCAGCGGCCAGTCACGGGCAATCTCGACCGAGGTTACGAACTCGTGCGCAGCAGGATTGGCAGGGTTGCCGTATTGGTAGACCATATGGCCATCGCCGTCAGCCACCAGTTCCCTGGCCTTGGCGATCGCTTCATTCGGTCCGCCATCGACTTCGATCAATTCAGCCCCGTAGGCCCGAAGGAGCTGTTTACGTTCCGCCGTGGCGTTACTGGGAAGGCAGATCGCTATCGGATGGTTGTTAATCAGGGCTATTCGAGCCAGCCCGATGCCCGTGTTGCCCGAAGTGGCCTCGATTAGGGGCTTCCGATCAGGGAGGAGACCCCGCTCCTTGGCATCATGGAACATCGCCCACGCCGGTCGATCCTTGATCGAGCCGGTCGGGTTGTACCACTCCAGCTTGGCGAAAAGTCGGGTGCCCGGGGGAGCGAGTTCACGGAATTCGACAAGCGGGGTGTCTCCTGGTTTCACGGAAGGTTTAACACCAAGAACATCGGAGCCATTCCACGGCTGCGCACCCCGGCCAAGTCGAGATGCTCTCCTGTCCCCAACTTCTGCGGGTTCCTATACTCGCCGTGTATGGATCTAGATTGCGCAGTCGCCACCGCTCGCCAGCTTTACGCAGACCAACGGCCGATCAGCGCTTCATGGGCAGGCCGGGCCAACGCCGTCATGCCCGGGGGTAACACGCGCTCGGTGCTGGGCTTCGAGCCGTTCCCATTTCGCGTCGAGAGAGCGCAATCGAAGTTTCTTTGGGACGTCGACGGCCACCGCTATGTGGACCTGTTGGGTAACTACACCGCCGGCCTGCTGGGCCACTCGCCCGAACCAGTGGAGAAGGCAATCCGAGGAGTTCTGGATTCCGGGTGGTCCTATGGTTCCGTTCACCGAAATGAGGTCGAACTGGCTGAACTGCTCACGGCCCGTTTCGCGTCCATCGATCAGGTTCGTTTCACCAACTCCGGCACCGAAGCGAATCTCATGGCCCTCGCAGTCGCAGCCAATCATACGCAGCGGTCGAAGATCGTGGTCTTCGAGCACGGTTACCACGGGGGAGTCCTGACCTTCGGGGGCGCGGCCAACCCGGTCAACGTTCCCCATGATTGGCTGATCCTTCCCTACAACGACATCGCAGCCGTCACTGATGCCTTTGCCACGCACGGTGAAACCATCGCCGCAGTGCTCACAGAGCCGATGCAAGGGTCGGCCGGATGCATCCCCGGAGATCCACTCTTCCTGGCCGCCCTGCGGCAACTCGCCACCGATCACGGAGCGCTCCTCATCTTTGATGAGGTGATGACCTCACGATTCTCGACCGGTGGCGCCCAGCAGATTCTTGGGATCACGCCCGACCTCACGACCCTCGGGAAGTACCTCGCTGGCGGTTTCAGCTTTGGTGCATTCGGCGGCAGTCGGGAGGTCATGGCCGCGTTCGACCCCGCCGGAGTTGGAGCGCGTGCCGGCTCGCTCGGGCACGCCGGCACGTTCAACAACAACGTCATCTCAATGGCAGCCGGAGTGACGACCCTCACCGAGTTGGTCACCGAGTCTGCGCTAGCTCGTGTCAACTCGCTGGGGGATGCACTGCGAGAGCGCATGAACGGTATTTTCGCCGTCAACGGTCTGAAAATGTGTGCCACCGGTCAGGGTTCCCTGCTAAATATCCATGGGACCGCCGGTCCTGTACGCACGGCCACCGATCTTCAAAACCAGGACGATCGTCTGAAGGAGCTGTTGTTCTTCGGCCTGCTGGAAAGCGGTTTCTATATAGCGCGACGAGGTTTCATCGCACTGTCCCTGGAGATCTCGGTGGAGGACATCGAGGCGGTGCTGGCCGCAGCCGAGACCTGGGCCGAGACCTTGGCCGCTATCGGGTAGGGACAGAGCGCCCTACCACCCTCGGTGACAGAAGTTGGGAGCAGGATTTGTTTCGTTCAACGGCAACCTGCATACTCAGTGGCCGTGGTTGAGGATCTGTCGAGCGTCGATCCCATAGTTCTGAACGTCCGACGCTGTGCGTGGTTCCTGTTCGGCACTACGGCGAGCATCGGTATCGCGAGTTATGCGATGCACTTGGTGACTATGGCTGCCGACACCGATTCCATTGCCACGTTGGACGTTGGTGACGAGGTCAGCATCGGTACATGGTTTGAAACGCTGCTGTTCATTGCTGCTGCGGGGGTGCTGTTCTTCGCAGGAAGGCAGGGGGAACGCAGGCCACGACAGGGCGTATTTGGCTGGTACTCCTTGGCGATTATCATGATCCTCCTTTCCATCGACGAGTCCGCTTCGCTCCACGAGCGATTCGGCGACGTGTTGGAGGACGTGGTCGAAACCGGTGGCTTCCTCCACTACATCTGGGTGGTGCCCGGGACGATCTTCGTAATTGCAGTACTCGCCGGGCATTTCGGATGGCTGCGGGCACTCCCACCGTCCACCCGCAATGGAATGGTCCTAGGCGGGGCTGTTTTCGTCATCGGTGCCGTGGGTTTGGAGATCCTGGCTGCGCCGTTGGCCGAGGCCGGCGAGGATGAATCGCTAACAGTTGTGTCGCTCATTGCGGTTGAAGAATTCTTGGAGATGGCAGGCTTGTCGATCTTCATCGTCGCCGTCCTGACCCACCTGCGCGGTCACCAGGACAAGATCGCTGTCATCTAAGGGCTCGCGTAGCCACTGATTGATGAGTTAGCAGGACCGAAGGGTGGCGGCCCGGCGAGCCGATGTTGAGGATTCTTACCCAGCGCACGATGCGTCGATCTCCCCGGGCCGCTAGGGCGGAACCCCCTGATGTATGGCCCCGTGACCACGCAACGTTTAATATTCCAAGATGGCGACCAATTCTGAGGGACGAGCCCTTCGCAGGGTTCCGCCCGCGGATCCCCTCGGTCTGTTGGCGCTCATTGGCGCCGGTGCAATGAGTGCGCACCAAATCGGATCGCTCGTTCCCATTGCAAGACCCGTGGTCGCCGTCTCCCACTCGTATTTCTCTATAGCCGTTCCCCTTGCGATTCTGCTTGTATTCGCCGCAGCATGGGCCTCTGCGTTAAAGATCCTTCGCCACGCCGGAGCGGTTCGGCCGAGGTGGTGGCAGCTGGCTGTCGGGCAGACGGCGTTGTTCGTTGCGATGGAGGTTGCCGAGCATGCAGTGGCCGATTCAATGCAAGGACTCCTATCACCGCAGGTCCTCCTGGGCTTTGCCCTCCAACCAATCGTTGCATGGCTGGCATTGCGAATCCTGGACCTGGGCCATGCGGTTCTCGAGCGCTTGTTCGTGGGTACGCCTACGTCGGTGGCTTCTCCGGTTCCCCCTGCGATTGTTTCGTTCGTCCAACGGGTGCGAGAACACCAGCTCCGAAATTCGCTTCACGTGCGGGGGCCGCCGGTTATCTGAGGACTCTCAGCTAACCGTTAACCCCAAAAATCAAGGAGCAATACAACAATGAATAACCTCAACTCAGCGCGCCGTCTGCTCGCGCTCCTCACAATGATCCTTCTCGCCAGCACGGCTTGCGGAAGCGATGACAATCAGGCTGTCGACACTGCCGATGACATGGCGACTGCAGATGAAATGGGCACAGATGAAATGGGCACAGATGAAATGGGCACAGATGAAATGGGCACAGATGAAATGGATGACATGGCAATGAATATGGGCGATCCCGACGCAACACCGGCCGAGGAGGTGAAAGGAGCAGCGTTGGCTCGTGGCGAGTTCGAACTTCTCGACACCCGGCCGGCGGGCTACGACGACGTTCAGGGGACCACCGTGATCGCTCGTTCAATGAGGGGCACGACCGTCACCACCGAGCTCACCGGCCTGGAGCCGAACGTCAATTTCATCTCACACCTCCATGCCCAGGCGTGTAGCGATGGCAATGCCGGACCTCATTACCAGTTCGAGGTGGGTGGTTCAACGACGCCCCCGAATGAGATCCACCTTGCTTTTACCAGCGATGAGGATGGCAGAGGCTTCATGACGGCGGAGAATACTCGGGTAGCGGGTGCCGAGGCTGTGGCTTTCGTCGTCCATCCTGCGGATCTTCTCGATAATAAGGTTGCGTGTGCGGATTTTGTGGCAGACGACGCAGCTGCAATTGCCACCGTGATTGCCCAAGGTGGGAGCGAGGACGTCGAGTAAGGAAGGTACGCAGGGTCGGGCGCTCAGGTGGTGCCCGACCCGGCTTACAGATCCTTCATCAGGCGAAGTGCGTCGTAGATGGCGGCATGGATATCACGGCTGGCCACGGCATCGCCGATGCGAAAGAGTTGAAACAATCCCTCCTCGTTCCGCACCAACGACTGCGGACGCCCCTGCATCAATGCACCATGATCAACCGCTCCCAGGTTGATGGAAGCTGGCTTGAGGTCGAAGTAGAGCTCCGCGATTGGCTGGATGCCCTGGTCGAGCACGACATGATCAACCAGTCTTGTCGTCCGAAATTCCGACATGTCACTGCCCAGTTCCGCGCACAGCCCTGACGCCTCCGGATGGACTGAGAGAACTCGCTGGTTCAGGGTGATGCGTGTATTCGTTTCGTTGAACGCCCGGGCGTACGCGACGTGGTTCATGCCGCCAACCTCGATTCCCAGAGTGCGTTCGGGCGTCACGATCTCCAGCTCGGCTCCGGAACGAGCTAGCATCTCCGCTGCGGAAAGGGCGGAGTGCGTGCCGTTGTCGTCGTAGAAAAGCACTCGACCAGTTGGCCGGACCTCGCCACCCAGCACGTCCCAGGAGGTGCTCACATTTTTCAGGTTGCCGCCCAAGTGCGGTGGTTGTGGCTGGCCGCCGGTAGCCACGATTACTACGTCTGGCTCCCGGTCCGTGATAGTGACCGAATCGGCCAGCATGTTGAACTCGACTTGTACTCCCAGGCGTTTCAGCTCCGACACCCTCCATTCGACTATGCCTTTCAGGTCCACGCGACGTGGATTCCTTGCTGCCAGGTTGATTTGGCCGCCTGCCCACGGCATTGCCTCGAAAACGGTGACGGAATGGCCGCGCTCGCCAGCAACACGGGCCGCCTCCAATCCTGCAGGACCGGTCCCTACGACAAGGACCCGTCGGTTAACAGCAGCCCGGGGAACGACGTGAGGCATGGTGGCCTCACGGCTCGTAGCAGCGTTGTGGACGCACAGCGCTTCACCCGCCTGGTAGATACGATCGAGGCAATACGTTGCGCCCACGCAAGGTCGGATCTCTGCCTCCCGTCCTTCCATGAGCTTCCGCACGATGTGCGGATCGGCCATCCCGGCCCGGGTCATTCCGACCAGGTCGACCTTGCCCTCGCTGATCGCATGGCGGGCCGTCGCGAGATCGTCGATCTTGGAAGCGTGGAGGACTGGGAGGTTGGTGGCCTCCCGCACGTGGCCAGCAAAATCTAGGTGGGGAGCAGACGGCATTCCGTGGATCGGTATCACCTCGGTGAGAAGGGCGTCGGTGTGCACGGCGCCGCGGATCACGTTGAGAAAGTCGATGAGGCTGTCGGCCTCCAATTTGGCCAAGAGCGCGAGGCCATCGTTGGTGTCAATACCGCCGGGCAGGGTTTCATCGATGGACATACGGAGCCCGACGATGAAGTCGTGGCCCACACGTTCCCGAATTGCCTCGAGAACCTTCCATGGAAAGCGGCGGCGGCCATCCTCTCCGCCCCACTCGTCGGACCGGGCGTTGGTGAGGGGGGACCAGAAACCGTCGAAGAGGTGCCCATAGGACTCGATCTCGATTCCGTCCATGCCGCCGGCTTGCATGCGCTCTGCCGCATCGGCGTATTTGCCAACAATACGCTCGATGTCCCAGTCCTCGGCCTCCTTTGGTACCGCCCGGTGGGCCGGTTCCCTGATCGGTGATGCAGCGACGACGGGAAGCCAGTCATCGTGGTTCCAACCTGTGCGGCGACCCAGGTGAGTGAGCTGGATCATGCACGCTGCGCCATGTTCGTGAACGCCGTCGGTCAGGCGCTGAATCCAGGGGACGATGGCGTCGTCGTAGGCGTGAAGGTTGCCGAAGGCAGGAGGGGAGTCCTCAGCCACAACGGCGGACCCAGCGGTCATCGTCAGTGCAACCCCGCCCTTTGCCTTCTCCTCGTGGTAGAGGCGATAACGATCGGTCGGCATGCCGTTCTCTCCGTAGGCAGGCTCGTGGGCCGAGCTAAATACTCGGTTGCGAAGTTTCAGGTGTTTTAGGTTGAACGGTTCGAGCAGTGGATCGGTCATGTCGTCTTCACCTCGCTGCCAAACTATCAAGCCGACAGGGCGAGGCGAAGAAAGGACACCGGAGAGATCAAGGATTCACTGGCGTCAAAGACTTGGGAAGCGCACCCGCTCCGCCGTGTCTCCCCGGGTGGGGTGGCTAAACCATCAGCGTCTAACGGTCAAATACGTGGGTGGCGTGCCATCCGGAGGCATCCTTGTAGAAACCCATGCCCGCTGTGGCGTAGTTAGTGTCGGTCATGTTGGCGTAGTGGCTTGGGCTGTTGACCCACTGATCATGGAGTTGGGCTGCGGCCTCGGCCGGCGTCAGTGATGACTGACTTGTCCACGCGATATTTTCTGGATAGGGCCCGGTGCTGTGCTCGAAGTTCCCACTGGTCGCCATGGTCTGGCTCCAGTTGCGAGCGAAAGCGTCCATTTCTGCGGTGCGTGTGAGCGGGCTCAGGCCCACCGATGAGCGAAGCTCGTTCAGGAGTCGGAACGATTCAGCCTCGGCCTGGTCCAACTCGCTGGCGGCTGCTGGCGCATCGGTTGCGGGAGCGGCGGTCGTCGTCGGGCGAGCGGGGGCCTGGGTGGATGCTGGAGCCGCCGGGGTTGCAGCGGGCGCTGGTTCGGTCGTCGGTATCGGTTCCGGATTGGGCTCAGCTGGATCATCGGATGCACGATCATCCCCGGCGTCGGTTTCGGCCTCTGCCGGATCGACAGTGGAGTCGGTGGCCGAATCGTCCGCCATAGGGAGGGAGTCGGGGGCCTCGACGGTGACCTCAGCAGCCTCGGGGGTCTCTGGGTCAGCCCCGCACGCTCCTAGGAGCAGGACTGCCGGGGTGAGAATGGCGGGGAGAAGCCGTAAGGGGGGGGGCATAAAAGCCCCCCCCCCCC
>RCMY010000991.1_pt1 | contig 27423 bp, 22 predicted proteins | sample 2041341 | NCBI WGS metagenome assembly RCMY01 (sample SAMN09708234, study PRJNA481090) | Marine sediment metagenome, whole genome shotgun sequencing project.
ACGGGCGAGAATGTCCAGGTTGAGCTCACCATCCGCTTCTTCGACTACGGCGAGCCAGTCACGATTGAGGCTCCGCCGCAAGACAAGGTCATCGACGGTTCGTCGATGACCGCGCTGCTAGGTGACAACTAGCAGCGAACAAAGCAATCGACCGCACGGCGTAACCCAATCAGATTGTTTAGAGTCACACCCCTAACCAATTTGAAAGCGGTTCCGTATGGTCACAAAGAATGAAGGCAACACAATCGAGCGATTGGGTGTCGTTGGTGCGGGTCTTATGGGGTCCGGAATCGCCGAGGTTGGCGCCAAAGCAGGTATCGACGTCATCATTGTTGAGACAACGACCGAAGCGGCACAGGCCGGGCGGGCCCGAGTCGAGAAGTCGCTCGACCGTGCGGTGAAGGCGGGAAAGATGGAGCCGTCGGCTCAGGTCGAATTACTCGACAGGCTCACTTTCACGACCGACCGCCAGATGGTGATCGAGGCCATCGTCGAGAACGAAAACGCCAAGACGACCCTGTTCCGTCGTCTCGACGGAATCGTCGAGAACGAGGAAGCCATCCTCGCCTCGAATACGTCGTCGATCCCGATCATGAAGCTCGCTATGGCGACGAACCGCCCTGAGCATGTCATCGGGATCCACTTCTTTAACCCTGTCCCCGTCCTCCACCTCGTCGAGATCGTGACGTCGCTCCACACATCTGACGAAACAAACGATGTCGCAGAGAAGTTCGCGGCTGGCCAGCTTGGCAAGAGGGTCATCAAGTCCCAGGACCGGGCCGGGTTTATCGTGAACGCCCTCCTGATTCCTTACATCCTCAGCGCCGTCCGCATGTACGAATCGGGCTTTGCCTCAAAGGAGGACATCGACCAGGGAATGGTCACCGGGTGTGCGCACCCGATGGGCCCGCTGGCGCTTGCCGATCTGATTGGCCTCGATACCACAAACGCCGTTGCCCAATCGCTCTACGAAGAATTCAAAGAGCAGCTCTACGCGCCACCACCGCTGCTCGCCCGCATGGTTGAAGCCGGACTACTCGGGCGGAAGGCTGGCCGCGGGTTCTACGACTACCGCTGACGGCGATACTGGCGGAAGCTGCCGGCGCCGAGCACGCCCAGCGCGAGCCAGATAAGCGCCGATCCGAGCCAACGTCCCGCAGACACCGACTCATCGAATACGAATACGCCGAGCAGGAACTGCATCGTCGGCGCCAGATATTGCATCATGCCGACGACTGACAGCGGCAGATTCCTTGCCGCCGTCGCAAAGAGCACGAGCGGGAGCGCAGTCGCGACCCCGAGGAAAAACATGGCGCCGACTGAAGTCGAGTCGCCGCCTACAAGATCGCCACGGCCGCCCATCACAAGGAGCGCACCCCCGGCAAAGGGAGTGAGCCACAACATCTCTTGGGCCAGGCCCTGGAACGAACTCTTTGGTGAGAGCTTCCTGGCGAGGCCGTACGTACCAAAGCTCAGAGCAAGCACAAGCGAGATCCACGGCAGCGCGCCGGCTTCGACCGTGAGAACAACCACACCGGCAAACGCAATGGCGACCGCCAACTGCTGGGGCCGGCCGAGCTTCTCGCCAAGGAAAACCACCCCTAGGGCCACGTAGACCAGCGGATTGATGAAATAGCCAAGGCTCGTCTCAACGACACGGTCGGTATCAATCGCGTAGACGTAGACAAACCAATTGACGCAGAGAAGCAGCGCGGTGCCGAGGTGAATGAGGCTGACACGGCGATCGGCAAACAATGACCGGGGCGAGACCCTCTCTTTCCACCACACAATTCCGGTCATCAGGACGGCGGCTTGCACCATTCGCCACACCGTGATCTGCAGAGGAGGTGCGTCGAGCAGCTTCCAGAAAAGGGGAAGAGAACCCCAGACGAAGTAGGCGGCAAATCCAGTTAGGTATCCCTTTTTGGCATCAACCTCGTCGATCACTCGGGCAGGCTACCGGCAGGCGAAAGGCGCCAGGGTGTGTCCTTCGACCTCGAGGCCCTCTCGCACTTTGTGAGCCAGTTCGACAGCGCCCGGGGTGTCGCCGTGCACGCAGATCGAGGCGGCGCCCGTTGCCGCTAGCGCTACGGCTTGGGCGACCACGTCGGCCTCCGCCGTCAGCACCGCTCCAGGCTCAGTGCGCGGCACAAGCGAGCCATCGGGTTGGTAGGCGCGGTCAGCGAATGCCTCGTGAACGGCCTTGTCGCCGGCCGCCGCACACAGCGCAGAACCGGGAAGCCCGAGCACGAGCAACGAAGGGTCATACGCTCGGATCCCGGCGATAACAGCCTCGCTCGCGTCCGCATCGTGCACGCAGCGGTTGTAGAGCGCACCGTGCGGCTTCACGTATGAGACCGCTCCCCCGGCCGCTCGAGCGAATCTGGCGAGGGCGCTCAATTGGTAGAGCACATCGTGTGCCAACTCATCTTGGCTCATCACCATGTCACGACGCCCGAACCCGACGAGGTCGCGAAACGACACATGAGCGCCAATTTCGACTCCCCGCACCACTGCCATCTCACACACCCGCCGCATCGTCCCAGGATCGCCTGCGTGAAATCCGCACGCGATGTTGGCGCTGGTCACAATGTCGAGAAGCGCCTCGTCATCGCCGAGCTTCCATTGGCCTAAACCCTCGCCAAGGTCGGCGTTGAGATCGATGTGCATCGGTGAGGCTAGCGACGGCTAAAGATGCGCAGGATGTACCAGAACATGGTCATCAGGGAGCCGAACAAGCCGACGGCGGCGCCGACGTAGGCCTCAGATGGGTAGCGGCGGATGATGTTCTGGGTCTGGTAAAGGATCGATGCACCGGCCAAAGCGACCATCCCAAGCGAGAACCAGAGACCAAGGTCGAATTGGAAGATGAGCGCAAGCACGATGAGGCCGAGGGCGCAGAAACTGCCCCACATGATTAGCGGCCGCATGAAGGTGAGGTCTTTACGGGTGATGAATCCGACAAAGGTGAGCCCGGCAAAACCGACCGCCGTCACGATGGCCGCGCTCCACACAGGGCTTGCTCCCTGGTCATCGAAGATGAGATAGAGATACGGGGCAAAGATGATTGCTTGTGCCGCAGCCATTCCAAACAGGCCCAGGTACTGGAGGTTTTGGTTGGCCAGGTTGTGTGCGGACATACCCGCGATCTGTTGCACCACCATGAAACCGCCCAGAAGCAGGATCCAGCCCATGCGACCGCCCGAGATGAACTCGGCGAGGCGCCGCGCAAGACCGGTCTGGAACATCACTACTTCGAGAACGACGAACAGCCCCACAGCAAATGCGAGGTGTTGGTACACCTTGATAATGAAACTGCCGCGGACCTCTTCGGTCTGCTGGGCGACTGGCGCAAATGGCGCCTGCGCGGAGTAGGTCATTTGTGTGGGCTCCTCTGAGGTTTCAGACAGTGTCGCACGAACTGCGGGTTCTCAGACACCACTTGGCGAAATCTCGGCGTCCTCGAGAAGCTGACCGTGCGAGTTGGTTCCCACTAATTCCCAATCGGCGACTCGTGCTACGGTGAGGCGGTGTCACGGCCCAGCATGAGCGAGATCCACGATACTGCACTGCACAAGCTTGACGGAGCGGGCCATCGCTACACGCAGAACCGGCGTGCGGTCGCTGCTGCTCTGGCCGGTAGCGAAGCGCCAATAACCATTGCTGAGCTTCTCGTCGCCGTTCCAACGCTTGCCCAGAGCTCGACCTACAGAAACCTCGTCGTTCTGGAAGAGGCTGGTGTCGTGCACAAAATCGTGACCAGCGATGAGCACTCTCGTTACGAGCTCACCGAGGCGGTGACCGGCACGCATCATCATCATCTCATCTGCACCACGTGCGGTGTGGTGATCGATGTGACCCTGCCGGACGATGTCGAGGCGGCCCTGCACGATTCGCTCGCGGCCGCCTCGTACAGCATGCGATTCCGGGGTGCTCACCACCGGGTTGACCTGCTCGGAGAGTGCGAGAATTGCGAGCCGGCGGGCACCTAGGCGCTTTTCACCCGCTGACTCAGCTCCGGCGAGGAACTGACCCGGCGATGGCGCGCTTCATGACGCAGTCGGCCACCACGAGGGTAGGTACGTGCGTGTTCGCCCTTGGAATCATCGGGATCACTGAGGCGTCGACCACCCGGAGGCCTTGGTAGCCAACCATGCGGCCTTCGTGATCGACAACAGATCCGAGCGCACATGTGCCTGTCGCGTGCACATAGTCGCCTGTTCCCGACTGCTCAAACGAGATCCCGGCGGCTGCCAGCCGCTTGGCGACCTCGGCCGTGACCCAATCAAGACGGTGGCGATCCTCGTCGGCCGACAGCGTGTTGAAGTCGACCAGCGGTTTTCCATTCGCCCCAACTGTCACGGTGCCTGTCGACTCGATGCGCATGACGGCCGCGAGGACCATCGCCTGGCCCGGTGTGCCCGAGTGATCCATTATCAGCACCTGGGTGTCGCCCTCTACCGATCCAATGCCACTGGTCAACGTCAGCAGTCCAGTCACTGGCGGACTCTCGAGCGACGGCACTTTGAATGCAGATGGCCATTCAACAACGAAACGGTTTGCCACGTGATCTTGTAGACCAACGCCCAGTCTGGGGTGCGAGATCCCCGAGCGCAGCAGGAGAGCCGGGCTGTGAATTGCTCCCGCGCACACCCAAACTTCATCGGCTTCGATTGTGGTGCCGTTCTGTAGCTGCACACCGGTCAGACGCGTTCCTTCGAGCACGAGTTTGTCGACCTCAGTCGACGCCTGCACGGTGAGCTTTGATGACGCTCCATCGAGGTACGCCGTTGCGGCCGAAAACCGCTCGCCATTTCGCACGGTTAGCGACGCTGGCTCGGCCCCGAGCGCAGCCGAAAGGGCCCCAAGCGGCATCGACTGTGGTTGCAGCGCCTCCAGCACACGGTCTCTTGCACCAACGACCTCCTCCTCCGTACCAAGCCATGGCACAAAGTCATCGAGGGGCCCTGGCAGCGCGACAAGGCCGTTGACCGCCGAGCTGCCACCTACGCCGCGGCCTCGCCAATACGGCTCGGGTCCGCTGAATCGTGAGGCGACCAGCGACTCCCAAGTCCAGCCAGGCTCGGCGAGAGCGCGCAGCCAATTTAGAGATCGGATGCCAGAGGGCTCGGGGCGATCAGGGCCAGCCTCAAGCACGAGCACATCGTTGCCGGCATCGCTGAGGCGGCGAGCGACAAGGCAACCGGCTGAACCGGCGCCGACAACGACATGCACCGCTACTTCACGAGTGGTGGCGGAGTGAACCGCCGACCAAGAACGGAAGCAACTTCTTCGGCGATGTCGAGCAGCGTGTATTCCGACCATCGAGGTCCGATGATCTGGATCCCGATAGGCATGCCCTCGTCAGTGGTCCCAATGGGGAGCGTGACAGCCGGAAGCAGTGGCATCGTGGCGATACCAGACCAGAAGGTAAGGCTCGAATAGGGCTGTGGCGTACCGTTAACCAAGATCGTCCGCTCGAAGTAACTCGTCTCGGTGTCGTGGGGGAATGCGACAACCGGCGCAACCGGCGCGATGACGACGTCGACTGACTCGAACAGTCGATACCACTCCTCTTCGATCTGCCAGCGAGCTTCGTCAGCCTTGATCCACTCGCGATGTGACATTGTTACTCGGCGGGCCGCGTCGGCCGCAAGCCCCGTTTTGTTGCTGGCCGCAATCTCTTTCAACCGATCGAATTGCTCGTCCGGCAAGCCAGAACCGGTCTCGGATGACAATAAGTCGCTGTAGATCTCGTGCTGCCGCTCTGAGCTGGTTGATGGCCGGATGTCCATATCGATTCGGGCACCAGCGGCACCGAGGTCGGCCGCCGCAGCCTCGATTGCCGACGTAATCGACGAGTCAACGGGAGCAACAGGATCATCAGCCCACACACCAATCCGGAGATCAGCAACATCGATATCTGGTCTCGATCGATTGAGCCGAGCATTCGGTGAATCGACGAATCCTCTGCTTCTCGTGATCGACTCAAGTAGAAGTCGAAGATCGCCGCAGGACCGGCCAATGGGGCCGTAAACACCAAGGTCGTTTAGCCGACGGGTTCCCGGCATTCCAGGAATATGTCCACGGCTTGACACAAGTCCATGCGTCGTCTTCAATCCGAAAACACCGTTGAATGCAGCGGGCTGGCGAATACTTCCGCCGATGTCGCTTCCGACCTCGGCGGTTGTGAATCCGCAGGCGACTGCGACCGCAGCGCCCCCAGAGCTTCCACCTGAGGTGCACTCAAGGTTCCAGGGGTTGCGAGTGACGCCGTGGAGTTTGTTGTAGGACTGGTGGTCGCCCGCCATCAGCGGCACGTTGGTCTTCGCCCACACAATCGCACCATCGCGGCGCAGCATTCGAACCACGTCGGCATCCCTGTCGGGAACGTGGTCCTTGAGATCAGGAGATCCAGCTGTTGTGGTGAGGTCTTGGGTTTCCCAGGTGTCTTTGACCGTCATTGGCAAGCCATGCAGCGGGCCGAGCCGATCGTCGGTCATCCGCTCGTCATCGGCAGCGGCGGCCTCGACCCTCGCCTGTTCGAGGCCTTGCTCGATGACGGCGTTCACGGCCGGATTAAATCGCTCGATCCGATCGACCATGGCATCGAGCAACTCGACGCTTGAGATCTCCTTGTCTCGAAGTGCCCGGAGCGTTTGGACGGTTGTAGAGGAAGTGAGGTCCATGTCAGCCTTTCGACTGGTCGCGAAGGAATCGGCGCAGGATCTTGCCCGATGCCGACTTAGGGATCTCGTCAGTGAACTCAACGAGTCGAATCTGCTTGTAGGTGGCGACATGCCCAGCAACGAATTCTTGCAATTCTTCTGCGGTCAGCGTCGCGTCAGGCTTCACGACAACGAACGCCTTTGGCAATTCACCGGTCGCTACGTCAGGCACACCAATTACCGCAACGTCAGCTACGGCCGGGTGGGTGACGATCAAGGCTTCGAGCTCCGCTGGTGGAACCTGGAAGCCGTTGTACTTAATGAGTTCTTTAACCCTGTCAACCACAAACATGTGACCGTCAGCATCAATTCTGGAGACGTCGCCGGTGTGGAGCCAGCCGTCGGCGTCGATCGTTGCGGTCGTCGCCTCTGGGTTGTTCAGATACCCAAGCATGACCTGCGGACCCTTGATCCACAGCTCGCCCTCTTCGTCAACCCCAAGGTCGTTGCCTTCAGGATCGACAATCCGGCACTGGGTGTTTGGCACGGTGATGCCACTGGACCCCGGCTTCGAATCGTTGCCTGCGGTTGCGTGCGAAATGGGGCTGAGTTCGGTCATGCCGTACCCCTGGACAACCGCGCAGCCAAGACGCTCCGATGCCTCCTGGCCAAGTTCGGCGCCAAGCGGTGCGGCGCCACAGAAGACGTTGCGGAGTGAGGACATATCGAATTGATCGACGAGCGGGTGCTTCGCCAGTCCAAGCACGATGGGCGGCACGGCGAAGAAGCGCGTGACCTTCTGGTCTTGGATCAGTTTGAGGCCAGCTTCCATCTCAAACCGGGTCATCGTCACCACCGTCACGCCCTGCGAAAGCAGAGCGTTCATAAGCACCTGCATGCCATAGATGTGGAAGAACGGCAGGACGGCGAGGGCGACCTCACCCTCTGACTCATACGCAATGACCGGTTCGGACTGGACAATGTTGGCCACACAATTTCGGTGGGTGAGCATCACGCCCTTCGGCAGACCAGTCGTACCTGAGGAGTACGGCAGCACAACAACTTGGGATGCCGGGTCGATCGCGACTTGGGTGATTGGCTCGCCATACAAGTCGTCGAGTGAGCCGACCCCCTCGGCGCCGCCGATGGCGTAGATGGCGGTCACTGGTGAGCCCTCAGCCGCTTCGACCGCTGTCGCAACGAAGTCAGGTGTCGTGATCAGAATCGATGCAGCCGCGTCGTTCAGCTGGAATCGGACTTCTTCGGCTCCATAGGTCGGGTTGATCGTCGTCACCGTGCCACCGGCCATCGCGACGGCGTGGAAGACGATTGCGTACTCAGGCAGGTTTGGCGCCATGAGACCAACGGTGGTTCCCGCTCCAAGCCCTCGCTCGACCAAGCCACCAGCGAGACGCTGAATATGGCTCTTCAGCTCGCCAAACGTGTAGGTCTTCCCGGTGATTCCGTTGACCATCGCAAGCCGGTCAGGAATCTCGTCGGCTCGTCTGAGCACAAACTCAGTGAGCGGAACATCGGGGATCACCTGATCGGGAAATGGGCTCGAAAAGACATGGCTCGGCGTTGTCATGTCGAAATGGTGCCCGAAGAATCGGCTTTTCGCCACCCGTACTCCAAAGACGGCCAACGATCTGCCGGCTCAATTCCTTAGCGCTATCCCCGGCGCAATAGGCTGAGACCTCATGATTCGAAGGCACTGCGATTCTCAATGAACTTTCTCAAGGCAACATCAGTCTCACCCTCGGGCTCAACCGAGGACGCCTCGACAACATTCTCCGGCGCAATCCATGAGGGCTGGGACATCAGAGGCAACGCCAACGGCGGCTACCTGCTGGCCATCGCCGCCAGAGCAATGCAAACCGCATGTGGCCGACCAGACATCGCCACAATCTCGGCTCACTTCCTCGCCCCCGGCAGCCCGGGACCGGTCGACCTTGAGACCACCATCGTGAAGAGCGGCAAACGCTTCGCGACGGTCACCGGCTCGATGAGTAGGGACGGCAAGCCACTCCTACAAACGGTCGGTGCGTTCACCGACCATGCTCAGGCCGCCAAGTCACTCACGCGAGTTGAGAGTGTCGCCCCTGAGCTTCCTCCGATCGAGGACTGCATTCGGATCGAAGGTGGCGACGGCTTCCCACCCGAAGCGATGAATCGTGTGTCACTCCATCTCCATCCCGAAGATGTCTTCTGGGTCGGCGAACCTTCAGGAAACCTCGTGATTCGAGGCTGGTTCGACCTGCTCGACAACGAGCCGATCGACTCCATCGCTCTCCTACTGGGGCTCGACATCTTCCCTCCGACCGCGTTTCCCGGAAAACTGCCGGTCTCGTGGGTCCCCACAGTTGAGATGACGGCTCACGTGCGAGGACGCCCAGCACCCGGCCCGTTACGTTGTCAGTTCTCCACTCGCTTCGTGTCTGGCGGATTCCTCGAGGAAGACGGCGAGATCTGGGACAGCACCGGCACCCTCGTTGCCCAGTCGAGGCAGCTCGCCCTGGTGCCACGTCAGGATCCGTCGTGAGTGTCTGGGGCAGAGCGGTCAATGTGCCAACTGCGGTCTCGGCCAGCGGCTGGACCATTGTCGACGCCGACGGCCGTGAATACATCGACGGAGCGGGCGGGGCGATCGCCAACTCGGTTGGCCACGCCCACCCGCACGTTGTCGCCGCCATGGCTCAACAAGCCTCCACTGTCGACTACGTCCATGCCACTCAATTTGCGAACAGGCCACTTGCTCGTTTCGCGGCGCGCGTCGCAGAGCTCGCACCCGTCGATGACGCGTACCTCTTCGCGGTCAGCGGGGGCAGCGAAGCAAACGAGACGGCGCTCAAAATGGCTCGATCGTTTCACGTCGCCAACGACGCGCCCGAACGCCACATCGTTATCGCCAGAAGTGCCGCCTATCACGGCAACAGCCGAGGCGCACTTGATGCATCTGACCGCAGCGCACTCCGGTCGGGCTACGAACCGTGGCTCGGTCAAACGCTCCGCGTGTCAGCCGCCAACATCTATCGCAGCACTATGACGGCAGACGACCACGCGGCCGAACTCCAGTCAACGATCGAGGAAACCGGGGCTCACCGAATCGCGGCATTCCTCGCCGAACCGATCAGCGGTGCAACTCTGGCCGGTGCCCAACCACCAGCCAACTATTGGCCGCTCATGGCCGAGGTCTGTCACGACAACGGGGTATTGCTCATCGCCGACGAGGTCATGACCGGATTCGGCCGCACTGGCCGCTTCTTCGCAATGGAACACTGGGGCGTGCGACCAGACATCATCACGTGCGGCAAGGGTGCATCAAGCGGCTACTGGCCATTGGGCCTTGTGATCGCAAGCGGACGAATCCACGACGCCATCGAAGGGGCTGGCGGATTCAATCACGGGTTCACCTGGTCACATCATCCGATCGGCGCAGCCGTTGCCAATGCGGTGCTCGACGTGATCGAAGATGAGTCGTTGGTCGAACAATGCGAGGCAAAAGGCACGCTGCTCCGCGACCTGCTCTCTGAGTCGCTTGGCGACCATACACACGTCGGCGACATCAGGGGAATGGGTCTGCTCACTGGAATCGAATTCGTCGCCGACCGCAGCTCCAAGGCACCGTTCGATCGGTCCCAAACGACTTCAGAACGGGTCGTAGCTGCAGCCGTCGCCAAAGGGCTCACTCTGTACCCCTGCACATCCGCAGTTGATGGAGGCACGGGAGACGCAGTTTTAATCGGTCCCCCACTTTCGGTCGACACCGAGACGATCGAACGGATCGCCAAAATCACGACCCAGGCAATTCGAGAAGTCTTTGACGCAAGCTAAGCAGCCGCCGCTGGCACTCCTGTTCACCGTGACGGTCTGTGGAATCCTCACCAATACGCTGCTGACGGCCAACATCCCCGACATCCTCGACGAGTTCAACCAGCCCGATAGTCGGGCAGGGTTCCTTGTCGCTGTTGCTCCCCTCCCCGGCATCGTCCTTGCCCCGATTATGGGTGTTCTCGCCGATCGATACGGCCGACGCCGTGTGCTCATTCCTTGCCTCTTCATTTTTGGTTTGATGGGCTTCGCCACCGCCTTAGCACCAAGCTTCGAGCTTCTCATTGCGGCGCGTTTCTTCCAGGGAGTTGGCGCAAGCGGGCTCATCAACATTGCTGTCGTGATTCTCGGCGACCACTGGACTGGCGCCGATCGAACCAAAGTGATCGGCCAGAACTCCGCCGTTCTTACGCTCTGCCTCGCCCTCGTTCCTTCGATCTCTGGAGCAATCGCCGAAGCGACCAGTTGGCGTGTCTCGCTTGCCTTCGCCGGGGTCGGGATACCGGTTGGTGTCGCGGTCTGGCATCTGCTCCCGGAGTCGCACGTGCCCTTTGACCGATCGTTAGTCGATCAGCTTCGGGGTGCTCGCCAGGCGATTGACCAGCCCATCGTACGGGTAGTCATCATCACCGGGTTCCTGCTATTCGTCGTGATTTTCGGCGTCTTCCTCACGGCGCTGCCGCTGCATCTCGAGCGAGAGTTCAACCTCGGACCGCGGGATCGGGGCCTCGTCCTTTCGGTGCCTGCAATTGGGGCAACGATCGTCGCCCTAAACCTCGGTCGCCTACGCGCTCGTCTTGGCATGCGTCGAGTCCTCGTGGCTGCGGCGGCGCTCATCTCACTCGCAGCACTCGGTGTAGCAATCGGGCCGAGTCTGATCATTGTGATCGCAGCGTCGATTGTGTACGGACTTGGTGATGGCACGTGCATTCCGAGCCTGCAGGACGCCGCAACCTCGGCCGCTCCACCGGAACAGAGAGCCGCAGTTATGGCGGCCTGGGTGTCGGCGGTTCGCATGGGTCAAACAGTCGGACCTCTCGGTGCGGCTCTTATCTACGGGCTCTACTCGACCTCGGTCGCCATGATCGTTGGTGCCGCCCTCTTCGGAATCGTCACGCTTATCTTCGCGTTTGGCCCACTCGACGACGAGGCGGTCGCGGCAAGCGTCGCCAAGCAAACCGCTACGGGGTGAGCGGCGCAGTCTGGAGCGCTTCCCACACGGTCATGGGTGCAAGCGGCAGTTGAAGATGGAGCACTCCGCGTTCGCGGAGGGCATCGACCACTGCATTGTGCACGGCACCGGTCGCACCGTTGCATCCGTTCTCTCCGATACCTCTCGTACCTAAGACGTTTCGCTCGGTCGGCGTCGTTTGCGCGATCGCATTGATGAAAGGGACATCGTTCGCCGTTGGCAACAGGTAGCTGGCGAACGAGCCGGCGACTGCGTTTCCGTCGGCATCGTAGGCGCTATGTTCAAACAGCGCCTGACCAATGCCGGCTACCGCCCCTCCATGTTGTTGCCCCGCGACAAACGTTGGCTGCAACACGACGCCGCAATCATCAACGGCGGTATGGGCGATCACGGTGACGCCGCCAGTCTCGGTATCGACTTCGACGACGCTGATGTGGGTGCCGAATGGGTGAGCCTCTCCGGCCGCCTGACCAGTACGGGCCACCGCAAGGCAACCGCTCTCGTGTTCACTCGCGAGTTCGGTCCAGACCACTCGAGCAGTCGGCACCCCGTTCACGGCGAGACCCGGTCCGAGGCCGTGAGACGCGGTTACAACCACAAGGTCGGTTGGGGCAACCTCGAGCTTGGCCGCCGCGATATCGCGAGCGTCGTCTACCAGCTGGGCGCAGCTCTCGACGAGCACAGTAGCGAGAACCTGCGACGCCCGCGAGCCCCCGGTGCTCAGCCCATCGTCAAGCGCGTCGGTGTCGGCATCGACGAAACTGATCTGCGAGGCATCGATCCCGAGGCGCTCAGAAACTAAGGCCCGAAACGTGTCGCTGTGTGATTGGCCGTGCGACGAACTTGCACACGTGATGAGCGCTCCACCATCGGTGTTGATCGTGATCGTGGCCCCATCGATAGGGCGACCACGGCCTGACGTCTGGGCGTAGCAGGCAACACCGATGCCGATCTCGCAATGATCGTTGGCTTTGCGCCGCTTCGTTTGCTCAACCCGCCAATCCGCCACATCCGCAGCCGCGATCGCTGTTTCGAGGGCCAGCAACGGGTTCGCGTCGTCGTACGCAACGCCCCCTGGCTGCGTGATCGGAAACTCGTCGGCCCGAAGAAGCAGCCGCCGTCGAAGCTCAATGGGGTCCTCACCCCGAAGCTGGGCCGCAACGTCGAGCAGTCGCTCCCTCGCGTGATTCGCTTCTGGTTGACCGGCGCCCCGGTATGCGCCGACTGGCACAGTCGGACTCATCTCACCGCTCCCCCGCCACGACAGCTGGTCGACTCGGTACATTCCCGTCATTTGCCGCATCACCGACACAAGCAGGGCGCTCGCCATATGCGCGGTCGCGCCAGCTTCGGCCAGAGCCGAGCCGGTGAGATACTCGATGCGATCGTCGCCAAACTTGAGCGATACCTCTGATGTGATGCCGCGGCCCTGAGCCTGTCCCGTGAGCAACTCAGATCGTGTTTGTAACCAGCGCACCGGGCGGCCGACAAGCTGAGCGAGTCGACAGACCACTACGAATTCGACGGGGAGTGAAGCTCTGGCCCCGAATCCGCCGCCGACGAAGGGGAGGCGAACCCTGATGCGGTCGATTGGTAGGTGAAGGGCGTCGGCGAGTTCGAGTCGAAGCCCATGCACTCCTTGACCCGTGCACCAGACATCGAGCGAACCGTCTGGAAGCAACGTCGCGATGATGCCGTCGCACTCAATTGGAGTCGACGATACGCGTTGGTTGACGACCGTAATTGCCGCGTCCGGAGCACCTGCTATTACCGTCGTTTCGTCGAGCACCGTGACCGTGTTTGTACCCGACTCTGGATAGAGCAGCGAGTCGATAGGCAGCGGCACGATATCGATATCGACTAGCTCGCTGGCATCGACGGCTTCGGCAAAGGAGCTCGCCGTGACAACTGCGAGCGCTTCACCAACGTGGCGAACCATGCCGCTGGCGAGTGGGTAACGGCATTGCCGTTTGTCGAAATGTGCCATGTGCACGAAGGGCTCGAGATCGAGCGACGCTGCGGTGTCGACCCGCACTACGCCTGGCTCATCAGCAGCAGGAGTTCCGTCAATCGACCGAATAAGCCCAAGCGCCACGGGTGAGCGAACGAAGCACACCTCAAGACCACCGAACGGCAGGTCAGCGATGAACTGGTGACGTCCCGAGACAAGGCCAGGGTCAGAGGTTCGAATACTCATGGTTCGAGACCGTAGACCTCTGTCGCGGCCTCCTGCGAGATCACGCCGTCGGCGAGGTCACGGGCGACTCTGTCTCGATCTCGACTTCTCGGATCGCCCCAGCCACCGCCGCCAGGCGAACTCGCGCGTAGTCTGACTGGCCCGAACTCGCCGAGCCCGTATTTAGGCGCTACGTACACCTCGGTGCCTGAGTCAAGTGTCATCTCGCCGCCAAGTCCGCTGTGCCCGCCATTGATGCCGTAGCCGGAAGGCGCACCAAGTCCTTCACCCCTGAACGACCACCGGGCCGAGGTCATCACGTCGATCTCATACTCGATCCCCGTGCCGCCTCTGAACTCCCCCGCGCCGCCTCCATCAAGCCGAAACTCTTGGCGAACGAACCGAACCGGATAGCGCTGCTCGACAAACTCCACATCGGGAAGCGTCAGTCCGCCAAGCGCAATCAAATGGCCGATCTGGTTGAAACCATCGCGCTGCGGCGTTGCTCCCCCACCTGCCGCTGCATTCCAGTGGTAGAGCACAAACGGCTTCTCATCGACTGGGTTCTGACCGACCGTCACTCCGAAGATGTTCTTACCCCAGCCCGCGAGAGCTCGGCTCGGGTCGGCCTGCGTGAGACAGCGCCATATCAGGTGCACAATCTCGTGGGCTGGAATCACCGTATTCATGGTCATCGCGGCGGGAGGCCGAGCGTTCACTATCGATCCAAGCGGTGCAATCATCTCGACGCAGCGGAACGTGCCTTCGTTGCGTGGAAGGTCTGGCTCGAAGAACGAAGCCACGGCCATCGACACCGCCGACCACGTATTCACCCAGCCGCTGTTCTTGAACCCTCGGATCTGGTCGTCTGTCCCCGTGAAATCGACGGTGATAGCGTCGCCGTCAACTGTCACTGCCACTGTCAATTGTAGATCGGCGGGGCCAAAACAGTCGTCTTCCCATCGCTCGGTGGCAGTCCAAGTGCCGTCGGGAAGTGACTCGACCACAGCCCGGAAACGAGTATCGGCGTGTTCACAAATGGCTTCAAATATCTCGGTCGACTCGGTTACACCAAGATCACGGGCAATCTCGACAAGACGCTCGGCTCCGATCTTCGTTGAGCCAAGCATCGCCCTGAGGTCGCCGTCGAGCAGATCGGGAGTTCGGGTGTTGAGCTGCAGAAGCTCCCACAAATCGTCTCGAACTTCCCCGCGCTCGACGAGGCGAAGAACTGGCAGGCGGATGCCCTCGTGCCAGATCTCGGTCGCCTCAGGGTTATAAGTGCCAGCGGCCCCTCCACCAATGTCAGATTGGTGGGCCCGATTGCAGCAGAACCCAACCAACTCGTCATCGACAAAGACCGGCCGAGCAATCACCCAGTCGGGAAGATGGTTCCCCCCGGCAACATAGGGATCGTTGAGCAGGAAGACATCGCCATCGGCCATTCGATCGCCGAATCGCTCGAGAATCGCTCGCACCGCAAAGCCACCACCGCCGGTGTGGATCGGGATGCCATCGGCGGTCGACACGAGGACCCCCTCGCGGTTCGTGGCAAAGCACGAGAAGTCGTGACTCTGGCTGAAGATCGGGCTGCGGGCGGTGCGGGTCATGACCCAACCCATGTGACGACAGAGGTGGTCGAGCCTGGCTTGCACCAGCGCGAGCTGTACTGGATCGTGTGTCATAGCATCGTGATTCATCGCAGCTCCACCTCAAAGTCGCCGATGCTCGAGACAGTCAGCCGGTCGCCGGGAAGGCCAAGCACTGTCGTGGTCTCGGCCTCAATGATGTAGGGACCGTCAATTGTGTGCCCCGGCCGAAGCGACGCTCCTTGATAGACGGGTGTGGCAACCCAGCCGGCCGCGGCACTGACCCAACAACGCCTTGTGGCTGTCGCCACCGGAGATTTTTGCGCTCCCGGAAACGGCTGCCTGATTGTTTGATCCAGTTGCCCAACCAGAGTCGCCCCAACCGCGGTTACTTGCAGTTCTCCCTCGGGTTGAAAATGCCCGTACAGCCTGGCGTATTCGGCCTCAAAGTCCGATCGCGGGTTATCACTGACAGGCACCCTCACCGACCAGAGCTGACCGGGATACCTCAGCTCGCAGAACGTGCTGCTCGTTCGCTTGGTCACGCCACCAGGCCAGATCGCCTGCGCCCGCTCTTCCAGAACACCGGTTTGGGCGTCGGCTTCAGCTCGAATCGTGTCGATACCAATGTCTTCGAGCACGCCTGAAATCGACTGGGTTCGGTCAAGACGAAGATCGCTGTCAATCATGCCGATCGCGCAGAACACTCCCGCTTCAGCCGGGATGAGTAACGCCCGGCAGCCAAGCGCTCGGGCAACCGCAGAGCCGTGGAACCCTCCGGCGCCACCGGCGGCAACCAACACCATCTGACCGGGGTCTCGTCCCCGTTCGATTGTGATCGTCTCCACGGCCTGCCGAAGATTCTGCTCGAGGACAGCCAGGATCCCTTGAGCTGCGGCCCCCACATCGAGTCCGAGGGGCTCGGCCACTTTCAACCGAATTGCTTGCTCGGCGCAATCGAGGTCGAGCACAACGCTGCCATCGGCATAGGGACCGGGTCGGAGGCGGCCAAGCACGAGATGGGCGTCGGTGGCCGCTGGCTCGGTTCCACCCCGCTGATAGCAGGCGGGGCCTGGGACCGCTCCCGCGCCTTGCGGACCAACGTGAAGGAGGCCTGAGTCATCGACCGATGCGATCGTGCCGCCGCCCGCACCAACCGTGTGCACGTCAACCGCGGGAACCGCGAGGTGATACCCGCCGACAATCAGGCCATCAGTCACCGGCACTAGGCCACCGGCCATCACGGCAACGTCGCACGAGGTGCCGCCGATTTCCATGCTGACGAAGTCGTCACCGTGCTCGTCGCGGCAGCCATTCAAGGCACCGACTACTGCTGCGGGGCCAGACAGGACCAGATCGACAGGACGGCTGGCAGCGGCAGTGAGAGGAACTGTGCCTCCGTTTGATTGGAGCATCAGCACGGTGCTCGCCAATCCCTTTGCCCCGAGCATCGCGGCCAGTCGATTGAGGTAGCCGCCGACCCGGGGAAAGAGTGCGGCGTTCAGCACAGTCGTTGAGGTCCGCTCGTATTCACCAAGAAGCGGGACGAGCTCTGACGAGACCGAGGTGAGGTCGCCGGGCCAGAACTCTCGCATAACTTCGGCCGCCGCGATCTCGTGACTGGGGTTTGCATAACTATGAAGGAAACAGATCGCTACTGCATCTACGCCGGCGAGTGATTCAGCCGCCCTGGCGACGCCGTCAAGATCGAGGGGACGCAACTCGGCGCCCGTCGGATCGATTCGACCCCCAACTCCAATTCGCCGATACCGAGGGACGACGGGCGGCGGCCACTCTGCTCGGTGATCCCATTGGTCTTCCCGAATGCCGCGTCGGATCTCGAGTGAATCTCGGAATCCGTCGGTGGTGAGGAGGCCAACCGTCGCCAGGTCACGTTCGAGAATAGAATTCGTTGCCACCGTGGATCCGTGCACAAAACGATCACAATCGGCAAGGAGCGCCGTCACCTCGACACCGATTCTGGCCGCAACAAGGTCTACCGCCTCAATCACGCCGAGGGAAGGATCAGCCGGGGCCGATGGCACTTTGACAACGACGCGTGTTCCGTCACCGTCGACGAGGCAAAGATCGGTGAACGTTCCGCCGACATCGACGGCAATTGCATAGGGCCCGGGCACTTGCAGATCCTACGCCGAATCCCGCCCCACCTCGAAATGTCGTACGTATCCGATACCTACGACATTTCTGGAGTGTCTTCGGTACGTGGTACCGAAGACATACGACATCGCCGGGGCGTTTCCGAGCCTCCGGCGAGGAAAGGCGAAGCAACACGAAGTGTTGCCGGGCATACTCCCTCGATGGGAATTAGCTCGGACGAAGGAAACGCCGCGCTCGCTCGGCTTCGGTCGATCGCCGAGGCGCTACCCGAAGTGAGCGAGCGACTGAGCCACGGGACGCCAACGTTCTTCATCAGAGAGAAGAAGACGCTCGTGAGCTTGTGGGAGAACCACCATGGAGCCGAAGGCGTCTACCTTTGGTGCCCGGCCCCGCCCGGAGCGCAAGCCGAGCTCGTCGAGTCTGAGCCCGAGCGGTTTTTCGTGCCTCCCTATGTTGGTGGACGAGGCTGGATCGGGGTTCGGCTCGAGAACGAGCCGGACTGGAACGAGATCGCAGCCATCATTGAGGACGCCTACCGATTGGTGGCTCCAAAGACCCTCGTTAAGCTACTTTCGGGACAAGAAGGTTGACGAGTAGCGTGTCGATCGAGGAACAGCTTCAGTCAGCATGAACCAACCATCGGCGCACACCGCATCAGCACTCCGTGTGCTCGCTGATCTGTCAAGTGCGAGCACCAAGAAGCGGGGAATTAAGCCGAATCTGGTCGGTCATGGGGCCAACCATGCATGGGAGGGTTCCCGGCACGTCGGCTGTTTCGTTTCGGAAGAGAATCTTCCCGTTGGCTGGCATGGTCCCGCCCCGAAGCTCGAGCCGATGGCAGACCGAAAGAAGGCAAGCCACCTCGCCGCGCTCGACGCCTTGCAGCCGAGCGACAACATTCTCCGGCTTGGATGGCTCTGGTTCGCTGGCAAGACCGAGGGGCCAGACGGCAAGGAGCACGTGTATTGCTTTCCTGCCATCTCGATCCCTGTCGTCCTCGATCGTGGGCTCCGCCATCGAACGGTGAAGCCCGCTGGCGACCCGACTATCTCCGAACACGTCGACGACCCAGAGGTCGCCGCGATCCTCGAGACCAGCGCCAGGTTTGGCACCGGCCATGTCGGGCCCGATGTCCCCCCGATCTGGCTCCAGCCAGAGCTGCAGCAGTGGGCCACCACCGTCGCTTCGGCATGTGGACTCAGCGTCGACGAATGGGCTGCGCCGACAGTGCAGCCTGTGTACCGCAAGGGACGGAAGGGCCTGGCCGCAATTGCCGGCACTGGCCTTTACGTCGCCAACTGGACGCCCCTCGGCAGTAGACGGTTTCAGCTTCTCGAATGGAGCAAGAAACCAGAGATTGAGACGACCGCCTTCGCCGCGGCATACAACCTGACGAACTCCGCGGCTACTCGCGCTCCGGCTTCTGCAGAGCACATCGCCACTCGCCCGCTCAATCAAACACAGCGAGCCGTTCTCCGCTCAGCCTCACGGTCGCCGATCACCACAGTCTCCGGTCCTCCAGGCACTGGCAAGACCCACACCGTTGCTGCGATTGCTCTCGCCGCTATAGCGAGAGGCGAATCTGTCCTCGTTGGTGCCAATTCTGTGCACGCGGTTGAGGTACTCAATGATCACTTCATAAACGCTGCTGGGCCAAAGCCCATCACGTTCGGCGGCCGAAACTCTTACAACTCGCGGCAGCAGATCCTGAGCTGGCTCAACAGCGGTATCGATCCGCAGGTCGTATCGAACACAAGACGAGTCCGTGATGGGGCCATCGCCGATCACGCCAACCTGCGTCTGTTAATCGAGCGGATGCTGGTCGCCGAGAATCAAGTCGGGCGAATGCTGACCGACCCGGCGAGTCGGCTCGATATGGAAGATCGCCTTGCCCGCGCTGGCGACCTCAATGACCTGCGCTCCCTGCTGCATGATTACGGCTCGGCAGGGGGCGTGTTCGGGAGGCTTTTCCAAGGAAGCAGGCGGCGTGAACTTCGTCGACGGTTGTCTTTGCATAGCTCTACCGCCATCGAGTTCGGCGCGAGTATCGCTCAGCTCGACAACTATCTGCTCGCACGGCGCATTCTGGCCGAGGGCGGGCTGACATTGGTGGAGTCGTTCGACCAACTCGCTCAACGCGAGGACGCGCTGCAATCGGCGTCGGCACGCTGGCTCGAGGCCGAGCATCGAAGCGGCCCCGCGTCGAGCGCGGCGGGAAGGCAAGCGCTGAGCGAGATCGCAACGGCGGTCTCGGCCGGAAGAGTCAAGCGCCGTCAAGTCTTTGCGGCCCTCGATGCCAGCGCACTCGCCGACGCGGCGCCGTTATGGCTCGGTGTCGTCCGAGACATTGACGACGTGTTGCCCGATGTGCCAGCCCTCTTCGATCTCGTCGTGCTCGACGAGGCTTCTCAGATTGACCAGCCAGCGGCGGCGGGGGCTCTGCTACGCGCCAAGCGGGCGGTCGTGTGCGGCGATCCACAGCAGCTTCGCCACGTGTCGTTCCTCAGCGACGACGAAATAACCACCGCCAATATCGCTCACGTCTCAAATGGTGGCTCCCCGATCGATGCTCGAAGAAACAGTATGTTCGATGTTGCGTCCGGCGCAGGCAACGGATTCCAGCTTGACGAGCACTACCGGTGCGATCCCCATCTCATCGACTTCTCTGCTCGACGCTTTTACAAGCATGACCTACACGTCGCGACCGCAACGCCGCTCAATCATGATGCCGATCACATCGATGTGGTCGAGGTCGAGGGAAGCCGAAACAGGAGCAAGGTCAATGAGCCCCAAATCGAGGCCGCACTCGGTCTCATCAAGTCGCTCATCGAAGATGGGGTCCGAGGCATCGGCGTCATTACGCCTTTCCGAGATCAGGCCAATGCGATGACACGAGCTGTCGTCGACGCGTACCGCGCTGACGACATCGAAGATTACGGGCTCGCCGTCGGCACCGTCCACGCGTTTCAAGGTGCAGAATACAACGTCGTGATTGCTCTGCTGACGCTCGGGCCCGACGAATCGGCGGGGTCGTGGCGCTTTGTGAACAAACCGAATCTGTTCAATGTGATGGTGACCCGGGCCCGTCGCAAAATGATCGTGCTGAACTCCGCCCCGAATCCACCGGGGCTCGCTGGTGAATACCTGCGCCACGCCGACCCGCTCAGTCGGCAGCAGGAAACTGTGGCTCACCGGCGACTCTGGCCGGCTCGGGTCGCGTCTGCGTTGGCCGATACCGGACTCGACTTCTGGCCGAACTACTACGTCGGCAAGCACCGACTCGACTTCGCGCTTGTGAAAGACGGCAAGCCGACGGCGCTGATCGTTGAACCGCACCCTGAAGGCGCACAGGCCCACGCCGAACGCGAACTAGTGCTGCGCCGATTGGGTTGGGTGCCGAGGGATGCGTTCGAGAGCCGTTGGGGCGAACGCCTAGGCGAACTCGCCGTCACCCTCTCCTAGATCTTCCCGACTCTCTCCTGCTTCCATGCCCGCTGCCGTGCTTTCCGAACTGGTCCCGGTAGAGCCCGGTAAGCGGGCTCTACCGGGACCAGTTCGGGGATCTCGCAACTGAATCTCGCCGCGCGTGCATGGATTTAGGTTGCCAAAGGGTGGATGATGTGTGATCGCAAACTTCACCCCTGGGCCGCAGAGCCTTCAACAGTTCTACGAGACGGAGTACGGCGGTCAGGTTCGCCGTGCGTACCTCATGCTCGGCGACCTTGCTACAGCACAAGACGCTGTGCACGACTCGTTCGTGAGCGTTGCCGAACGCTGGGACCAGATCGACAAGCCCGGCCCATACCTCAACCGCTGCGTACTCAACGCCTGCCGCGACCGTGCCGTTGCGATGAGCCGAACTGAACCAAGCGACAAGGCGGGAACAGAGCGCATCGCTCCGGCTGACTCACGAATGAGTGAGCTCTGGGATGTCTTGCAGGGCTTGCCGTTCAACCAGGTCGCGGCGCTAGTCCTCCGCTACTTCGAGGGGCGCACCGAGACCGAGATCGCCGAACAACTCGAGATCCGCCCCGGCTCAGTCGGGCCACTTATCACCCGAGGACTTCGATCGCTTCGACGCCAAGTCGCCGATGAACCACAGCGTTCACTCCCGCTGCGCCCGATCCCAAAAGACCAACGACCGCTTAAGGAGCAATCATGACTGAGACCTTGCCCAGCCCAGACTGGGACTTCGCTGAGCGAGAGCTTGCAGCACTCCTGCGAACCCGGGCCGACGCGCTTCCTCGGCAGGTCCCACCGCCGCTGTCCTCTGTAGTCGACCGCGGCATCAGCACAACCGATCATTTCTCTAGGGATGGTCGACGAGCCTTCTGGCTCGTGGCCGCCGCCCTCATAGCCGTTGTCGGCCTCGGAGTGTTTTCACAACGCAACAACGACTCAGATCCGTTGACCGCCGTTCCGATTTCAGGCGAGATCAACGAGCCAGTGGAGTACATCGTCCGAGTGAAAGTTGATGCCAGCACGGAACAGATCGCTGCAATCACCGCTGTAATCGAAGGCTCCAGTGCTATCGACTCCTTCACCTATGTTGACCGCGATGCGACCTACGCAGAGTTCGTCGATTACTGGAGAGACCGCCCCGAGGTGCCTGGGGGAGTGACCGCAGATCAGCTCCCCACAAGCTTCCGAGTACAAGCCAATAACCACGATGCCGTGATCGAACTGGCGCGACTCGACGGAGTCCAAGACGTTGGTCGACCTGTGGTTCGCTTCGACGAACTCAGCTTCGCTGCTGACGAAGCAACCGTCCTCGTATTCGCTGCCGGAGGGTGCCCCGAGTGCAACAGCGTTCTCCCCGGCGTAATGACCGACCTTGCCGCACAAGGAAACGTTCGGGTCGTTGGTGTATCAGTACTTACGCCGGATGACGTGATAGCGCCTGATGACATCTGGGTGGCGTCGGCGTGGCCGTATGCGATTGCTTGGTTATACGACGGCGACTTCACTCGGCCAATTGGAATCGAAGCCTTCCCCAGCGTCGCCCTCTGGTCTCCTGGTGGCATCGTGGGCGAGGCGCTCGTCGGCGACAACATCACAGCCGACAACATCGCCAAACTGCTCGCCGAATAGCCCCAATTACCTCGAACCCTTCCGAACTGGTGCCGGTGGAGCCCGCTGAGCGGGTTCCACCGGCACCAGTTCGGCGAAATGCGGACTCGCCGACGCGACTACGTTGGCCGGATGACAGTTGTGGGGATTCTTCATCCTGGTCAGATGGGTTCGTCGGTTGCGGCGTCGGCCAAGGCAGCAGGCAACGACGTCATCTGGGCGTCCGAATTACGCAGCGCTGAGACCACGATGAGGGCGGCTGACGCCGGTCTTACCGACGTCGTCTCACTAGCCGCATTGGCAAAAGAGGCCGAGATCATCATCTCGGTCGCTCCTCCGGCGTCAGCAGCCGAAGTGGCGACGGCCGTCGCTGCCACCGGGTTCACCGGAGTGTTCCTCGATGCCAATGCGGTCAGCCCAGCGACCGCTCACTCGGTCGCCACGATCATCACCGCAACTGGAGCGACGGCACTCGACGGGGGCATCATCGGCCCACCGGCCTGGAATAACGGCACAACTCGGCTCTACGTCGCTGGTCCAGACTCGTCCGCCATAGCCCACACGCTCACTGGCGGACCGCTTCGCGTTATCGCACTCGACTCGCCGTATGGCAGCGCGTCCGCGCTGAAGATGGCGTACGCAGGGTGGACAAAGGGATCGGCGGCGCTTCTCCTCTCGATGGCGTCCTACGCCGCTTCGGCTGGCGTCCAAGACGCGTTGATTGAAGAATGGAACATCTCTCAACCAGGGCTGGCGACACGAGCAGCCGGGTCGGCGAAAGGCACCGGTCCAAAAGCTTGGCGCTTCGTCGGAGAGATGGAAGAGATTGCCGTCGCACTCGCCGAAGCCGAATTGCCAGCGGGCTTCCACACGGCCGCAGCCGAGGTTTACCAGCGCCTTGCCGGGTTCAAGAATGCAAACCCGGGACCTGAGCTCGACGAAGTCATCGCGATGCTCAACACAGAACTTAGCTAGCCCAGGCCAGTTCGGCTGGGCGAACTAGCGAACGGTTCGCTAGCTTCAAGCGATGGACACCAAGGAACGCAACTCGGCAATCGCGGTCATCATCAGCATTGCTATCGGAGCAGCCGTCGCCGCGGCCGGAAGCTACCACAGCGTCGATGTTGGTTCGATCCCGCTGTTTGCGTTTGCCGCATTCGTTGCGTACGCCATCAACATCATCGTGTTCGTACCATCGTTCGCAGCCAAGACCGAACGATTTTTCGATCTCACCGGGTCAATCACTTATCTCACGGTCGTCGCCCTTGCGCTCGGTCTCAACGATCAGCGAGATACTCGATCCTGGGTCGTCGCGACCCTCGTTGGCATCTGGGCCGTCAGACTCGGATCATTCCTCTTCATACGGGTGACCGCCGACGGTGGTGACGGCCGATTCGATGTGCTCAAGACAAACTTCTGGATGTTCCTTCGCACCTGGGTGCTTCAAGGACTGTGGGTCGTTCTCACGCTCGCCTGCGCGCTGGCTGTGCTCACCGCCGACAATCCGAAACCACTCGACAACTTGGCCAGGGTCGGCATCGTCGTTTGGGCCATAGGCTTCGCGATCGAAGCCATCTCCGACCGGCAGAAGCGCACCTTTCGGGCCAAGGCGGCGAACGAAGGCCGATTCATCTCGACCGGACTGTGGGCGTGGTCGCGCCACCCGAACTACTTCGGAGAGATCACACTCTGGACAGGGATCGCGCTCATCGCATTACCGATATTGAGCGGTTGGCGCTACGCGATGCTGATCTCACCTGTGTTCGTCTACTTGTTGCTGACGAGGGTAAGCGGCATCCCGCTGCTCGAACGTCGTGGCAAGAAGCGCTGGGGCGACGAGCCTGAATACCAGGACTACCTCGCGAAAACGCCTGTGCTGATGATGAAACCACCGAGCTCCTAACGCGCGTTCGGTGTCCGACACTTAGCGCGCGGTCAAGCGCCCGCGCGTTTGTGAGCGAAGATGCGTGCTTGTGAGCTTGTGAACAAGTCGGTCGAAGACCGAAGCACGGAGCGAGCAAAGGCGGTTAGGGAGCGAAGCGACCGGCGTTTTGAGCAGGAGGGCCGCATCTGGCAGACTGATCCCCGCTCAATCTGGACTTCAACGAGGAAACCTATGACCGCCATTACCGAATCTGTCTCGCTCGAACGCGAGGGCGACGTCGCTCTTGTCATCGTCAACAACCCACCAGTCAACGCGCTGAGCCATCATGTCCGTCAGGGCATCCTCGACGGCGTCACCCAAGCGGCGGCAACCGACGCCACCGCTATTGTGCTGATCTGCGAAGGCCGCACCTTCATCGCTGGCGCCGACATCACCGAGTTCAGTGGTGCCCCAAAGGGCCCCTCGCTCCAGGCCGTGCAGTCGGCAATGGAAGACTGCCCCAAGCCTGTCATCGCTGCCATCCACGGCACTGCCCTCGGCGGCGGCCTCGAAGTTGCGCTGTGCGCCCACTTCCGCGTCGGCGTCGCCAGCGCCAAGTTCGGTCTCCCTGAAGTCAAGCTCGGCCTCCTGCCAGGAGCTGGCGGCACCCAGCGTCTCCCCCGCGTCACCGGCGCCGCCAAGGCACTAGAGATGATGACCTCGGGCACGCCAATCAGTGCGACCGAAGCCCTCGAATGCGGCCTCATCGACGAAATGGTCGACGATCTCCGCTCCGGCGCTTTGGCCTTCGCCGCCAAGGTCGTTGCTGAAGGACGCGAGCTCACCCGCATCCGCGATCGCAGCCTTGAGGGCACCGACCCCGAACTCTTCACCAAGTTCCGAGCCAAGATTGCCCGCAAAACCCGTGGCTTCCTGGCTCCTGAGTACAACGTGCAGTGCATCGAAGCAGCAGTCAATCTTCCGTTCGATGAAGGTCTCGCCGTCGAGCGTGACCTCTTCGGAAAGCTGATGTCTGGCACCCAGTCAGCAGCCCAGCGCTACTACTTTTTCGCCGAGCGCCAGGCCGCAAAGGTTCCTGGCATCGACAAGACAACGCCAACAATCCCCATCGAAAGCTGCGGCGTCCTCGGCGGCGGCACGATGGGGGGCGGCATCGCCATGAACTTCGCCAACGCCGGCATCCCTGTTGTCATTGTCGAACGTGAGCAGGCTGCGCTTGACCGCGGCCTCGCCGTCATCAAAGGCAACTACGACCGCTCAGCATCACGAGGCAGCATCACGGCAGAGCAGGCCGAAGAGCGATTCGCACTCATCACCGGCTCTGTCGACAAGAACGACTTCGCCACATGTGACATCGTCATTGAAGCCGTCTTCGAAGATATGGACTTGAAGAAGACCATCTTCGCCGAACTCGACACGATCTGTAAGCCGGGTGCAGTCCTCGCCAGCAACACCTCGGCGCTCGATCTCAACGTCATCGCGGCCGCAACCACACGCCCCGAGAGCGTGATCGGCATGCACTTCTTCTCCCCCGCCAACGTCATGAAGTTGCTCGAGGTTGTCCGCGGTGACAAGACATCGGACAGCGTGATCGCCACCGTCATGGCGTTGAGCAAGACCATCAACAAGGTCCCGGCGCTTTCCGGTGTTTGCCACGGTTTCATCGGTAACCGCATGCTGTTCCAGCGTGGTATCGAAGCCAACGCGATCATTCTCGAAGGCGCAACCCCAGCCCAGGTCGACCGTGTCCTCTTCGACTTCGGCATGCCAATGGGACCATTCGCCATGAGCGACCTCGCCGGCCTCGACATCGGCTGGAAGGCCGAAACGTCGACAAGTTCAAACGTTCGAGAACTCATGTGCGAGAGCGGGCGTAAGGGCCAGAAGAACGGTAAGGGCTACTACACCTACGACCCGGAGACGCGGGCTGCAACCCCAGACCCCGAGGTCGAGAAAATGATCAAAGACTTCGCCATCTCCCAAGGCGTTGAACAGCGCGAGGTGTCAGACCAGGAAGTCCTTGAACGTTGCCTCTATCCGATGGTCAATGAAGGCGCGAAGATCCTTGAAGAAGGCATCGCCACCCGAGGCAGCGACGTTGACGTTGTCTGGATCAACGGCTACGGATGGCCCGTCTATACCGGCGGCCCGATGTTCTGGGCCGACACCATTGGATTGGGCGAGGTCCTGGCGAAGATCGAGGATTACAACGAGCGCATCGGCGGCCGCCACTGGGAGCCATCTCCCCTCATCAAGAAGTTGGTCGCCGAAGGCGGCCGTCTGTCCGGTTGATCTGATCAGCTACCGTCACTACGCGTGAGCGCTGACACGACATCCAACGGCAATGAGCCCGGAACACATGAGCTCGACGCGCCACCATGGCGGCGCGTCGAGACAACGCTCATGGCGACGGCCCGTCAGATCACCAAGGCTTACAACGACCGGTTCGCAAGCCTTGGTCTAAATCTGACGACGGCCAGCATCTTGGCCTATGTCAACGACTTCGGGCCCGTTACTCAGACACAGATCGCAGACCATCTCGGTCATGGTCGCGCCGCCACCGGCTCATCCATCGATCGACTCGCCGCCGAGGGTTTCGTTGAACGAACCCCAGACCCTTCCGACCGCCGAGTATGGCTTATTTCAACGACCACCGCTTCGGTGCCAGTTTTGGCCGCGATTGACGACATCGATCGGGCTATCCGCAGCGGCTTGCGCTCTGGCATCTCACGGGAGCAACGCCAAGAGCTTGCTGCGTTACTAGGGCGGATCCAGCACAACCTCATCGGACTCGACGAACTCACCTAGTCCAAACCGAGTGACACTAGTCCGACTACTGGATTGTTTGAATCACTAAGTGTACGCTGACAGACAATCTGACCAACGGGGCATTT
>RCMY010000968.1_pt1 | contig 27415 bp, 22 predicted proteins | sample 2041341 | NCBI WGS metagenome assembly RCMY01 (sample SAMN09708234, study PRJNA481090) | Marine sediment metagenome, whole genome shotgun sequencing project.
TCTATAAACAGCCAGATGGTCTGAAAGACGAAAATAAACATCAGTATCACGAACGAACTGAGAAAGTTATACAGGAATCGTGATAAAATGTACCGGTCGAGTATTCTCAATTTTAGAATCTTAAAAATTAAATGAAGAAAGTCTTGACATTGGACCAGCTTTGAATTAAATCGCTTCTCGCTATGCGCTTACCACCATACATTTTCTTAGTGCGTAAAGGGTAAGGTGTCTTGCATTAACATGAGACTGATAATCAACTTAAACTGACCGATGATTCTTAATCCAATGGCAATTCAATTCCTAATGATATAGTAACCCTCATCCTCATACTTCTTCTCGTCAAAAGTAAACAAGGTTTTCGACAAGGGCTGATCGGTTTTGAAAGAATTAACGGTAATCGTCGTGGTGGTGCCGTTATTGCCATTTTCGATGACCTCGTAAATATGCTTGGTCTCGGCATCGATACCCAATAAAATTGAGGCGGTTTCGGAATCGGTATCCATCGGGGTCAGTTTGACGTATTGAATCTTTCTTCCGTTGACGTTTTGTAGGATATCCATCTCGTAATTATGACCGTCACGGTAAAAGGTCAACATTTTGGCCGGGGTAAGGGCATTTTCGTCTTCAGATTTGTCCTCGATCGTGACTTCTTGGTTTTCGGGTACGATGGTATATACTTTTGCCCCGTCGAATATCTGCTGGGCCCCGAAAAAATCGCCTACATATTTTTCACCCTCCAAGGAAACATTGCCCCGGGTCTCTTGGTTGATACCCGCTTCTTTATTGTTCAGCACGTATTTGAAATCGATTACGATATTATCGTAACTTTTTACCTTATTGTACACCTCGTCAAGCAATGCCTTGGCCTCGTTGGAGTTTTGGGCAACCACAGCGGTTGCCGATAACATAACGGCAAAGATCAAAAAGTATAGTTTTTTCATCTTTATAAAATATTTATTCTTAGTTTACTATTTACGTTATAATAACTTATAGAAAGAAATTTTTCTGTCCTCACTCACTCAGTTCACTAAAACTTTATTTTTCTAACATCTAACATCTAACATCTAACATCTATTTAAGCTCCTCGCTCAACAACATATTCAAGGCTGCCAAATCTGGTACAAGTACCTGCCGCGCCTTACTGCCCTCGAACGGACCTACAATACCCGCAGCTTCGAGCTGGTCCACAATGCGGCCTGCTCTGTTATAGCCCAATTTCAGCTTTCTTTGTATCAGGGAAGCAGAACCTTGTTGAGCGATAACAATGACCTCGGCAGCTTCTTGAAACAGGGCGTCCCTGTCCGCAATATCATAATCAAGGTTTGTGCCAGATTCCTCTCCTGAATATTCCGGTAGTTCATAGGCTTGAGGATATGCTCTTTGCGAGCCGATGTAGTCCGTAATTTTCGCTACTTCGGGCGTATCGACGAAGGCACACTGAATACGCGTCACTTCATTGCCTTGAGTAAATAGCATGTCTCCACGGCCGATTAACTGGTCCGCGCCCTGGGCGTCTAAAATAGTGCGGGAATCGATTTTTGAGGTTACCCGAAAGGCAATACGAGCAGGAAAGTTGGCTTTGATGATCCCTGTTATCACGTTGACCGAAGGTCGCTGTGTGGCAACGATCAAGTGAATACCGATGGCGCGTGCCAACTGGGCTAGACGGGCTATGGGCGTTTCGACCTCCTTACCGGCAGTCATGATCAGGTCGGCGAACTCATCGATAACCAGTACGATATAAGGTAAAAATTTATGCCCGTCATTGGGATTCAGTTTCCGGGCCTTGAATTTAGTGTTGTACTCCTTGATATTCCGCACCATAGCAATTTTGAGCAGTTCGTAACGGTTGTCCATTTCGATACAGAGGGAGTTCAGCGTGTTGATTACCTTGGTATTGTCCGTGATGATTGCCTCCTCGGAACCTGGCAGCTTGGCCAAAAAGTGTCGTTCAATTTTATTGTACAGGGTAAGTTCCACCTTCTTAGGGTCAACAAGGATGAATTTCACTTCTGCGGGATGCTTTTTGTAGAGTAGGGATGTTAGCACAGCGTTTAGGCCAACGGATTTACCTTGACCAGTTGCCCCCGCCATGAGCATGTGCGGCATTTTGGCCAAGTCTACCACAAAGGTTTCGTTGCTAATGGTCTTACCAAAGGCAATGGGCAATTCCATTTCCGCCTTTTGGAATTTGCTCGAAGCGATGACGGAGCGCATGGATACTATAGTCGCGTTTTTGTTCGGCACTTCGATACCGATGGTGCCTTTTCCGGGGATGGGCGCAATGATACGTATGCCGAGTGCCGCTAGGGAAAGGGCGATATCATCCTCCAAGTTCTTGATTTTCGAAATACGGACGCCCGCTTCCGGTACGATTTCGTAGAGTGTCACGGTAGGACCGATGGTCGCTTTGATCTGCGCAATACCGATTTTATAGTTCTTTAGGGTTTCAACAATTTTGTTCTTGTTGTTCTCCAATTCCTCTTGATTGATAGTGATACCGCCTGTTACACCGTGCTGATCTAGAAGATCCATGGTGGGAAACTTATAGCTGCCCAGTTCGAGGGTCGGATCGAACTCCCCGAAATCGGCGACTAGCTTTTCCGCGGTATTGTCTTTTTCTTCCTTTTCCTCAACGATTTTTTCGACCTCCATGGCCAGCTCGTCGATTTCCTCCTCAACGGGAACGGTTACCTCAAAATCGTCTTTGGCCTGCTTCTCCTTTCCAAGGGCTGGAATATCCTTTTTATGGGTGTAGGTGTCGATGGTTACGGAAGCATCCTCTTCTGTGCTCAATAGGATGTCATTCGATTTTACGGTCGAGGTACCGGTTTTCGGACTTCCCTTGAAATCGGAAGCCAAAGAGGCTGTTTTTGTCTTGAAAAAACGGGCCATTCCATCGGGCGTAAACTCAAAAAGTCGGACTAGGATAAAAGTCAATCCGAAGAGCAATAGCAGAAAAACGCCGATCTTTCCTGTATAATCCTGTAGAAAATCATTCATTTCATAGCCGACTAGGCCGCCCAGTAATGGTCTTGTATCTGCCAGAAAACCAAGCGCTATGGAAATCCATATCATAAAGATTAAGCCCCAGATCCATTTTTTAAACAGTCCTTTTTTATCAAGGCTCAGGAAAAAATAGAGTCCCGTTATACAGAGCAGAATCGTAAGTATCAACGAGGCTATGCCGAAACCCTGGTAGACCACAAAATGGCTGACACTCGCCCCGAATTTGTTGAGCAGATTCTTCGCCTCTTCGTTTCTATCCGCGAACTCCGTCAACAGGCTTTGATCGTCTTGCCATGTAAAGTAAAAGGAGACGAAAGAGAAAAACAGGGCCATGCTGAGCAGAATCAGCAGGCTGCCCAAAATGATTTTGTTCTGTTTGGATAATCGTAGGGAAAACCCTTTTTTAGTGGTTTTCGGCTTTGATTTTCGTGCCTTTTTTGCCATTTATCTTTTTAAGAAATTTTCTATTTCCGGGGGCTAAATTACGAATTTGTCGGGGAAGGAGCCGGATAGGAATCGCCGCTTTAATATAATTTGGGCAGATAGATGATAAGTCCGACAATGATAGCTCCTACGGAGACGAGCATTACAGCGCCGGCGGAAACATCTTTGATAAAGCCTATTCGCTTGTCGAATTCCGGATGAATAAAGTCACATATTTTTTCTATGGCGGTGTTGGCACCTTCGATACCGACCACCAGGGAGATGGCGAGTACTTGTAGAATCCACTCAATATTGGATATTTCAAAGTAAAAACCGGCACCGGTCATTAAAATAGCTAGAACTACTTGTATTTTAATGCTAGCTTCAGTACGAATCAAAAGAAGGGCCCCGCGCAACGCGAAGCCCACACTTTTGATTCGATTTTTTAAAAATGATTCCTTAGGCATTGGTAAGTGCTTCTAGAGCTGCCTTATAATCAGGTTCGTCGACAATTTCGGGAACCTGCTCAGTATAGACAATCTCTTGGTTTTCGTTAATCACTACAACGACCCGGGAGAGTAAAGATTGTAGTGGACCATCAGAAAATTCAAGATTGTAGGCCTTTCCAAAATTCCCGTCGCGAAAATCGGATAGCATTTCGACGTTTTCGATACCCTCGGCACCACAAAAACGGGCTTGGGCGAAGGGTAAATCCTTTGAGATGCACAAAACTTGCGTATTCTCTAATTTCGCCGCTTCTTCGTTAAATTTCCGAACGGACTGTGCACAGGTGCCGGTATCAATACTTGGAAAAATGTTAAGCACCGTCTTTTTGCCGGAATAGTCCGAAAGCGATGCACTAGAAAGGTCTGTCTTTGTCAAATGAAAATTGGGAGCCATACTACCGATTGCTGGCAGATTGCCTATAGTATGTATCTGATTGCCCTTTAGGGTTACTTTTGCCATATTCTTTGAATTTTAAGTGAAGGGTGAAATTATGAAATATATGACGGAAATAATCGTATACGATAGAATTATATTGTCAAGACTTGTTTTTTGCTTACCTCTTGAGATCAAGAGGAGTGGCCGCTTGCGGCCGGGTCAATCTCTCCGTCACGCCAAGAGCGTGCCACCTCCCTTAATCTTCAAGGGAGAAGCCTTGCCCTCAGCCTAAAAGGAGATACAAAAAAGATATCTGAACAGCTTGCTTGGCCAGCAATAATTTTAAAAGTCAAGAATCGATAGAACCCATGACCCGTTGCATGAATTCGTTGAGTGCCTCTTTTCGGGTTTTACCATCCTTGATAGATTTGTTGACCTCGATGGCCCCATACATATTGGAAATCAGTTCGCCGATGACATCAAGTTCCTCATCTTTTAGAGACGATACCTCGGTCAGCGCCTCTAAAGTTTCGATGGTTTCCAGCACGAAATCCTCGTCATTCTCGGCAATAAAATTGGTTAAGTGCTTAATTACTGGCAACTTCATCTATCAGTTCTTTGAGTACATCGTATTTGTTCGTCTGTACTTGGTTCTTCAATTTTCCATCGGTAAAGGCCGCGAAAGTGGGCAGATTGTCCACCTTCGCTAGCTTTCTGCTTTCGGGAAACTTCTCGGCGTCCGCAATAACGAAAGTGATATTCTCGTGATTGGAAGCCTCTTTTTTGAACTTGGGCTTCATAATACGGCAGTTTCCGCACCATCCCGCTGAATACTGCACGACTACATCCTTATTATCCGCTATAATTTCTTGTAAATTATCCTTTTCTAGTTCTAATACCATTTCAATTGTATTTGAGATTCGACATTCGATTTTCACTTAACGCTTGATGCCATGCGTCTTACTCCAGTTTGATAGCGTAGGGCACATGGCGTTCAGCGTATAACGCTTAATTAGCGTGTACCGAAAGATAATCGGAGACACCTTTTCTATCCGCGGTCATGGCATCTTCACCCTCTTCCCAATTTGCGGGGCATACTTCACCCTTTTGCTGTACGTGGGTGTAGGCATCGATCAAACGCAAGTATTCTTTCACATTTCTACCAAGGGGCATGTGGTTGACACCTTCGTGGAACACCGTACCTTCCTCGTCGATCAAATAGGTCGCGCGATAGGTTACGTTATCACCATCTACAGTGATTGAGCCGGTCTCTTCATCGTAATGCTCATTGGTCGTATCCAAAATGCCCAATCTAGAGGCTAAATTTCTGTTGCTATCGGCCAAAAGGGGATAGGTGACACCTTCGATACCGCCATTGTCCCGGCTCGTGCTCAACCATGCGAAATGTACTTCCGCAGTATCGCAAGACGCTCCTATTACAAGGGTGTTACGCTTTTCGAATTCACTCAAGGCCGTTTGAAAGGCATGCAACTCGGTCGGACATACGAAAGTAAAATCCTTTGGATACCAGAACAGTACCACTTTCTGGTTATTCTTTTTGGCTTCCTCCAAGACATTGAGCTTAAATGTATCGCCCATTTCGTTCATGGCGTTTACATTTAAATCGGGGAATTTTTTTCCTACAAAAGTCATAGTATTCTATTTTTATGGTTCTTAAACTTACTCTATCAGTTGCAAATGTAGTGGTTCATTTGATGCTTATAGACTTGAACGAATCTATAAAACCAATGGGCATATAGCCGTGCTAAATCGGAATAATGAAAGTGTATTATCTTTGGGAAAAAGCAATATTAGGCGAGATGAAATTGATGTTTTGTAAAGAATGAGGCGTGAATCTTCCTAAAATGGTAATTTGATATTTTTGGAATAATGGATTTAAAATCCACCTTGTTTAGAATCTTTTTAGTAATAGGAAGTTAAGCCGCAATTTGTCATGCGTATTAAGGTCGGAAAGCAATGGTCTGCTATCTTGAAACTCTCCAAAAAGTGCAAAGCGTAAAGCGCAACAATCAGGAATCCGTACTCTTAGAAGTCAACATCTTGATCTTAATATGGAAAGCGGCAAATAGCAAGGTCATTATCGGGCTCAACCAGTTAAAAATGGCAAAGAAGAAATAGTCCATTGTGGATACTCCCAGAACACCGCTGTGATAGGCTCCGCAGGTGTTCCAAGGTATTAAGACCGACGTTACTGTACCGGAATCCTCCAAGGTCCTGCTCAAGTTTTCGGGCGCCAAGCCCCTGTCTTTGTAGGCCTTGCTGAACATTTTACCCGGGACCACAATGGCGAGATATTGATCAGAGGCCGTAACGTTCAATGCCAGACAGCTTCCTACGGTGCTCGCAAAAAGTCCGAAAGTGGTCTTTGCCATAGCCAATAACGATTTAGTGATCCGGGCCAAAGCCCCGATACCCTCCATGACGCCTCCAAAGACCATGGCGCATACGATCAGCCAAATAGTACCCAACATACCCGCCATACCCTTTGCTGAGAACAAATCGTTAAGCACGGGGTTATCCGTTGGAATGGACGTTTCGACCGTTATGGCTTTCAGTACGCCTTTGTAGCCCGATTGAAAAGAAAGTGTTTTTGCGTCGGTTATGCCCGCTACCACATCGGGTTGAAAGATCACCGCAAACACCGCGCCTAACAAGGTGCCGATCAACAAAGCGGCCAAGGGCGGCGTTTTCTTGACGATAAGGAAGATGACAAAGGCCGGTACGATAAAAAGCCAACCATTGATGGTAAACGTAGCCTCTATCGAGGTCAGTAGGGAATCGATATCCGCAGTTCCGTTGGTATCAAGGTTCAATCCGATGATTATAAAGGCCAATAAGGTAACCGTGATTGTGGGTATTGTGGTGTACAACATGTATTGTATATGGTCAAAAAGCTCGCCGCCCGCCATGGCAGGTGCCAAATTGGTGGTGTCGCTCATGGGGGAAAGTTTATCCCCGAAATAGGCACCGGAAAGTACCGCGCCGGCGGTCATTCCTAAAGAAATACCCAAGGCATTTCCTATACCAACCAAAGCTATCCCGACTGTGGCGGATGTCGTCCAACTACTTCCGGTAGCTACCGAAATGATAGCGCATATAAAAACGCATGCCCCCAAGAATATGGTGGGGTTTAATACTTGAAGACCATAATATATCATAGCGGGAATAATGCCACTAATCAACCAAGTACCCGCCAAGGCTCCAACCATCAAGAGGATTAAAAGGGCGCCCGTGGTAGATTTCACGTTTTCAGCGACTTCGGCCAACATTTGTTTGTATGGCACCTTGTTCAGAATACCGACAATCGCCGCGACCGCCCCGCCCATTAACAGAATAAACTGATTGGATCCGCTCAGGGCATCATCACCAAAGACATACACATTGTAAGCAAGCATCGCTACCAAAACGAAGACTGGAATCAAAGCCTCCCAAATGCTCAGCTCTTTATTTTCTACAACACGTTGATTTTCGCGGTGCTTACCAGATTGCGGACCTTTCATGTGGTTGGGTTATTTATTGGGATATCCTGTAATATTACGATTTTGGATACGGCTGTGCAACTCTGCTTTGCGCTTTACGACATACGCCTTATGCTAAACGGTTTGCGCAAATCGCTTTACACCTTTTTGCTGTGTTAAGCTTACAGCATTTGGCGTACAGTGAAAAGCGTAGAGCGTAAGGCGGATTATTCAGAATTTTACGCCTAACCGGAAAATAATGCTAATTTTGTCCTTCAACAAAAACTAAGATTATGAGTTCATACGACGTAGCCATTATTGGCTCGGGTCCCGGAGGATATGTTGCCGCCATCCGTTGTGCACAATTGGGAATGAAAACCGCGATTATCGAAAAATATAGCACCTTGGGCGGTACTTGCCTGAATGTGGGCTGTATTCCCTCGAAGGCGTTGTTGGATTCCTCTCACCATTATGAGGATGCCGTTAAACATTTTGAGGAGCACGGCATAGATATTCCGGGTGAGGTCAAGGTGAATTTGGAAAAAATGATCGCTCGAAAGCAGTCCGTTGTCGATCAAACCTGTGATGGGGTAAAGTTCTTGATGAAGAAAAATGATATAACCGTTTATGAGGGATTAGGCAGTTTTAAGGACAAGACCCATATTAATATCAAAAAAAATGATGGGAAAACGGAAATGATTGAATCGAAGTACATTATAATCGCTACCGGAAGTAAACCTTCAAGTCTTCCTTTTATCGAATTGGATAAAGAGCGGGTAATTACTTCGACCGAAGTTTTAAAATTAAAGGAAATCCCCAAGCACCTGATTGTAATCGGTGGCGGGGTAATCGGGCTCGAACTTGGGCAAGTGTATAAGCGTCTCGGTGCCGAGGTAACGGTCATCGAGTATCTTGACCGTATCATTCCCACAATGGATGCCGCACTTTCCAAGGAATTGATGAAAGTGATGAAAAAGCAGAAGGTAAAGTTCAACCTTTCACATAAAGTGAAATCAGTAGAGCGAAAAGGGGATGAAATCATTGTTAAGGCGGACAACAAAAAAGGAGAAGAAGTGGAGTTCAAAGGCGATTACTGTCTGGTCTCCGTAGGGAGACGGCCATATACCGACGGTTTGAACGCCGAAGCGGCCGATGTGAAAATCGATGACAAGGGAAGAGTGGAAGTCAATGACCATTTGCAGACATCTACTTCTAATATTTATGCCATCGGAGACGTTATCCGTGGGGCTATGTTGGCGCATAAGGCAGAAGAGGAAGGTGCCTTGGTTGCGGAACAACTGGCCGGCCAAAAACCGCATATCGATTACAACCTGATTCCCGGAGTGGTCTATACCTGGCCCGAAGTGGCCGCCGTCGGAAAAACGGAGGAGGAACTGAAGGAAGCTGGGGTTGATTACAAATCCGGACAATTTCCCATGCGCGCCTTGGGCCGAGCAAGGGCAAGTATGGACCTCGATGGATTCGTTAAAATACTGGCCGACAAAAAAACAGATGAAGTGCTAGGCGTACACATGATCGGAGCCCGTTGTGCCGATTTGATAGCCGAAGCCGTTACCGCTATGGAATTCAGGGCTTCCGCAGAAGACATTTCCCGCATGAGCCATGCGCATCCCACCTATGCCGAAGCTGTTAAAGAAGCTGCGCTTGCAGCAACTGGGGATAGGGCTTTGCATGTTTGATCAATAGAATTACCCCCCGAGGCAGAGCCTCGGGGAATAGAATAAAAATAATCAAGTTTTACAACGAACCAAGAGGCTAGAACCAAGAGTCAAGACAAAATAGTCTAGTTTCTCGTTTCTTATAGCGCAGCGGTCTTCTCCGAACCGTCGGGGCTGAAACCTCAATGACTCCGCCTCGAGGTAATTCAATTTATATCATCCTGATTTGCAGTTACAAGAGAATTTCGGTATTTGATGGAAATCATTTGTTTCCTTAAACTTTAATTTATATTTTCGCATTCAATTGAACGAAAATACCCCGAAACCTGTAACATTTCGACTCTCTTTGTAAGAATTATTCCTTGGTGCTTCCGAAAATCGGTCCGAGGGTAATGACTTGTATTGCCTGAAAAGTGTTTTTAGATCAATATCCGGATATTCAATAAATAACCATAAACCAATACATTATGAAAAAAGGACTCGCAAGTATCTTCTTTATTCTGGCAATTCTACTATGGGGTTGTGAAAAAGAAGAATTTACCACTCCTGAGAAACAGGTCGACAAAACGGAAAAAGTTGAAGATGCTACGGAGTCTTCGGAAAGTGAAGAATCTGAAGGGACAGAAGAATCCGAAGGGGAAACTAATGAAGAGGGGGAAGAAGAAACGACTGGAGAAGAATCATCCGAAGAAACAACGACTGAAGAAACCCAAGCGCCCGCTGAAGTTGAAGAGCCTAGTGGGCAGCAATTTGGATTGGTTTCCTATCGGGGTAGAATCCCTAGTGAAACTTCCAAAGTACCGTCTTGTAAGACTGGCAGTCCCGATGCGGTAATCTTCAAATTGGTCGATGCAACAGGCACAAGCCGGGAAGAAAGGGTTCCTGCTGAAGAAAATAACGGATTGGTCACTACATTAACCCCCGCATCGTTACCCATTGGGCAAAGCACCATCAATGAAATACTTTTGATGAAAGGCAATGACACGCTTTACGCTATACCCAGCGAGACCGACTTTGATCTTGCCCGTTATGCCGACGCCACCGTACCCTTTGAGGTCGAGGTGATTGAAAATACCGAATTGACCGGTTCGGCATTCTGCTATACTCAAGAGGTGATTGATTTGCCCGATGAGGAATTGGTAAATGGCGGTTTCGGCACTCAAAGGTTGCAGACACTTTGGATCGATGTTCAGGGAGAATGTATTGATATCGTTACGGTGACCATCGATAACTATAGGGTGCTTGAAATCTATCCTTTCCAAGATGGATTGTACGATATTCCTATTCCGGAGAACTATGACAGAATGGATATAAGAGCTTATACTCCGGAGTATCAGTCAGGTGTCAACGATTTTGAAGTGTTTACATTTACGGCTTCCGATCCCTACAACGCCGATGGTGTGCTGAATACAAATGATTTGGTGAAATTCAGCTACGACTGTCCCCTTGAGGAATTTCCAGATGATGGAGATTTATAGAATATAATTGGTAATTATTATCAATAACTTAAAAAGGCCTCGAAATAGAAAATTTCGAGGCCTTTTTTAATTTCCTGACTCCAGCTATCAACTAAGGCATCCTTTGAAATGTTACGCCATTTTATGCGACCCATCGCAATACGGTGGGGTGCCGGTACGCTTACAAGTGCACAACCAAGCATCACGGTCTTCCTTGACCTCAAAAACTAAAGGAGGGGAGGCTTTATTAGCCCGGTGCGAACCATCACAGAAAGGTTGTTCGCTGCTAAAACTGCAGGTACACCAAGAATAACGTTTGTCGGTCTTTAAGTCGACCTGTATAGGATTGTAATTTTTATCGCCCATTTGTAGAAGTTCTTTTGGGCTAAGATAACAAAGAAAGATTAATGTACCATTTTGGGTAAAATCCCTCGGCTTTAGGTGATTTAATTTAAATAGTAGTTCGCATTACGCAAAAAATGAGTGCAAAGCATTATAGGGATGGCGTTAGGCTTAACTTAAGCAAATCTTTAATTTGAACTGAATCGATCGGTCTTTAGCCGATAATAGCTTAGTTCTTCACAACTCCAAAGCGGCGCAGTAATTTGTAAAACCGATCTTTTGCAAATTCCAGGCCATTAGCACCAGCTATTTCCGATTGTACCAATACGTATTTTCCTGCCATAATTAGTCCTGCTTTGATGGAAACCTTGTGTTTTTCGTATTGCAAAGCCGTGTAGGTACTGATGATCATAAACGCCAGTGCCCCGGAAATCGCGAGGGAGGGAGTTAGGGAATGATGCAGAAACCTGTAAAGTCCCAGTCCCGTAAAACTTCCGTAGAGGATGATGAAGTGGACAATATAAATGGACAAAGTACTCTGTCCTATTTTTAGAACGGTCGGATTTTTCAGCAAACTTCGCAGCAACATGAATACGGCAAAGACCAAAAGCACATCGCCCAAACGGATAAATAGATAGTTGTTAAAGAAAACATCGGCGAACAATTGTATTCCAGTTGCCCCGGAAAGAGCCAGGAATAAGTCGGACGAGCCAAAAATCAATGCGAAGCCTCCCAAGGTGGCTATAGCGATCGCGGTTGGATACAAGTATTTAAAACCCTTGAATTTGGTAAATAATAGGGAAACAAAGCCCCCAAAGGCCGCATAGCCGAACCATGGGAAAATGGTGAATACAGATCCGTTCGATTTGGTCAGATAGTTGGCAAAAGCATCCGGAAGTAAAGTAAAGCCCCACGTCTTATAAAGCGGTTCAAATAAAAATAGGAGTAGGGTAACACCCAATAAAAGAAATGGTAAGAGGGACTTCTTATGTTTTTGTGCTATCAAATAAATCCCGATAATTCCTAAAAGGGATAGTCCGATGCAATGTAAAACATCCACAAGATAAAAAGAGGCATAGAGTTCCCCTTGCAGAAGTCCTAACAGGTTCATTCGCAGTAGGTATCCTATAAACAGGAGTTCCAAGCCACGTTTGATTCCCTTTGTGACTCTTGGATTTTTTAGTCCCTGTTTGTCGCCCCGAACCAATAGATAGGTGAAAATAAATCCGGAAACGGTAAAGAAAACCGGTGCGGTAATCCCTCTAAAATACTTCCAAACAGCGAACACCGGATTGGAATCGTCGCGAAAAGCAGTATCCAGAAGTCCATCCACAAAATGCCCTTGCAGCATCATGAGAATGGCCCAGGCCCGCATGGCGTCGATGAAATATAGTCTTTTGGTTTTGTTGTCCACTACTTGGTAAATTCGATAATTGATTTCAGCTATTCGCTAAAAAAAATTAGGGGTTTAGACGTCTATCAGTTTAGTTTCGTACTTTTCCTAACTCATAACTTAGCTCCTCGTATTTCAAGCCTCGTACCTTATCACACCCTATATACTTCTACAACAGCACATTTGGATGTTTCCGGCGGCAAAATTAACCAAAATTCGGTCAAATTATAGGTATTTACCATATTTTCGCTGAAACACATCGAACCTAAAAGCATATTATGGCTAAAATATTGGCTTTTGCCGGAAGTAATTCCTCCACCTCCCTCAATCATAAGTTGGTAAAATATACTGTTTCGCTTATTGAGGGGCATGACCTGAAACTATTGGATATGGTTAATTATCCGTTTCCGATGTTCAGTGAAGATTATGAACGGGAAAATGGCTACTCCGATTCCTTGGTAGGATTAAAGGATGACCTGGCAGCAGCGGATGGCATTATTATTTCGGTCAATGAGCACAACAGCCACCCCTCGGCCTATTTCAAGAACCTTATCGATTGGTTGTCGCGCGTAGAACGGAAATTTTTGGCAGAAAAACCGGTTTTATTGATGTCGACCTCCGGGGGCAAAAGGGGAGGGGCCAGTGCCTTGAATTCGATAAAAGACCTGCTGCCGAGGTTCGGTGCCGAGGTAGTCGCCACATTTTCCCTGCCTTCTTTCAACCATACCTTTGAAGGTGACAAGGGTATCATCGATGACGGACATGCCGAAGAACACCGATCGGCATTGGCAAAATTTCTTACCCACCTATAATTCCATCACTTGCGAAAAACGGCCTCTTTTGCGGTTTCTGATATTCACGATTTTAAGCGAAACCTGTTATGTTGGGCGCAGCGGTTCGATGAGGTAGCTTGGCTGGATAGTAACGGCCATAAAGACCGTTATGGCGCATTCGATGCCCTGTTGGCGGTAGACGGACTTACTTCTTTAGTTACCGATTATAAAAATGCCTTTTTGGATTTAAAAAAATATCAAGAAGGTATAAATGACTGGATTTTCGGTTATTTATCCTACGACCTTAAAAATGATGTAGAACAATTGTCCTCAAATAATTTTGATAGACTACATTTTCCCGAGCTGTATTTTTTCCAACCCAAAAAAATCATCCGTATTACGGGGAATACCATTCATTTTATCTATTTGAAGATGGTGAATGATGAAATCGAACAGGATTTTGAAGCCATTTTCAAAGGAAAACTACCACAAAAGGATGGGATTCATGCCGCGGATGGCATCCGTATAAAACTTCGGACATTTAAGGATGACTATTTTAAACGGATCGCCGAACTGTTGGCGCACATTCATCGGGGTGACATTTACGAAGCCAATTTTTGTCAGGAGTTTTACGCGGAAAATACGGAAATCGATGCGCTTAAGACCTATCAGAAATTAAATTCCATTTCAAAAGCCCCCTTCGCCGTTTTTTTAAAATTTCGGGATAAATTCCTGTTATCCGCCTCTCCCGAGCGTTATTTGAGAAAGAAGGATAACCTTATTATCTCCCAGCCTATCAAAGGCACGGCAAAACGCTCACCAAACCCTGAAACGGACGCAGCCTTGCGGTCCGCTTTAAAAAGGGATGCCAAGGAGCGAGCGGAAAATATTATGATCGTCGACCTGGTGCGCAACGATCTCTCCAAAAGCGCCATCAAAGGCAGTGTTCGTGTGGAAGAACTGTGCGAGGTTTATTCGTTCGAACAAGTACACCAAATGATTTCGACTGTAACGGCCGAGGTCACCAAAAATAGAAATCCAGTGGAAATTATCAAGGAAACCTTCCCCATGGGTAGTATGACCGGTGCTCCCAAAATATCGGCCATGCGGATCATCGAAGAACTCGAGGCTTTTAAACGCGGACTTTATAGTGGCGCGGTGGGCTATTTCACGCCCGAAGGCGATTTTGATTTTAATGTGGTCATCCGCAGTATTCTGTATAACGCCACGGAAAAATATGTTTCCTACGCCGTTGGTGGCGCCATAACCGCTAAATCTGTCCCAGAAAAGGAGTATGAAGAGTGTTTATTAAAAGCGAAGGCGATGCGGAAAGTACTGGAGAATGGGTAGAAGTTCAAGTGTCAAGTCCAAAAAAAGTTTAGGAGTTTAGAAAAAATAAATTATTGACCACTGACCACTGATTACTCCTAACACCCAACTTCTTCCCTACCTTTGCTACGTGTTAAAAGCATTCAAAGCCCATATCGAAACGAAGTTCCCGGAACTCTTGAAGGCACCCTTCCTTTTGGCGTGCAGTGGCGGCATCGACAGTATGGTGTTGACCGATCTGTGTGCGAGATGTGGAATGGATTTTTCCCTAGCGCATTGTAACTTCCAGTTACGCGGGGCGGAAAGTGATGGCGATGAAAAATTCGTGGGGTATACGGCGAATATATTGAGTAATAAACTTTATATAACTCATTTTGATACAATTGGTTATGCCCAGGTAAATAAAGTATCTGTACAAATGTCTGCTAGAGAACTTCGCTATCCTTGGTTTGCTGAAATCATGGAAAAATATGGCCTCAAAACCTTGGTTACAGCACATCACGCGGATGATAATCTAGAAACATTTCTGATCAATCTATCCCGTGGCACCGGTATTGAAGGTTTAACGGGAATCCCAGAAAGAACGAATAGCATTGCTCGGCCTTTGTTGGCTTTTTCGCGGGAACAGATCGAGACCTACGCAAAGGATAGAAATATTGAATGGAGGGAAGATGCTAGCAATGCCGACACCAAGTATTTGCGGAACAGCATCCGCCATCAAATACTACCGCTACTAAAGGCCTTAAGCCCTAGTTTTTTGGATAATTTTAAACATACCCAAACCTACTTGGCCCAAACTGCTTCGATAGCCGCTGATCATATTCTAGGGCTTAAGAAAGCCATTTTCCGTGAAGAGGGTGAGATCATTAAAATTCCCATTGCTGTTTTCGCCGATTTAAACCCTGTAAAAGGTTATCTCTATGGGTTGTTCTACGAATACGGCTTTACGGAATGGAACGATGTCGAAAACCTGCTAACGGCTTTGAGTGGCAAGGAAGTCCGTTCCAAAACTCATCGCTTGGTCAAAGATCGAGATTTTTTTTTATTGGCTGAAATTAAAGCCCCCGAAAACCGAACCTACCAAATTCAGGAAAACCAAGCTGAAATCGAAAAACCTGTTAAAATAAACATCAAAATGGTAGATGCCATCACGGAAACCGGTTCCCATATACTTTACGTAGCTAAAAATGCGTTAAAGTACCCCTTAGTCCTGAGAAAATGGGAAAAAGGCGACTACTTTTGTCCGATTGGCATGAAGGGTTCCAAAAAGCTATCCAAGTTTTTCAAAGATGAAAAGATGGATGTCATCGCCAAAGAAAACCAATGGCTGCTCTGTTCCGATGGGGCGATTGTCTGGGTCGTGGGAAAGCGAGCTGATGAGCGGTTCAAGGTATCGGAAAGTACCGATGAAATTGTAAAGTTAGAATTGAAGTTATGAAGCAGATAAAAGTATTTATCCTGTTAATTTTTAGTGGTTTATCAGTTTTTTCACAGGATGATAAGAATCCGGTTAAGTTTTCTCATGAGTTTCGCAAGATTTCGGATACGGAATACGACTTGATTATAAAAGCGGATATTCACGAGGGCTGGCATGTGTATTCGCAGAAGACGGCCGAGGGCGGTTCTTTGCCTAGTGAGTTCGCTTACGAAAAGGCGGGAGTGGATTATGAGCTTGTGGGCGAAACTACCGAAAGCGAGACGATAGTGGAGTACAGCGACATCTTTGAGGTAGATGAGACTTTTTTTAAGGAGAATGCTGTTTTTACCCAGAAGATCAAGTTGCTTAAACCTGACGTAAATCAGGTCGACGTAAACTTATTCTATCAAGTCTGTAAAGAGGTCTGTATTCCCGTCGATCATGATTTCAGCTTTGTTTTTGACGGAACTGTGGCAACTGGCACCAAAGAGACCGTCGACGAACGGAGCTTGGCCATGGGCTCGACTTTGAAACTGGACCTTAAAAACAAAGAATTGCTAAATAATGCCGGAGAAGATATAGGCACAGGATCAGGATTGTGGGTAATATTCGGATTGGGCTTCCTAGGCGGTTTGATAGCGCTGCTTACCCCTTGCGTTTTTCCGATGATCCCCCTTACCGTTTCCTTTTTTACGAAACATTCCGAAAAGAAGTCCAAGGGCATTGCCAATGCTATGCTCTACGGATTCTTTATCGTATTGATTTATTTTTTATTGAGTTTACCCTTCCATCTTTTCGATTCCGTCGATTCACAAATATTAAATACCATAGCCACCAATATTTGGTTGAATGTCGGGTTCTTTGTGATCTTTCTATTTTTTGCGTTTTCCTTTTTTGGTTATTACGAACTGACGCTGCCTAGTTCTTGGGCCAACCGAATGGATGCGGCTTCTACCAAGGTTGGTGGTGGTATCGGTATCTTTTTTATGGCTGTTACCCTGGCGTTGGTCTCTTTCTCCTGTACAGGACCTATTTTGGGAGGCCTGTTGGGCAGTACCGTTTTGGGCGAAGGTGATGTAGCTACGAATCTGACCGCTGGTATGACCGGTTTTGGGGTTGCACTTGCCCTTCCGTTTGGGCTCTTCGCCCTGTTTCCAACTTGGTTGAATTCCTTGCCCAAATCTGGCGGGTGGATGACCACGGTAAAAGTAGTACTGGGTTTTTTGGAACTTGCCCTGGCCTTGAAATTCCTTTCCAATGCCGATATGGTAGCTGGTTGGGGGATTTTAAAGCGTGAAATCTTTTTAGGGATATGGATTGTGTTGTTCGTTTTGCTGACGTTGTATCTTTTCGGGATCATCCGCTTTCCGCATGATGGGCCTAAGGCTAAGTTGCCTGTAGTTAGAAAGGGCATCGGCATCGTCAGTGCCGCATTTTCCATCTATTTGATACTGGGACTTTTCAATTTTTCCAACTTGAAATTATTGAGCGGCTTTCCTCCGCCCAATTTCTACAGCATTTTTGAAACGGAGAGCGACTGTCCCCTCGGTATCGATTGCTTTAAAGATTTTGATGAAGGCGTGGCTCATGCCAAAAAGGTGGACAAACCCATATTGTTGGATTTTACAGGATGGGCCTGCGTCAATTGCCGCAAAATGGAAGCCAATGTGTGGAGCGAGGCCGATATCTATCCAATTATAAAGGATGAGTATGTATTGATATCCTTATATATCGATGATAGAAAAGAACTTCCCGAATCCGAACAGTTCGATTTCAAATTCGATTCCGGACGGATAAAAAGTATTAAAACGATAGGGCAGAAGTGGGGCACCTTCCAGAGTATAAACTTCAATGCCGCCTCGCAACCCTACTACGTGTTGCTTTCTCCGAATTTGGAGGTCCTGAACAGTGCGGTACAATATACTGATAGGGATGAATACCGGAATTGGCTGCTGCAAGGTCTGCAGCGGTTTAATGAGATTAGTGTAGTTACGGGGGAGTAGGGTTTTCATGGGATGACAGAAGGTCTGCCGGACAGATTAAAAGAAATAGGACGTAAGACTTATGCTTTTTTGTTTGAAAAAAAGCATAAGTCTTACGTCCTACATCAAATAATTCTACGTCCGTTTCTTCAACTACTGCAACGCATCCGCTTCAACATCAAGCTGATATTCGTCCTCGATCATCTGTAATTCCTCCAATTCGTTTTCGATGACAGGTTCATTACCGATAATTTTTGGCAGTTGCTTGAGAAATCTTTTATGCACTTGGTTGATAGAAAGTATTTTTCCATTTCTCTGTACCCTCTTGGCCAAATTATAACCCCTTCGGGCAGCTTCCATACGTTGTAGTGGTGTGCCGTGGTGACCGTCGCTGGTAAATGAACAATCTCCGATATTGAAGAAAAGTTCCAAGAACTGTCGGGTCCTTTGCCAGTTTTGGGTTGCTCCTTTTGCATGCGATACGTAGTAGCTCGCAAAGAAATCCGCCTCCAATTCAGTAGTACGGGTAGCTTCGGGTTCGTTGTCTGCAGCCCCGTCAGGATACCAACGCTCAAAATTGTTGAACTGTATATGATGCGCCCACTCATGAGCCAAAATACCGTTCCACACTACGCCTTTCCGAATCCCTGTCTTGTTTAAAAGTTCAACGATGCCGTCGCCTACGACAATCAGGTCGTTTTGGCCTAACAGCCCGTCCAATGCAATGGCGAATCCGTCGAAAGATAACAAAGGCGTTTCGGTTAAGAAGGTGCTTTGCTCGTTTACGAAATTGACAAAGTAATATGCATAGGCATTGGCATCTGATGCCGGCAGTCCGAAAAAAGGAGACGTCAGAACTTCAACAATTTTGTCATAGTCTTCCAAGGTGCTATTGTGCTGTCCCTTAACCGTTATTTCATGGGGCATAAACCAAAACCGCTCCAAATTTCTAGCAATGCGGTTTACACGTTCGGTGTCTTCCCCGTTTTCGCCAAAGTATTGGGAACCTTCATCGATGATGGTAGAAATAAAATTGATATCAGCATAAGAGCCGTACCAATCTAACCCAATGGAATCCAGATTGCTTGCCACCGAAGCTGCAATGACGTCATCGAATATCGTTAGGGTACACTTACTGGGTTCGACCACCTGGGACAGGTCGAAGGGTACGTCGTTGAAAATCTCCTTTTCGGACAGCTTGGGTAACATTTTGGGAGGTTTCATGTCAAAGGGAAGCGATTTGATGGAAATCTTGGCCGAAACGGCGTTTAAATCCTCATCTACAGGATCAAATTCGACATCCTTACTACAGGAAGACAGCATAAGCGCCGACACCAGTACAATGCCTGATACTTTTTTAAAAATGTTTTTCATAATTGTGTTCTTTAGATTAATAGCTTGTTAAAAATAACCAAAAACTTTATTATAATGTTAACGAAAAATGTTTTTTCTTACAAATAATGAGGTTTTTTTTGGTAGTAAATTAATATTTCGTGTTTAATCTATTAGCATCCAAACCTTTGTGTAGGAAATAGCTATTAAAAGTAAAAATTGTGCAGACCTTTTTATACGATAGTTTGGCGGACTGTAACAAAGTTTCAAAACCTCAACTTCTTTTTGGAATTTGGCCCCAAAGTTTCGGGGGAATTTGGGATTTCATCCTCATTTAATAATCCTCTAAATAATTCCTATCTTTCCCGTTAAACTTGACCTAATGCAAATCCTAAAAAAAGTAGGATGGGCACTGCTCATCCTTATAAGTGTCTTGGCCTTGGTGGTCGGTATTTTCATATACTTGGCAAAGCCCGACTACGAGGGTGAAAAACAACTGCCTGGTATTTCCGGGGAAGTACAGGTCTATTTCGATACCTACGGAATTCCACATATTTATGGGGATAATGAAAAGGATGCTTTTACCGCTTTGGGCTACGTGCATGGCCAAGACCGTTTGTGGCAAATGGAGCTGTTGCGGCGGATAGGGAATGGCGGAATCTCCGAGGTCTTCGGAAAAGATTTTATCGGAACGGACAAATTTTTCCTCGCTTTGGGTATCGACGACGCTTCGGCTAAAAGCGTTGGCAAATTGGACAAAAGCCAAAAATCAGTGCAACTATCCCAAGCCTATCTCGATGGTATCAATCAGTTTATCGACGAGGGACCGACTCCTATCGAGTTTTATCTTACCGGCATTGAAAAACGAAAATTCACCCTAAAAGACGTATACAATACTATGGGCTACATGGCGTTTAGTTTCGCCATGGCGCATAAGACCGATCCCTTACTGACCCATATACGGGACAAACTCGGTCCAGAATATTTAAAAGACCTCGAAATCCATAATGATACCAGTTCGGTATGGATCAAGAATTATACTGCTGAAACTTCCGTTACGCTAAAAAATAAACTAACTGCAGGCGTAATGGAATCTCTCGAAAAACTGTCGATTCCCTTGTTCGAAGGTAGCAACAGTTGGGTACTCGCCCCAGAAAAGACCAAAAACGGCAAAGTCATTTTTGCCAATGATCCTCATATCGGGTTTTCCCAGCCCTCGGTCTGGTACGAGGCGCATGTGAGTACACCATCCTATGAAAAATACGGGTATCATATGGCCGGTATACCCTTTCCGCTGCTCGGCCATAATCGAAACTTGGCCTATGGTTTGACTATGTTCGAGAACGATGATGTGGACTTCTATTACGAGGAAACCCATCCCTCCGACAGTACCAAATACAAAACAGATAAGGGCTGGACGGACTATGAAATCGTTTCCAAAACCATCAAGGTCAAGGATTCCACCGATATCGAGTTTTCCTATAAAAAAACCGATCATGGTCCTGTTTTGAACGGTATCGCCGATCAGATCGGTGGCGAGCGACCCATTTCGATGTGGTGGGCCTATACCCAGATCGAAAACAAGGTAGTGCATGGCTTGTACGGCATGTCGCACGCCGAAAACATTCAGGAATTTCAAAGTGCTTTGCCGAACATTCACGCTCCGGGACTTAACATAATGTACGGTGATGCTGAGGGCAATGTAGCCTGGTGGGCGACGGCGCAGCTATACAGAATTCCCGATAGTATCAACACTAAAATCGTATACGATTCCAATTACGGACTTTCCCCAGATAGAGACTATCTAGATTTTTCTCAAAATCCACAAGCCATCAATCCGCCATGGCAGTACGTCTATTCCGCGAACAACCAGCCCGATTCCATTGCCGGTATGTTGTATCCCGGTTATTATCTTCCCGAGAATAGGGCCAAGCGCATCGTAGAACTGTTAGAACCAAAAAATGACTGGGACGTGGAGACGGTACGTACCATGATGACCGATGTGACGTCCCCTGTAAATACTACTATCCTGTCCAATCTTTTAAAGGATATCGATACGGATGGACTTGCAAGAAACCAATTAAAGGGCCTGGACAAATTGCATTACTGGAAGGGCGATTACCCCCTGAATAGCATCGAACCCACGTTATATCACCGTTGGATATACTTTTTGCTAGTTGATACTTTTAAGGATGAGTTGGGACAAAATCTGTTTGAAGCCCTTCTAGAAACCCATTTGATAAAGCGCACTATCGCACCACTGTCCGAAAATGAAACTTCGATTTGGTGGGACGACGTGGCCACGAAGAAAACGATAGAAAACAAAAAAGATATTGTCAATGCCTCTTTTCGGAAAGCCATGCAAGACCTCGAGGACACCTTGGGCGAAGATATCACCAGTTGGACTTGGGACCGAGTACATACCTTGGAACACGGCCACCCCATAGGACAAATAGACGCACTGCGACCATTTTTCAACGTAGGCCCATTTCCGGTAGCAGGCACCCGCGAAGTCATCAACAATATGGCTTTCCCCTACACCGAGGATGGATTTCACAAAGTCAGCTCCGGCCCATCGACACGAAGGGTCATCGATTTTTCGGATGTAGAAAATAGCATGAGTATTCTTCCGACCGGACAATCGGGGAATCCCTTTAGCAAACATTACAAAGACCAAGCGGAAATGTTCGTAAAGGGAGAGTTTCGGAAGATGATGATGAACGAGGTTGAGATTAAGGAGAGTTCGGAAGCGGTTTTGATATTTAAACCTTAAAAATGATATATGGAATAGAAATAAGGATTTAAAAAGTCGAGAAACATAAGTAAATAGGCAAAATCGTGCTGTTGGTCTAATATATTCAATCGTAGACAATTTTATTTCTAGGTTCTTGTATCTTACATCACCAACCAAACTTAATACGATTAACTACGAATTCTACCTTTTGAATTTATAAAAACCAAACCCCACCATGCTCACTAAAGTCTACGGAAGTGCCGTTTTTGGCATAGAGGCAACTACAGTTACCGTTGAAGTCAACGTCGACACCGGCGTCGGCTACCACCTCGTCGGCCTTCCCGACAATGCCATAAAGGAAAGTAATTACCGTATCGCGGCTGCCCTATTGAACAACGGTTACAAAATTCCTGGTAAAAAAATCACCCTCAATTTGGCTCCTGCCGACTTGCGTAAGGAGGGTTCCGCATACGACCTTACTTTGGCCTTGGGAATCTTGACCGCATCGGGACAGATAAAGTCCGATAATCTGGAAAAGTACGTTATCATGGGCGAGCTTTCGCTGGATGGCGGTCTGCATCCCATCACAGGCGCCCTGCCCATCGCGATCAAAGCACAGGAAGAAGGTTTTGAGGGCTTTATCCTGCCAGAGGATAATGCCCGGGAAGCCGCTATCGTTTCCGGCCTAAAAGTATACGGAGTTAACAACATCAGCGAGGTCATCGAATTCTTTGACAAAGGAAAGCCCTTGGAAGAGACCATCATAGATACTCGGGCGGAATTTTATAAAACCCTTGATTTTCCGGAATTCGATTTCTCCGATGTCAGAGGTCAGGAAAGTATCAAACGTTGCATGGAAATTGCAGCCGCAGGGGGACACAATATCATCCTTATCGGACCTCCCGGAGCAGGAAAGACCATGCTGGCGAAGCGGTTGCCTTCCATCCTTCCCCCTATGACCCTGCAAGAAGCCCTCGAAACCACTAAAATCCATAGTGTGGTGGGAAAGACCAAGAATATGGGATTGTTGAGCCAACGGCCATTCCGCTCACCCCACCACACCATTTCGGACGTTGCCTTAGTTGGCGGAGGAGCCTACCCGCAGCCCGGCGAAATCTCGCTATCGCACAACGGCGTACTTTTTTTAGACGAGCTACCGGAATTCAAACGCGGCGTGCTAGAGGTCATGCGGCAGCCCTTGGAAGATCGCGAGGTTACCATTTCCCGCGCACGTTTTACGGTGACCTACCCAAGTAGCTTTATGCTAGTGGCCAGTATGAACCCCAGTCCCAGTGGCTACTTCAACGACCCCGATGCCCCTATAACATCTTCTCCAGCTGAAATGCAACGCTATCTGGGCAAAATATCCGGACCTTTATTGGACCGTATCGACATCCACATCGAGGTAACGCCCGTTCCTTTCGAAAAACTATCCGAAGATCGCAAAGGAGAGAGCAGTGTCGATATCCGTAAGCGGGTAACTGCTGCAAGGGAAATCCAGACCCAACGTTTTGAAGAATTAGATAATGTACACTACAACGCCCAAATGGGCACGAAGCAGATCCGCAACTTTTGCAAGCTCGATAACCCATCCAAAGAACTCCTTAAAAACGCTATGGAAAGGCTCAATCTTTCCGCACGGGCCTATGACCGTATCTTAAAAGTGGCTCGGACCATAGCCGATCTTGAGAACACCGCGGAAGTCAGTGGCGATCATATTGCCGAAGCTATCCAGTACAGAAGCTTGGACCGTGAAGGATGGTTAGGTTAGAATAAATTACGAAGTGGTAGATCAGCCTGTCGGCTCGCATGTATGGGCTATGCAATGAGCCAAGCAGACAGCCAAGTCGGTAAAAAGCAAGAAAAAGAATGTGTAAGAACCACCCTGTACAACAGGGATTTGACGCGTGAAGAGAAAATGGTGTTCTTACTAAAAAGGAATATTCGTCAAAAGATAATAAGACATACCAACAATGAAGATGATGTTAATTGTGATGTAAATGTTGATAAGTATGTCCCGTCTTTTCATGACCTAATATTTTGGAGGTTGTGTCACAAAAATAAACTTGTAGGTTTGAAACAGCACCAATAAAAACCCCATAATTTTTGGGTTTTATTTTTTGGGATGTGGGTGTTGTATTCTAAAAATCATAAACAGTATCCCATAAAAAAACCCATAGGTTTTAATGCCTATGGGTTTTTCGGATGTAAGGATATTTTGCTATCGCTCGATATCTTTCATAATTCTGACCAACAGTTTTCGTTCTTCTTCGATTTTTTGTAATATTTGTAGGATGTTTTTCATAACGTAAGATTACTTTCCGTTATAACGCCACTAAGGCCTATCTCGATATGATAATTCGATAAAACGACTCTAACTTCGATAAAATAGGTGACAGATCTCTAAAGCTTCACTAAACAATCCTTTTCCGCAGCCTGATACACCGCCTCGACCACCCGGATGTCGCATAAGCCTTCTTCGCCGGGTACCAACATATCAGTATTGTCGAGAATGGAAAGCGCATCATCGTCCATCTGCTTGGCTTGCTGGTTTTCGAGAGGGAAATTAATTATTTTATCGTCGGACCGTATGCCTTTATTGCCACTATAGGAGGAATGCGGGGACATTTTTATCCATCCTTTTTCGTAATTGATGTTCAGATAGTTCATTTGGATGCCAAAGCTGCTCTGGCAGGCCGCACGCGCACCACTGGGAAATTCAAGTTGGTACATTGCGGTTTCCTCGACTTCATTGTAGATATCAGGCCGTGTGGTAAATGTTTGGGCCATGACCGATATTGGTTCCTCGCCGGTAGCCAGGCGTGCGCCCTGAATGGCATAAACGCCCATATCGCCCATGACACCGCCACCCATGGCTTTCTTTTGTTTCCAATGATCGGTGCGACCGTCGAAATAACCCGCACTGGAGGATACCATTTTGACCGCCCCGAAGGTTTTTTCTTTGGCCGCCTTCATATAGGCCTGAATATTGGGGTCGTGCTGGCAACGGTAACCGATGGACAGTTTTATTTTATTGGCGTTGCAGGCCTTGATCATGGATTCGCATTCCGCTACAGAAGGTGCCATAGGTTTTTCACACCATACATGCTTTCCGGTATTGGCTGCGCGAATGGTATATTCGGCATGCATGGAAGGGGGCAGCACAATGTAGATAACGTCGATATCGGGATTGTCGGCAATTTTGTCCATCCCCTTATAATCGTAGATGTTTTTATCGGGGATACCGTATTTTTCCTTCCAGACGGGAATCTTATCCGGACTTCCGGTGACGATGCCTTTTAATTCACAATGCTGGGTGAGTTGCAATGCGGGGGCCAAGAGGTCGGTACTGTAGTATCCCAATCCCACTAGGGCGATGCCCAGTTTTTCCTTTTGGTACCGCGTGGCCGACCATAGGGCGTTGGGTAAAAATGCGGTAGATGCGGCTAGTAGTCCAGTCTGGTGAATGAATTTCCGACGTTGATTTTCCATATCCTTATAGTTTTAAGGTCAGAAAATACGATAAGAATCCGAATAAATCAATACCACTGGACAATGAGTTCATTCTATATCTCTGAAGACTTCTAAGAATTACTCTTATTTGGAATCCAAATAATTAATAATTTATAATCGATAATCATCTAGGGTGTCAGGCTAAAAAATATCACGTAGATAGACCATAAGAAGCAAAAAGCACAAAAGGCGTAAATCAAGTATTCGTTTTGGGTAGTTTTATCTTTCATAAAGGACTTTTTTTTGCAGGTCTCAACGTATAGCTTATCGCCGTGCCCAATATTTGGAGAGGGCGATAAAAGAAGTCAAGACGAGTTCTTTATAATAAAACGGGTAAATTGTGTTTTGACCGAGTCACAATTCGGACAACGGGTAGAAAATTCGATTTACGACGGTAATACCGTCAAAGTGTCGGATATATCTATGAATGGGGATAGGATGCTTTACGTATTAACCTTTAAAACAGTAGTTTATCGTGTTCGAAATTAACGTATAGTGGATTTAATGGCAATTATTTTCACAAGTTAGTTAGCCACAAACTCGCCTGCTAGAAACGGGCAGGTTTCACGAATTGGTACAAAATGTTTTTTGGGTTTTAGAATTATTATGCCTCTCGGGCTTTCTCCGAGATATTTACTAAAGGACGAGATGTATCCATTAAGGAACAGACATGTGAAGGATCGGTGTATAGAGTAGCTACCGACAGATAAGATTCAAAACTAGTGCTAAGTTAAGCCAAAATCGTCGCATAATTCAATGCGTCTTTTGCGGTATATCGTCGTTAAAAAATAATACCGTAGCTACGGCTATGCAATGATTTTTTGTCTAGATCTGCCACAAAATCCACGATTGCCTTATACGCCATTTCATCTTTAACTTAACACTAGTAAGCAAAAAGATGCTGGCTATCCCCCCTAGAGCTGATATTCCTCATTATTCCGATCCTCTTTTTCAAGTTTGTTCGGAGTGAAAACATCTTTTAGAATGAAGACTACGATGATAAGAATACCGAAGACCATGAGAGGTATGGCAAACTGCCAGCCTAAAATATTAAGTAGACTACCGGCGATTATGGCAAAGGTGCCTATGACCATGGCACAGTTCCAAAGCACCTGAATTCTACTGCTTTTAGCTTTTCGATCTTCGTCTAAAAAATAGGCGGTGCCTTCAAGGATAATCCAGATCAGAAAGGATATGGCAATAATGATTTGAAAGAATAGGGAATAGGTAAAATCCAAGGCCCTGAAAATGCCGTTTGTCGCCCAGAATATGACCAAGATCAATTTTGTGTAATCAAGGAATTGTTTTTCAGGTTTCTTCCAAAACCGAAAGGGATATAATAGCCCTATGGTTACAAAAGCCGCTACGATTATTTCAGTGGCGTACGGCCAATGCAGAATCCGCGACAACATGCCCAGCAGTAAAACGGAAATAGCAATTCTCAGGGGAGTCGTCAAGATTTTTTTGGGCGTAGGCATGGTAGTAGGTTTAGAATGGGACCGCCATTCGCTTGGCGCCATCCGCCTAGCTCAAAAAAGTGCTGGGGCATAAAGCGATAGGCGTAAAGCGTTTGGCAGCATGAAACTAAATAGCCTTCAAGTGTACCCGAAGGCCTTCCATAATACCAAGAATGTTTACAACGGTTTCTTTGAGATAATATTTTATAAGAAC
>RCMY010000969.1_pt1 | contig 27413 bp, 23 predicted proteins | sample 2041341 | NCBI WGS metagenome assembly RCMY01 (sample SAMN09708234, study PRJNA481090) | Marine sediment metagenome, whole genome shotgun sequencing project.
GAGATGGGTGTCGAAGTCGCCGTTGTCGAAGTGGGCTTGCTTGGCCGTTTCGATGCGACCAACGTGGTGTCGTCCGATGTCGCCGTAATCACCAACATTGGCAAAGACCACACCGATGGCGCCCCTCACTGGGAAGAGGCGGTCGCAAAAGAGAAGTCCGGCATCATTAAGCCAGAGAGCCACGTCATTCTGGGTTCAGACTTTGGGCCGCTAAGGGCGATTGTCGAGGCTGAACAGCCTGGTGTCGAACTCTGGGAGTTCGGCACCGACTTTGATGTCGAAGAGAATTCTGTGGCCGTTGGCGGGCGCGTGGCCACCATTCGTACTCGGTTTTCGTTCTTCGAAGATCTATTCGTCCCGTTCCATGGACCTCACCAAGCACAGAATCTCGCGACGGCTATTGCTGCCGTTGAAGCCTTCTTTGGTCGAGGTCTCGAACGCGAACTCGTTGACGGGGCAGTGGCGACCGTCGAACTCCCTGGTCGTTTCGAAGTGATGCCAGGTAGCCCAATGGTGATCCTTGACGGTGCGCACAACCCACATGGCGCCGCCGCCGCCCTAGAGACGCTGGCCACCGAATTTGCGCGGCTCGGGTCGTGGATCCTGGTCGTTGGGTTCCTGGTTGGCAAAGATGCCGTAGAGATGCTCGAGGCCCTTGGTGCAGAAGACTTCGACGCCGTCATCATCTGCCAGCCAACCTGGTCGCGAGCCCAAGACGCTTATGAAGTAGCGGCCCAGGCACGAACGCTTGGCATCGAAGCTGAGGTTGTACCAAGCCCAACTGAAGCGTTTTTGCGAGCCAAGGCAGTAGCGGCTGAGGACGATCTTATTTTCGTTGCCGGCAGCCTGTACGTCGTCGGTGAGATCCGACCAACGGCACGCTCAGTCGAAACCGACTGACGAAGCACCCCCTAAGAGGCAAGGGCAACATTCCTCTAAGGCGCCGCATCAACATGGTCGATACACGGACATGTTGTGGCTCAGCCGACAGAAGCACAAGCAGCGCGGAGCTTCGCTCACGGGGTATGCAATCGTGATGGCCCTCGTGATGGGGACTTCCGTTGGGGGCCTCAACTGGTTCCAGGACCGCTCGAGTGAGCTTCTTGAAGATACCGGCGGCAACATCGGCGAACGGGCGGCGACTCGGGAAGAGCTCGCAACGGGAACCGTACCAGTGGCGCCAAGCTGGCTGCCGACGACATCGACGAGTTCAACAACGACTACCACGGCGCCGCCAACGACGACGACCACGACCGCGCCGCCAACAACGACCGCGCCGACGACGACGACGACAACTGCTGCGCCAACCACAACCTCGACAACGAGCGGGGGAGGCGGAGGTGGCGGAGGCGGTACAACCACTACAACCACTACAACTGCGCCAGCCACGACAACAACGTGGGCTCCGACGACAACGACCACGACATCGCCACCACCCTCGACCACTACGACTGCGGCCCCGCCAACGACAACAACGACCTGGGGAGTGTCAGGCGGGCGCTGAGGCGTTCTACCCAGCAACCCAAGTTCGGGTAAAGAATTTTCGCCAGTCTGTCGAAGAGATGGCATGGCTAAGTCTCAGCGAACAAATAAAAAACGGCAGCGTGGTCACGCCCTCACCGGCTACGCACTGACCCTCTCTGTCTTGGTTGGTTCAGCCATGGGCGGTATCGAATTATTGCAAGAAGGTTCGGGCGACTTTCTTGTAGAGACCGGCGCCGAGATCGGTGAGCGCCGTCTGACCCGTGAAGAGGTCCAGAACGCTACGATCCCAGTCGCTCCTAACTGGATTCCGCCGACTGATCCTTCGACGACCACGACAACGACTGCGCCGACGACCACTACTGCGGCGCCAACGACCACAACGACCGCTCCGACGACAACAACGGCCGCTCCGACGACAACAACGACTGCGCCGACATCTACGACAACGGGTGCGCCGACAACCACAACCGCCGCTCCGACCACAACTGTTCCGGTCGTTGCCAATATTGCGGCTGGAAAGCCTGCGTCAATGTCGAGCCGCTGGTCAAATACCTCAGGTGGCCCTGAGAACCTCACCGACGGCAACACCGACGGTTCGTGGAGCGGCGGAAGCCTCGCCTCGACCGACTACGAAAAGGACCCATCGCTCGAAGTAAACCTTCAGGCGGTGATGAACATTCAAACCGTCAAGATCTGGAACACGACCGAGTCGTGGGGCCAAAGCAGCCGCGAGATCTGGATCATCGTCAGCAATTCACCGATCTCGGAGAACCTCAACTCAGCCAAGAACAACTCAACCGTGGCAATCAAGGTCAACGGTGTAATCGGCCGACCGACAACGGTGACGATTGCGGCACAGGGACAGTACGTCCGCATGTTTGTAAAGGGCAAGGACGAAACGCTCGACATTGCCGAGATCCAGATCCAGGGCACGCCATAAGCGGTCGCGACGTCTCAGAGCTGAGTGATACGGCTAACCTCATCCGAGATGAATCGCACCTTTATTATCTGCAAGCCAGACGCCGTTGAACGTGGCCTCTCCGGCACCATTCTTGCCCGCTTCGAAGCGAAGGGGCTGAAGATCGTGGCCGCCGAGCTACGGGTGCTCGACGCTGACACGCTCGACCGTCATTACGAGGAGCACGTCGGCAAGGGCTTCTACAACGAGCTCAAGGCGTTCATGAGCCGTAGCCCCGCACTTGTTGCGGTGCTTGAAGGCCCAGAAGACACCTTCGCCATTGTCCGTACGATGATGGGCCCTACCAATCCTGCCTCTGCGCCTCCGGGAACTATCCGTGGCGATTACGGCACGCTCATGACCGAAAATCTCGTGCACGGCTCTGATTCAAACGAGTCGGCCGCTCGCGAGATCGGCATCTTTTTCCCAGATCTCGGCTCGTAGTCAAGCGAAGCGGCGCTTGTTTCGCATCGTTGCCTCTCCTATCGTGGGATCCAACGATAAATTCTGAACTTCGTGAAGGCAGGTGAAGTATGGCTGCAAATCGATTCTCCGGGCTACTTGGCTCGGTTGGAGCTCGCGACATGGCCGTCGATCTTGGAACCGCCAACACCCTTGTCTACGTGCGCGGGCACGGCATCGTTCTGGACGAGCCCTCTGTCGTTGCTATCAACGCAAACTCGGGGCGGCCGCTCGCAGTAGGGCTTGAAGCAAAGCGAATGATCGGCCGAACGCCGAGTCATATCCAGGCCATTCGCCCGTTGAAAGACGGCGTGATCGCCGACTTCGATATTTGCGAAGAGATGCTCCGCTACTTCATTCAGAAGGTAAGCCCTGGACGTTGGGTGGCAAAGCCCCGCATAGTGATCTGCGTGCCGTCTGGCATCACGGGTGTCGAGCAGCGCGCCGTTCGAGACGCAGCTGAGTTCGCGGGCGCCCGGCAAGCGATCATTATCGAAGAGCCGATGGCCGCCGCGATCGGCGCCGGTCTTCCGGTTCAAGAGCCAACCGGCAACATGATCGTCGATATCGGTGGCGGAACCACTGAGGTCGCAGTCATCTCGCTCGGTGGCATCGTCGCAAGCCAGTCCGTCCGTATTGGTGGCGACGAGCTCGACGAAGCGATCATCGCCTACGTGAAGAAGGAGTATTCGCTCGCACTTGGCGAGCGCACCGCTGAAGAAATCAAGATCAAGCTGGGTTCTGCGTATCGCCTCGAAGAAGAGTTCGAGGCTGAGATCCGTGGCCGTGACCTCGTGTCTGGCCTGCCAAAGACCATCTTGATAAGCACTGAAGAGATCCGAGATGCGATTGCTGAGCCAGTCACGGCAATCGTCGACGCGGTAAAAACGACGCTCGATCGCACTCCACCTGAGCTCGCCGCCGACATCATGGAACGTGGCATCACGCTCGCAGGCGGAGGCGCACTATTGCTCGGCATCGACGCACGGCTTGAGGCCGAGACCGGCATGCCGCTTCGTCTCACCAAAAACCCGTTGCAGGCGGTGGCAATCGGCTCAGGCCAGTATCTCGAAGCCTACGACTCGCTGCGCAACCTGTACCCACACGCCCACGAGTAGCGCCGGACCGCTCGCCCCATGGCATCTCCTATTGTTCCGTCCCGGCGAATCTTGTATTTGCTGCTTGCCACCGCTGTGGTGCTAATGACAGTTGACAGTCGGGGAGCGGGCCCAATCGGGGCGGTCCGAGGTGCAGCATTCACCGCAACGTCACCTCTTCGTTCGGTGATCGCCTGGGCCTTCAGTCCAATCGGGGCAACCTGGAATGGTGCGGTTCACTTTGATGACGTCGAAACCGAGAACGCCGACCTCCGGGCGCGAGTCGCCGAGCTCGAAGGCGACTTAGCTGATATCCCCGACGATGTTGAGGAGCTTGTCCAGCTCAAGACTGCCCTAGGCATCGAAGACACTGAACGCATGACTACCGTCGTCGCTGCTGTTGTTGAAGACCGCAATACTTCGGTCGAGCGGATCATCGAAATCGACCGGGGGTCGGCCGACGGTGTGCAACAAGACATGGCTGTAGTGACCGGTCAGGGGCTCGTTGGCTACGTCGTCGAAGTGTTGTCCGACAACCGATCTGTAGTGCGACTGATCACCGACGGTCGCGCCAGCGTCGGCGTCACCGTTCGTCGAACTGGCGGACAAGGCATCGCCTCAGGAATTGGTTCGTTCCAACCGCTTGATCTCGACCTTGCGGTTGACTCTCGAGGCGAGGTCCGTGCGGGCGACATCTTCCAAACTGTCGGCGTCGACACGAGTCGTTATCCTGGCGGAATTCCTGTTGGCCGGCTAATTGTCGATGCCGATACTGGTACGACAGCGCTTACCCCCCTCGCCGATCTCGATCGACTGGTCTTCGTTTCCGTCATTCTCAATGTGGAAACGACCTCATGAGTAGTATTCGGTGGGAGCGCGCAGTGCCAATACTGCTGCTCGTCGTCCTTGTACAGGTCACAATCCTCGATCAGCACTGGCTGTTTGGCCGTGCTCGCGTCGACCTGCCCATCATCGTTGTGGTCGGTATCGCGGCGAGGACAGGGGCTGAAGATGCAGCTCGCCTCGGTTTCGTTGTTGGGCTCATGGTCGACTTTTTTCAGTTTGGCCCCTTCGGCCTGAACGCGTCGGTGCTGTGCCTGGTCGCATGGTCTCTGGCGGTGGCAAAGGTCAGAATGCTTGAGCCAGGCGCATTGTTTCACTCAGTTCAGAGCGCCTTCGCCGTCGTCCTGGCCACGGTGGTCACGTGGACAGCGGCCGCGATCTTCGGACTCACCCCGCCGCCGTTTGAGGTAGGTGTGGTCGTCACGATGATCTTGATCGGCGTATCAGCGGCTGCGTTAGTGCACCCCGCCACCCTCCTCACCGGGACATTCCTCGAGGCCCGAATGAACACCGACCGCCGAGGAGCTGAGATCCGTGTCGGCTGAACCGTCAGGACGCCGCCTGGGTGCGCTCGCTCTTGTTGCGGTTGCACTGTTTGCGACCCTGCTGGCCCGGTTGTATTTCCTTCAGGTGATGTCGCCTAAGGATTACACCGAGGTGGCCGCACAAAACAGAACTCGGCTGATTTATACCGAGGCGCCAAGGGGCCAGATTTACGACGTCAATGGTCGACTGCTCGCTGGTCGCCGCGAGTCCCTCGTTGTCACGCTCGACTGGACCGAATTGCAAGACCTCGAAGCAGATGAGCGTGTCCTCATCTATGGGAGCGTCGCCACCGAGCTCAACAGCCGTGGCCTCAAGATGAAGGTCAGCGATCTCCGGCGCGAGTACGACCGAGCAACCGATGGCAGCCTGAAGCCGGTTGTGGTTGCCGAAGACGTTGGCTTCGAGGCATGGGTGGCGATTGAGGAGCTTGGCCTTCCTGGTTTCGCAGTTGAACGCGCGTGGGTCCGCACCTACCCGTACGGTCCAATCGGGGCCAACATCCTGGGCTATGTGGGCGAAGTGGTGAGCGGCGAAAAGGCCGAAGAGTTCACCTTGTCAAACCCAGAAAAGCGCTACGAAGCTGGCGACGAAATCGGGCTGGCAGGTATCGAGGAGCTTTTTGAGGGGATCCTTCGTGGTGTTCCCGAGCTAAAGGAAGTCGAAATTAATGCAAGCAACCGCGTCATCCGCGACCGGCAGGTACTGCAGCAAGCCGTCCCTGGGCAAGATATCTTCCTCGCTATTGACATCGACAAGCAGTACATCGCAGAGGAGATTCTGAAAGAGGAGCTGGCCCTGGCCGATGCCCGCCCTGCATGCAAAGACTGCCTTCTCCCACACAACGCCAAAGCCGGAGCCCTTGTGGCTATCGACGTCCGCGATGGCAGCGTCGCCGCGCTCGCCACATACCCAAGCTATGACCCTGCGAGTTTGGTATACGGCATTAGCGAGAGCCAAGCCGACTACCTGCTCAATAACCCAGACAAGCCGCTGTTCAACAGGCCAATCGAGGGGCTATACGCTCCAGGTTCAACGTTCAAGCCGATCACTGCGTACGCCGCTCTGGTCAGCGGTGCTCGAGCGGCGGACTACTGGTGGGAGGACGAGGGCAGCTATCGACTTGAGACATGTGAGGCCGATGCCGCAGGGTGTGTCTTCCAAAATGCGGGCGGCGCTGTACTCGGGCCAGTCAACATGGAGCTCGCCATCTCACGCTCGAGCGACACGTATTTCTACTCCCTCGGTGAAACCTTCTGGGGTCGTCGCGAGGAATTCGGAGAGACGGCCATTCAAGACACGGCCAAGCTCTTCGGTCTTGGTTCGCAGTCTGGCGTCGAGCTCGCTCGAGAGCAGAGCGGAAGAGTGCCGACCCCCGAATGGAAGCGAAGCCTCAACGAGAACTACCCAGATAGTTATCCAGACCCTCGCTGGTATACGGGCAACAACGTCATCCTCGCGATCGGGCAGGGTGACCTCCTGGTGACACCGCTCCAGCTCGCCAACGTCTACGCCATGATCGCTACCGGCGGCCGCCGCTACCAGCCTCGTCTGGTCGATCGCACGGTCGACGGCGAAACCTTCGAGACAGTAGTCGAGTTCACGCCTCGGCTTGAGGCCGATGAACAGCTCGACTCGGCGGCGATGGCTACGATTCGGACCGGGCTACGGGGTGTCCCACAAGCGAGGGGGACCGCCGAAGATGCGTTTGCCACATTCGATCTGGCCAACTACCCAATCGCAGGTAAGACGGGAACGGCTCAGGTCAACGGCAAGGCCGACTATTCGCTGTTTGCCGGGTATGGGCCAGCCGACTCTCCCCAATACGCCATTGCCGGTGTGCTCGAAGAGGCAGGCTTCGGCGGCGACGCGGCAGCCCCTGCCGTTCGTCGGCTGTTCGAATACCTGCTCGGGATCAAAGAGGTTCCCGAGGCGCCATTGGCCGATGGGGACCGTCTCTCGATTGATCGTCCCTTGATCGGTGAGGGGAATGTGGTGGTCGAAGACACCCAGGAGCCGGTCGCATCGGCAGACCCCTCGCCGATTCAGCCTTCGCCTGAGGCGTCGCCGACAACGGTTCCACCAACGACCGCTCCATCGACAACGAAAGCTCCGACGACAGCGGCTCCGACCACGAAGGCTCCAACCACGAAGCCTCCAACCACAGTGCCTCCAACAACAGTGCCGCCGGTTGAAGAGACGGTCCCTCCATCGACGACGGCCGGTGGCGACACCGAAGGGGCACTCGGCCAACAGAAGAATTTGGGCCGATTGGTGAGGTTCGCGTGACGTTCACGACTGGACCTTCAATCCGCTCGGAACGGCCTGTTTCGAAGCTGTCAAACATCGACTGGGCCTTGATGGTCGGCGTCATAGCGCTCTCGCTCGTTGGCTTTGCGGCCATTCGAAGCGCAAGCGGGGGAGAGGGAAGCGACTATCTCAAACAAGCCATCTTCTTCGTGATCGGCCTCCCCGTCGCCGCCGTTGTCGGCATGATCGACTACCGCGTCTACCGAGACTTTCTTGGCCTGCTCTACATTGTCACCTTGAGTGCGCTGATTCTCGTGCTCACCCCGCTTGGCAGCGAAGTGAACGGCACCCAGGGCTGGTTCGTTGTCGGCAGTTTCTCGCTCCAGCCGGCTGAATTCGCGAAACTCGCTCTCATCGTGGCGCTTGCCGCGGTATTTACTGGCCGGTTTGGCTCAGTCGAGGCGCCGCGCCTCGTGACCGCCTTCGGCACCCTTGGCCTCATCGCGGCACTCGTGCTTCTTGAAGGTGAAACGGGCTCCGTGATGGTGTACTGCTTCGTCGCACTCGGCATATTCCTCGTGGCCGGAGTGCCAACACGAATCCTGCTGATGATGATCGCTTCTGGCGTCGTGATCTTCGCCTTTGCGTTCAACAGCGGATTTCTCGCGGAGTACCAGAAGGCCAGGATCACCTCGTTCCTCGAAGATGAATCAAGTGTCAGCAGTGCGAGCTATCAACAACGACAGTCGGTAACTGCGATTGGTTCTGGCGGGGTTACCGGGCAGGGATACGGCGAGGGGCCACAAACCCAGAATGGTTTCCTTCCCGCAAAGTCAACCGACTTCATCTTCGCCGTGATTGCCGAAGAACTTGGTTTCGTCGGCGGCGCCGTCGTGATTGGTTTGCAGATCTTCCTCGCGTCGCGAATCTTGCGAGTAGCGCAACTTGCCCGCGACGGCTTTGGCACATTGTTATGCGTTGGCGTGTTCTCAATGCTGGTGTTCCAGGTCTTCCAGAATGTAGCGATGACGCTAAAGCTGATGCCGATCACCGGAATCCCTTTGCCGTTCATCTCGTACGGCGGTTCCTCATTGTTGTCCTCACTCCTTGCGGTTGGACTGGTGCAGAGCGTGGCTGTTCACCGACACCGTGGGACCCCCGTGTGAAGCTAGCCTTTGCTGGTCGCACGCCATACCAGGGGGACTGTCGGTGAGACGGTAGTATTACGGACCTATGACGACCGTCTGGCCTCAGCTGGAGTCGGTCTTGGCCCAAGTGCAAAAACCGGCCCGCTATATCGGCGGTGAAGAAGGAGCCAAGGCGAAGGCTCCAGACCCAAATCTTGTGAGCTGGCTCCTGACGTACCCGGACACGTACGAGATCGGTCTTCCCAACCAGGGCCTGCAGATCCTCTACGAAATTCTCAACGAGGCAGACAACGCCAGGGCCGACCGCAGCTACGCCCCGTGGGTCGACCTCGAGGTGCTTATGCGGCGCGATGGCGTGCCGCTCTTCTCCGTCGAGCATCACACGCCGGCGCTCGACTTCGACGTCATCGCCTTCAACTTGTCGGCCGAACTCACCTACACAAATGTGCTGAACTGCATCGACCTTGCTGGTTTTGCCATCCGTACCGCAGATCGCAAGACAAACGATCCCTTTGTTTTTGTCGGCGGTCACTGCACCTACAATCCTGAGCCAATCGCCGACTTCGTCGATGCCGTTGTGCTCGGCGACGGCGAAGAAGTCGTCACCGAGATCAGCAACGTCATTGAGCGCTGGAAGTCGCATCCCGATCGCAATCGAAACGAACTCCACCGAGCGTTGGCATTGGTCGAAGGCGTCTACGTTCCTTCGCTCTATGAGCCGATCTACGATGGTCAGCGGCTCGTCGCAACCCGCCCAATCGACGACTCGATCCCTGAGATCATCGAGAAACGTACGGTCGCCGACCTCGCCGATTGGCCATACCCGAAAGAGCAGCTTGTACCGCTCACCGAGGTGGTGCACGACCGGCTCAACGTCGAAGTATTCCGAGGCTGCACTCGTGGATGCCGGTTCTGCCAGGCCGGCATGATCACTCGGCCAGTGCGAGAGCGGCCGGCCGACCAGGTGCGATCAATGGTGCGAAACGGTCTTGAGCGCACCGGCTACGACCAGGTCAGTCTGACGTCGCTCTCAACCGCCGACTTCAGCGATATTGAGTCGGTCGTTACCGGCATCATGGACGATGCAACCGCCGACGGCCGAGGTCCAGTGTCGGTGAGCTTGCCGAGCCTGCGGGTCGACGCCTTCGGTGTTGGTATCGCGGCACAGATTCAGCGAGCGAAACGTACCGGATTAACGTTCGCTCCCGAGGCCGGCACATGGCGAATGCGCCAAATTATCAACAAGCTCATTCGTGAAGAGGACCTCTACGACGCCGTCGAAGCTGCCTACTCACAAGGTTGGCAACGGGTGAAGCTCTACTTCCTCACTGGGTTGCCGAGCGAAACCGATGTCGACACGCTCGGAATCGCTGAGCTCGCAGGCAACTGTGTCGAGATTGGTAAGCGCTACAACAAGCGGGCGTCCGCTACTGCCTCAATCGGCGGCTTCGTGCCGAAACCGTTCACCCCGTTTCAGTGGTTCGGCCAAAACACGCCGCAAGAACTCCAACGCAAGGTCAACCTTTTGCGTGATCGCACAAGGAAGATGAACGGCGTCAACCTCAAGTGGCACGACCCCGCGGCCACACTCGTTGAAGGTATTACGAGTCGGGGCGATCGACGCCTCGCCCCTGTCATCGAAGAGGTGTGGCGCACGGGCGGGATCTTCCAAGAGTGGGGCGATCATTTCAACGTCGATCGTTGGACCGACGCCATGGCCAAACACGGCCTCGACATCGACTGGTACGCCCATCGCCATCGAGAAGAAGACGAAGTATTCGCCTGGGACCACCTCTCCGCTGGCCTTCACCGCGATTTTCTTTGGCAAGACTGGCGAGACGCCCTCGACCAGGTTGGTCTCGAAGACTGCCGCTGGACCCCTTGTTACGACTGTGGCGCTTGCACTGGCTACAGCATCGAGCATGTCGTCGCCTCGGCCACTCCGCCCGCTGGCGGCAGCCAGGGGACTGGACAAGATCTTCATTCTGGTGGCAGCGTGCCCGTCACTCTCTCTTCCAAACTGGTCGAGACGGTATGAGCGCAACCATCGCCCGATTACGTATCCGTTATGCGAAGGAAGGCAAGATTCGTTTTGTCGGCCATCGTGACGTTGCCCGCATCTTTGATCGGGCTATCCGAAAGCTCAGGCTTCCGACCGCCTACACCGAAGGATTCTCGCCGCGACCAAAGATCAGCTTTGGCTTGGCGCTTTCCGTTGGTCATGAGTCGGATGCCGAATACCTCGACGTCGAGCTCGCTACATCAGCCGACCTCGAGGGACTCTGCGAGCAGTTCACTGCCGCCTTGCCCCAGGGACTCTCCGTCTCTGGCATCGCCGAAGTCGACCCAAAGCAGGAGTCATTACAGCAGGCAATCACTAGCTGTAACTGGCAGATCGAGATTCTCGATGTGCCGCAATACGATGTAGAAGCTGCCGTTGCCGCCGTGCTGAGTTCTGACGACATACAGTTGGAACGAGTGAGGAAAGGCAAAACGTCAACCGTCAATGTCCGCCCCGCGATTCTCGAGATTCTCGTGGTGGGGCCGACCGATCGTGGCGTGCAGCTTGAAGTCGAACTCGCAACCGCTCCTCTCACCGTTCGTCCCTCGGAACTCATCCGAGTGGTGCACGCTGACGGAAGCGAAGGCAGGGTTCGACGAACCCACCAATGGATGACAGTTGCCGATACCCGGTTGGAGCCTATTGGCCGACCCGGTATTGCAACCATGCACACCGAGTTGTGTGCGTCGTGAGAAGGGATCTCCCAAATGACCGAAGCGTCTCAAACCGGCTCAAACCCGGCCGAGGCCAATGCCGATGGGCCCACGCCCAATAGGCCCAAAATCGGCGACAGCCGACCCGCCCCCGCACAAAAAGGATCACCCCCCGAAGCAAAGAAGGCCGAATCACAGAAGTCTGAAGCACAGAAGTCTGAAGCAACGACAACGTCGTCGGCCAAGCGCCGTCGCCGGCGTAAGCGTCCCGCGGGTCAGGGACCTGGTGGCGAAAGCCAGCAGCGCTCTAATGGTTCTGGTAAGTCCAATGGTCAGCGGGCCAAGAAGGGTGCTGGCCAGCGTCAACGGCAGAGCAGCGGCGGACGATCAGAATCGAACGATCGGTCAGGTAACTCGATGTCGCCGATTGAACACGCCGTAGCGTCAGACCCAGTCGAACTTGATGAGAGTCAACTCAGTCGCCGGCGTGGACGGTCCCGCAAGGGTCGTCCTATCGGTCGCTACCTCATGGTGGTGTCAAAGCGAGAAGACGCAACACATATCGCAGTGCTCGAAGGTCGAAACCTGATCGACTACTACGTGTCGCGACCAAGCGACGATGTGTTCCAGATCCACGGCAATATTTATCGGGGCCGAGTTCAGAACGTGCTCCCCGGTATGGAGGCCGCCTTCGTCGACATCGGCACGCCAAAGAATGCGGTGCTCTACCGCGGCGACATCACCTTCTCGCCCGACGACTTTGATGCCGCCAATGGGCAGCCAAAGATCGAGCAGATGCTCAAGGCAAAACAAACGGTGTTGTGCCAGGTGACGAAGAATCCGATCGCTCACAAGGGCGCCAGGCTCACGACCGAAGTGTCAATTCCAGGTCGTTTCGTCGTCTTGGTTCCCAATAGTGACACGTATGGCATCTCGAAGCGCCTTCCCGACCGGGAGCGCAAGCGGCTTCGGCAGATTCTCGACAAGGCCAGGCCAAAAGGGCACGGGCTCATTGTGCGGACTGCAGCAGAAAACGTCACGGCGGGCGAGATTGAGCGAGACATCACCGGTCTCGTGCAACAGTGGCACCAGATCGAAGAGTCCGCAAAGCACGGCAAGCAGCCATCGCTGCTCTATCAAGAGCCCGATATGTCGGTTCGGGTTATTCGTGAAGAGTTCAACAAGGAGTACAGGGGTGTTGTCATCGACGACCCGACGCTTCATACCGAAGTAGCCGACTACGTCTCGGTCATTACTCCCGCTCTAGCCGACAGGGTTGAGCACTACGACACAAGCGTCGAGCCGATTGGTGTGTTCGAGCGTTATCACGTGCACGAACAGCTCCACCGTGCGCTCGACCGCAAGGTTTGGTTGCCATCCGGCGGGTCATTAATCATTGAGCACACCGAAGCTCTCAGTGTGATCGACGTGAACACCGGCAAAAACGTCGGCAAGTCGAGCCTGGAAGAAACCGTCTACCAGAACAATCTGGAGGCGGCCGAAGAGATCGCTCATCAGTTGCGCCTGCGAGACATTGGCGGCATCATTGTGATCGACTTCGTCGACATGGAGAGCAAGAAGAACCGTGAGCACGTCATCCGGACGTTCCGCGATGCTCTCAGTCGAGACAAGACCCGTACGCAGGTCTTCGACATCTCCGATCTTGGTCTGGTCGAGATGACCAGAAAGCGGATCGGAGAGGGTTTGCTTGATTCCCTTTCGAGAAGCTGCCCCGACTGCGAAGGGCGCGGCGTGACACTGACCAGCGACGTGCTGGCTCAGTAGATGGAGCACCTTCGTAACTTCCGAGAAGACTGCCCACTCCGGGTTGTTCTGGTCGCTTCCGGCGCTAGTCTTGCGTGTCTATGTACGCAGTCGTAGCCACTGGTGGCAAGCAGTATCGAGTCGAGGAAGGCCAGCGTGTTCGTGTCGAACGCCTTGGCGAGCCCGGATCCGATGTAGACCTTCGCCCTGTCCTCCTTGTCGATGGATCAACCGTCCTGTCAACCCCTGATCAACTCTCAGGTGTGACCGTGTCGGGAACCATCCTTGAAGAGGTCAAGGGTCCCAAGATCAACGGGTTTAATTACAAGCCCAAGAGCAACATTCGTAAGCGGTGGGGCCATCGCCAGCAATACGCCATGGTCGAAATCACCGGAATCAAGAGGAGCTGAGATGTCAAAGACCAAAGGTGGCGGTTCAACTCGAAACGGGCGTGACTCCAACGCCCAGCGTCTTGGTGTCAAGGCGTTCGACGGAACCGCAGTGAGCGCCGGATCAATCCTGATTCGTCAGCGTGGTACAAAGTTCCATCCCGGCATCAATGTCGGCAAGGGTGGAGACGACACGCTCTTTGCCAAGGCTGATGGCAAGGTCAAGTTTGGGTTCCGTAAGGGACGCAAGTTGATCGATATTCTCGCTGACTAAGAGCCTCAGCACTGCCAGCACGACTGGCGATAACTGATCTGACCAAGGCGGGGCGTCCAACGCCCCGCCTTTTTCGTTGAGTGACTTAACCTAATGTGTCAAGTGCGCACCTCGGACGGCCGATAGAAGGGGTGTGATATCTCGATGGCGTGAAAAAAGACGTAACCGTTCGCGGGGCGCAGCATTGATCGAAGCGGCTTTGGTCACCCCGGTTTTCTTTCTGATCCTTTTTGCGATCATCGAGTTCGGGTTCTTATTCCGAAACTACCTAACCATCGGAGCGGTGACGTCGGAGACGGCGCGAACCGCCGCTATTCGAGGCAATGATCCTGACGCCGATTTTCAGACCCTCCAGACCTTCCGTCAGGCGTTTGGTGCCTGGGACCTGCAGGACTTCGAGGTCATTGTCATTTACAAGGCAACCGATGCAGACGATCCTGTTCCACCCAACTGCTTAATTGCGTCAAGCGCAGCGGACCAGTGCAATCGTTACACCGTCGCCGACTTGTACAAAGATGAGGTTGACGGAACTACGACGAACTTCGGCGGCTGTACCGCCACGGCGCCGTATCCAATTCCTGACGAATCACTCGACCGATTCTGGTGCCCGATTGGCCGGGATGCGACGCTCACCGGCGGAGTCGATCTGATCGGCGTGTATGTCGAGGGCACTCATGAGTATCTCACTGGGTTCTTCGGTGATGATGCCACGTTGACCTACACCCAAGTCGTTCGAATCGAACCGGAGCGAAGTTGATGAACCGGCTGAGAAAGCGTCGCATCGCGGCGAAACAACGGGGCGCAATCCTCGTCGAACTCGCCTTTGTTGTGCCAGTACTCATGCTGATTGTGGTCGGCATGTTCGAGATGGGCATGGCCTGGAGAGACAAGATTTCTACAACCCAGGCTGTACGTCAGTCGGTCAGAGTCGTGTCGCACCTTGGTAATGACCCGACTATCGCCGTAGACCGTGAAGCGCTGTTGGCCCTGAGAGCGAGCATGAACAGCCAATGGGACATCGTCACGTACGTGGTGATCTATAAGGCTGGCGCCGACGGCGACATCACCAATCCGCTTTGTCACAGCCAATCAGTCACGAACGTCTGTAACTACTATCCGATCAGCATGCTGACGGCCAAGCTTGATTTGCCCGGCGATGCCGTATGGACAGATGCTTCGGCGTCCTACAAGTGGAGCCTCCGCGACGATTCGGTGACGGCGCCCGATCACGTCGGCGTATTTGTGGAGATTGACCACGATTGGCAGACCAGGATGTTCCCCGGCGGCGGTGTCGCGATCACCAGCTCGGCAGTCATGCGTGTCGAACCGGAAGTTGGATAGAGAAATGGTCCGGTTGGCTCGAACAAAACGATCTGAGCAGGGCGGCTACGTCGCCGCAATGACGGCGCTCATGCTGGTGCCACTCATGATCATGGCCGCCTTCGCTATTGATATCGGCTCGTGGTATTCGATCGGTGCGCAAACACAGACTGCGGCCGACGCCGCAGCGCTGTCTGCGGTGGCGCACCTTCCCGACGTCGATGCTGCAGTCGCAGCTGCGTTTGAGGAAGCAGCCAGGAATGGTTTTGTCGACGTTGACGGACATTCGCAGGCCTCGTTCGACACGCCAACCTCGTACCCCCAGATTCTTGTCTCGCTTCCGTCAGACTTTGAAGTGCAAGTCGAGATCAAAACTGAGGGTGAAGCCCTATTTGGGCGAGTGGTATTCGACGGCATCGAGATCCAGCGATTGGCCCGGTCTCAGTTCATCCGACCGGTCACCATGGGCAACCCGACCTCTCAACTTGGCGGCAGTCATCTGGCCGACCCCACTGACAAAACGGGAGCATTCTGGCTGCGTGTCATGGGGTATTGCGACATGCGAGCGAACGGTGCACGACACTTCGTCGGGTTCGAAAACACCAGGATGGGCTGCCCCGGCACCCCAAACAACAACACATTTGGTCACAGCTACGCATACAGCGGGATCAACCAATGGAATCTCGGGGCACAGGACAAGAACAATACGGTGACCCTCAACGGGCCAACGGCAAATCCGAATAGTTGGTACGAGGGAAATACCCTACGCGACGACTATTTCCTCGCCATCGACCTCAGCGCGGCCGAAGCACTGCAAAGCTGGCGGGTCCAGATCTATCGACCTGGCGCGTGCAGCAGCGAACACGAGGGTTACTGGAATTACGGTGCAGCACAGCCACGGGTGATGAGGCCTGGTCCTGGTGTCAACTCGAACTCGCTACGGTCGCCACGGATACGGACCAGGCTCTACAACGTTGACAACACGCTGGTCGACCGCTGGAACGCGATTACGGCGGGCAATATTCGCAATGAAACCTACTGGCAGCTTGACGACTGCTCTGGCGACGTGCCAGCGCCGGGCAATAACTACACCGGTTGGTACACGATCTCGACCATTGGCGGTGCAACTTCTGAGGAAGGGACGCACTACCTTTCCTACGGATCCGACCCGGTTCTCAACGAGTTCTGGTCGAATACCTTTGCCATCCGTGTCGTGCCAACCGCGTCGAACGCGATCTGCACCGACTTGACAGGGGCCGCAGTGTGCCCTTCGGTCTCCGCAGTCGATGATCTGCCGATCTATATCGACAGCGAGGATGAGTTTGGGGCCGCTCTGTTTGCGGCCAACGAGGTCGTCGAGCTCTATCTGGCCCCCGTGCCCCAGGAGCATGCAGGCAAGACGCTGCGTATTCAATTGTTCGACGCCGGCGAAGGTATGGACTACCTGCAGGTGCTCGATCCAACAGGCACCCCAGTTACGTTCACCTGGTTCTCTGATGCCTGTGCTCGTACTGGATTCTGCGGTGCTGGCGGCAATGGTGCTGATCTCGTCGGCGGGACAAGTTCGAGCACCGGCTGCGCGGCAACGCCATGTTTGAGCGTGACTGGCAACCGGTTCCAGAACAACGATGTGACTATCGAGGTGCCTATTCCTTCGGGCTACACCTGCACGAACTGTTTCTGGAAAGTTCGTTATAAGCCAGGTGGTGGTGGCACGGTTACCGACGCCACCGAGTGGTCGATCGCCATTACCGGAGACCCGGTCCGCCTCACTGACTAACAACTAAATGACGGCACCGGGGTGGGCCGCGAACGAAGTTTGTTAGGACGTGTGATGACACTCATGTGGAGCGAGAAACAGCATACGAGGCAGCGGTCAACCGAGAGTGGCTACGTTGCGGCGATGACTGCTCTCATGCTGATCCCCATGATGATTATGGCGGCGCTCGCAATCGATATTGGTTCGTGGTATTCAGTCGCGGCCTCGACACAGACAGCCGCCGACGCGGCAGCCCTAGCTGCTGTCTCGCATCTTCCTAACCTCGATGCCGCGGTGCAAGCGGCGTTTGAGGAGGCGGCCCGCAACGGAGTCGTCGACGCCGATGGGCATTCGCAGTCGACATTCGACATACCAACGTCGTACCCGCAGATTCTGGTGTCTCTTCCTTCGAGCTACGAAGTGCAGGTCGACATCATTACTGAAGCCGACGCCCTCTTTGGTCAGGTCGTATTGGAAGGCGTCATTATTAACCGGCGGGCTCGTGCGCAGTTTGTCCGTCCAGTACCAATGGGCAACCCGACATCGCAGCTTGGCGCCGGGCACCTGCTCTCGCCACCCGACTACTCCAGTGCCTACTGGCTCAACGTCGGCGGCTATTGCGGTCGGCGAGCGGACGGCACACGATCGTTTAGCGGTTACGAAAACGACGCTACTGGTTGCTCTGGCAGTCCGGCGGGGGCCGACAATGTATACCTGGCCCCGTACTCCTACAGCCCCGGATTCACGTGGGGAACCGGATTCGCCACAGAGTGGACGGGCATCAACACGAGTCTTGACCCGGTGAATGAGCCTTGGTACGAAGGCAACACGCTTCGTGACGACTATTTCGTCGCCATCGAGCTGAGCGAGGCGATTGCGACACAGCAGTACCGGGTGCAGATTTACCGGCCGGGTACCTGTATCGCAAGTCTTGAGTCGTACTTCAGTCCGACTCACCTCCTGCAGGAACAATTCTTGAATGGCCGCAAGACCTTGACAGGGCCGCGGATTCATACCCGCCTCTTCAACGTCGATGTAACACTCGCTAACCGTTGGGACGCGGTGAACGCAGGCAATATTCGAGCCGACGACTACTGGGAGCTCGATGATTGTGACGGCGACTTCGGCGACGGCTGGTACACGATCTCTGTTATCGGGGGCACCGCCTCAGAGGCCGGGACCCACTACCTTTCCTACGGGAGCGAAGAGAACGTCAATGAGATCTGGACGAACGTCTTCGCCCTTCGCGTCGTGCCCGCGGCCAGCAACTCTGTGTGCTCCGACCTGTCCCGATCTGGCGGCTGCCCAACGATCTCGGCGGTAGACGATCTGCCTATATTCATTAGCGACTTCGATGAAGCCGGCAATCCTGTTCCGCCTGCCGCAGTTGTTGATCGATCAGTCAACGTGTATCTGGGGCATGTGCCAGAAGAGCATGCGGGCAAGACGCTCGAAATCAAGCTCTTCGATGCCGGTGAGGGAATGGACTACTTGCAGATCCTTGATCCGTCTGACACGCCCCAGGAGCTGACCTGGAAGTCAGCGGCGTGCCAAGACACCGGGTTCTGCGAGGGAACAAATGACGACGGTACGGTGAGCGGGGCCGACAATCTTGTCGGCGGGACCGGCCAGGATGCCTCGTGCCCAGACAAGCCGTGTCTCAGCGTCACTGGAAGTAAGTTTCAGAATAATGAGGTCACGATCAAAGTCGACGTTCCGCCGGGCTACACCTGTAGCGCCAACTGCTGGTGGAAGGTCCGCTACGTCCCCACGACTGGCTCGGTGCACGATGCGACCGAGTGGTCGATCAGAGTTATCGGTGACCCTGTTCGCTTGACCGATTAACGCTGGCCGATAAACGCTGGGCTGGCCGCCCTATCCTGTCTGAGTGTCGAACTTCGTAGATGAAAGCAACATGTGTGCCCGCGCTGGCGATGGCGGTGCCGGCTGCGTCTCGTTTCGACGTGAAGCCCACGTACCCAAAGGCGGGCCCGACGGCGGCGATGGCGGAGAGGGAGGCAGCGTATGGTTTGTCGCCGACCGCAACGTTGCGTCGCTCCTGGCGTTTCGCGACTATCCGCACCGCACGGCCGACAGTGGCGTGCATGGCAAGGGCAGCGGTAAGCACGGGAAAGGCGGCGAGGATCTTCTTGTCCACGTGCCAGTCGGCACGGTCGTGCTCGACCACCAGACACACGAGCCGCTGGCTGATTTCGAGAACCACGGCGATCGCTGGCTCGCTGCTCCCGGCGGGCAAGGCGGTAGGGGTAACGCTCGTTTTCTGAGCAATCAGCGCCGTGCCCCCGGTTTTGCTGAGCAGGGTGAGGCGTGCCAAGAGACGTGGTACCGGTTGCAACTCAAGCTGCTGGCCGATGTCGCATTGGTCGGTTATCCGAGCGCAGGTAAGAGCACCCTGATTTCCGTCATCTCCAAGGCCAAACCCAAGATCGCTGACTATCCCTTCACTACTCTCGAACCGAATCTTGGTGTAGTGAAGCTCGATGACGACACCGAGTTCGTCGTCGCCGACCTTCCCGGCCTCATCGAGGGCGCGAGCGAAGGCAAGGGACTCGGTTACCAGTTCCTGCGCCACATTGAGCGAGCGAGAGTATTGGTGTACTTGCTCGATCTCTCGGCCGTCGATGGTGATTCTCCGGCTCGTCAACTTGAGGTGCTTCGCCAAGAGCTTGGCGTCTTCGAGCCCGCGCTGCTCGACCGTCCGAGCATCGTTGTTGCGTCCAAGTCCGACGTGCTCAGCGCCGAAGACTGGGGCGATCAAGCAGACGTTGAGTTTGAGATTTCGTCGGTCACGCGGGCTGGGCTGCAGCCTCTGTTGTGGCGCATGTCTGAACTGGTCAAAGAGGCACGACTGGATGAGCCCGAGCGCGAAGGTTTCGTCATACATCGCCCTGAACCACAGGGCGTAGTTGTCGAGCGCGAGATGGATGGAACGTGGCGAGTGCACGGTCGCCAAGCTGAGCGGGCAACCGCCCTGTCCGACCTCACGAATGTCCAGGCGCTCGACTACGCGCTCGACAAGTTGCTCAAGCTTGGGGTCAACAAGGCCCTCAGTCGGGCCGGCGTCAAAGAGGGCGAGACCGTTCACGTCGGCGAGTTCTCGTTCGAGTACTACGAGGACTTCTAACGGTGGCTGCTTCCTCGGGGACCACCTCATCAAACGCTGGGGGTTCCGGCATTATCGTTGCCAAGATCGGCTCGTCGTCCTTGGTCACTGATGGCGCAATTAACCAGGGGGCGCTCGACAAGCTCTGCGCTGAGGTTGCCGTGGTTAACGCAAGCGGCAAGTCGGTGGTGGTGGTGTCGAGTGGAGCAATCGCCGTCGGGCTTCCGGCTCTTGGCTTCGGCCCACACGAACGCCCGAAGGATCCCGCAGTGTTGCGTGCCGCGTCGGCGGTCGGTCAGCAGTCCCTGATGCGGGCGTGGGAAGCGGCTCTTGCCAGCCAAGGACTCATCGGAGGCCAAGTGCTGCTTGCACCAACCGACCTGATGATGCGGCGCCGCTATCTGAAGAGCCGAGGCACCCTTGGGGCGCTCCTACAACTCGGCGTCGTCCCGATCATCAACGAAAACGACGCGATTGCCGACGACGAAATCCGCTTCGGCGACAACGATCGCTTGGCTGCGTTGGTCGCTCACCTGGTCGAGGCCGAACTGCTTGTGCTGCTCACCGATACCCCCGGCCTCTTTACCGCAGATCCACGACACGATGCTTCCGCATCGCTTATTGAAGAGATCGTCGCCATCGACCAAGAGCTCGAGGCGATTGCCGGTGGTGCCGGGTCGGCCAACGGGACCGGCGGCATGGCTTCAAAGCTCGCAGCAGCCCGGATCGCTGGCTGGTCTGGCATTGAAACAATCATTGCGGGTGCCGACACCGCCGATGTCCTGGTGAGTGCCGTCGGAGGCGACGCTGGCGTCGGCACGATCTTTCGGGCCCGTGAGTCTCGGCTCTCCGCCCGCAAGCTCTGGATCGCGTTCGCTTTGCCTGCGAGTGGCACCATTGTCGTTGACGCCGGGGCGCGGGCTGCGTTGGAATCCAACAACCGCTCTCTTCTGCCTGCTGGCGTTGTCGATTGCACTGGCGACTTCGGAGTTGAGGATGCAGTCGAGATCGTCGACCAACAGGGAACCGTGTTCGCAAAAGGCCTCGCCCGTTGGTCGAGCGAGGCCTTGCGTGATCATCATGGGAAACGCACGAGCGAAGTCCCTGATGGTTTAGTCGATGAGGTTGTCCATCGGGATGACCTCATCATGCTCCCGTAGGAGCATGATTCGTTAGGCCGACTCGCCTTCGACTGCGGCTTCGGAGGCTGGAGCGGCCTTCGGCGTTGTCGCCGCATCGAGTCCAAGCTGGGTCCGAATTTCGCTGAGACGGCTCTGCGCCTCAACGTTGAGTGATGCGGACTCGACCTCGAGCATGCGGGCTTCGACCGATGAGCCGGTGAGTTCTGACGCACCCTTTGCCTTTGCGTAACGTGACTCGATCTTGTCGCGGACCTCGTTGAAGGTCGGGACATCGTCGCCGACGGTTTCGGACAATGAGGTCATTGCCTTGTTGAGCTGCTCTTGCATCTTGGCCTGGTCGAGCTGCGACATCAGCTTCTGGCGCTCGGACAGCTTCTTCTGCAGCGCAGACGAGTTCTGGTTGACAGCGCTCTTGGCTTGGTCAGCGGCCTGGGACGACTGAAGGTGGAGTTCTTTCAGGTCTTCGACCTCACGCTCCAGGGCGACGAGACGGTTGGCGAAGGCCTCTGCGGCCGACGTGTACTGCTCCATCTTGGCTTCGTCGCCTGACTTCATGGCGTCGTCGGCCATCATCACCGCTTGGCGGGCGTTGCCACCAACCTTTTCGTAGTCTGCCATCGTCCTATTGAGACGGATCTCCGTCTGCTTCTGATTGGCGATGACGTTGGCCGCCTGCTCCTTGAGGCGCCGATGCTGCTCCTGCGCCTCCATGATCGCCTGCTCGAGTTGGACCTTTGGATCGGCCTTCTCGTTAAATGAGCCGGTGAGCTTCGCTGTCAGATAGTGCCATGAACGCTTTATGAGCTTAAACATGCTCCGATGTTAGTTCGGTCAGCTCGTGTGTGGGCGCCGTTCAGCGATGAATTGGGTGATAACCCTGGAATGCGAGTGCCCCGACGTAAGTGCCGAGGCCAACGAGACCGACCACGAGACCGGCCAGTGGGTTTGGTAGCCCTATGAGTTGCACCAGTCCAATGACCGCAGCGGCGAGAAGCGATGCGGCAGTGATTGGCAAGGCGAGGCCGGATGAAACAGGTGTGCGAAGCATGCCGTTGAGACGGTGGCGCAGTAAGTACCATTCGACGCCGGCCGCAATGGAGGAGCCGATTCCGAGGCCAACCGCACCAAGATGGAAGCCGGTTGGGGCCCTTCTCACTGCCTCCGGCAATGGTGTCCAATTAAGGAGGCTGTCGAACTGGGAAATTGCCCCGTCGGCGATAACCATTCGGTCGAGGGGGAACATGAGTAGGGCACCAGCGACGGCGACGACGATGAGTCGGTACGCCGCGATGCGGGCCGGCCCTTTGACGTCGCCGAGTGCGTAGAGAGCGTTCTGAGTAACGCGTGCTGTCATCGACGCCGGCAGACCGATGGCGAACGACGCAAGCACGAGGCCCATATACCGGAGGTTGTCTGGCTCCTTGCCTTCGCCGAAGATTCCGTATGCCGCACCAACCACGCTGGAAGCGCCAACGACGAGTACTGCAGTCGCGATACCAGCCGGTAGAGCTACCTTTCGCAACCCCAGCGTGACCCGACGATGAACGAGAGACTTCTCGCTCGAACTACGCGACATTTCAGTGAGCTCCGACGCGGCGACGCTGAAGCCGAACAAGGAGATGGGTAGCAGGTAGAAGACAAGCGTGGCCCTGATTCCGTTGAGGGCACCGGCCGCCAGAAACGAGGCCAACGCGAGATCGACGAAGCCAGCCAGTTGCACGATGCCGCGGCCGGAGATGGCGGGTAGAGCGCGACGGAGAACGACGTTAACTTGACCATCGCGTCGCAGATGCGGGACGAGGCCTTTTGCCAGGCGGTTGGCCGAAGGCCACAGCACGGCGAGCTGGCCGAAGCTACCAACCACAACGGCGTAGGAGAGCCAGAGAGCGGCTTGTTCTAACGACTCGGGGTTGCCTTTGTCGACGGTACCAAAAAGCAGCAGGCCACCCAGAAGGAAGATCTGGGCGCCGTTCCATGCGATCGGGGCCGAGTACGAGAGTAGGAACCGACGATGGGAGTTGAGCACGCCGAGGCAGAAGGCCGAGATAGTGACAAAGCCTGTGCCAATTGAGGTGATTCGGGTGTAGGTGACAGCGAGTTGAGCTGCATCGGCTGGCAAACCGGGCGCGACTATCGCGACGATCGGTCGGGTGGCGATGACAATGAGTGCAACGAGCAGCGCTACGAGAGCGGTGAGGAAACCGAGCGTTCCTGACGCAACGCGGCGGGCCTCGACGTCGTTCTCTTCCTCGACCAACCGTGCGTATACCGGAACGAATGATGCCGAGAGAGCTCCCTCGCCGACAAGATTCTGGATCAGATTGGGGATCTGCATTGCGGCGCGAAACGCGTCAATCGCGATCGACTTGCCGCCGAACACGGCTTGCATGAAGATCTCGCGCACCAGCCCGGCGATCCGGCTGGCGAAGATTCCAATCGCAACCCGATTGGAGTTCGTTGCCATACCTAGAGAACTTCCGGGGTCGGCACACCGACTATGTCGGCGGTGTCGAAGGTGGTGAGCTCTTCGTCGGTTGGCTCAGCCGTGTCCATGAGGCGCTTTGCGTGGCGAGCCACCGCAGCTTCAAACAAGTTGCGTGCCAGTCGTCCGTTGCCGAACCCGTGACCTCGTGGATGAGAGGCGAACCAGACGATGACGGCTTCCTCGCCGTCAGGTGTAAGGGCATACTCGCCCTTGCCGCTGATGAGCTTGAAGATGGCGAGGAGCTCGTCGTCGTTGTAGTCGGGAAACATGATGGTCTTCGGGAAGCGGCTCTGGAAACCGGGGTTCGTCGAAACGAGCTCAGCCATTTCCTTTGGATATCCGGCGAGAATAACGACCATCGAGTCGCGGCGGTCTTCGACTTGTTTGACGATGGCATCGATTGCCTCACGGCCGAAGTCTTTTTCGCCGCCACGAATGAGCGAGTACGCCTCATCGATGAGGAGCACGCCGCCATCGGCAGTCTCGAAGACTGCTGCGACCTTGGTGGCAGTCTGCCCGACAAATCCGGCAACGAGTCCGCCTCGATCAACCTCAATCAGCTGACCGCGCTCCACCACCTCAAGGCTCCGATAGATACGAGCCAGTAGCCGAGCGACGGTGGTCTTTCCCGTGCCGGGGTTACCGCTAAAGACAAGGTGTTTGGTGCTGTCGACGACAGGCAGGTTTCGCTCGGCTCGCAGTTTCTGGATGCGGAGCATCGCCGTCAGCAGGAGCACCTCTTCTTTCACGGCCTCAAGGCCGATGAGTTCGTGCAGCTCTGCGAGGACAACCTCAACCGGTTCAGGGGGCGGCAGCTCTTCCTCATCCAAAACGAACACTTTGGGGTCTGACCCCAAAGTGTTCGTTTTGGGCTCGGAAACGCTTGTCGCCTCGGGGAGGGCAGCGAGGAGGAGGCGTTGGAATCCAACGATTGCCTTTAGCTCTTCGTCTGACGGATAGGCGTCGAGCGACGACACGGTGTGGGCGAGCGCCATGATCTCGTTGTAGTAGGTCCAGGCAAGGCGGGTGCCACGAAGACGATCAGCCTGGCACAGCGTGAGGAACATCTCTGGCACGATCGTCAGCCGGCGGCGTGTGCCCTCGAGTAGATCGCTTCCCCTGAGATCGTGCGGCATCGCATTCGCCGGAATGAGATCGTGAGGTGAGAACGCCGCAACTAGGGCCCAGATCTCGTCGTCGGTGTGCCTCGTGTCGGCATCGATCATGGCGCACGCAATGTTGAATGCTTCAACCGCGGCATCGCGGCGCAGCATTGCGGCGTCGACTCCTGATCCGGCCGCAGCGGTTTGCAACGCGCCGCCGACCTTGTGCACGAACACTTCTACTGCCTTGCTGAGACCACGGTCCATTGGGGAGAGAGCCTAGTGTGAAGCGAGGCAGTGGGGGAGCCAACAAAACTCTTTCGCCCCTCAAATTGACCCACCAGTCAAGGGTTCTTGTAACCTCATTGCCATGACACACCGCTTTGAGTCCGTTGAGTCCGTCCGAGATGGACTGGCTGCAGTCAACTATTTGGCCGACGACGCCATCGCTGGTATTGCGTTCTTAGCTGACCGCCTCGGCAAACCCGTTCTTATCGAAGGGCCTGCTGGCACCGGTAAGACGCAGCTGGCGAAGTCGATGGCCGAGATGTCCGGCGCCCGCCTGATTCGCCTCCAATGCTACGAAGGACTCGACGAGTCAAAGGCGCTGTACGAGTGGAACTACAAGAAGCAGCTCCTACGCATCCAGACTGAAGGCGACGAGTCGACCTGGGACGACATCCAGAACGACATCTTCTCCAACGACTTCCTGCTTGAGCGCCCGCTGCTCGAAGCCATTCGCGCCGAAGACCCTGTGGTCCTCCTTATCGACGAGGTCGACCGTGTCGAGGTCGAAACTGAGGCGCTCCTACTCGAGCTCCTGAGCGATTATCAGGTGTCCATCCCGGAACTCGGCACGCTTGAAGCGAAGCAGATCCCGCTCGTCTTCCTGACCTCAAACAACACTCGTGAACTCTCCGAGGCGCTCAAGCGTCGCTGCCTATTCCTGCACCTTGACTACCCGACCATGGAGCGCGAGAAAGAAATCGTGCTCAACAAGGTGCCTGACATCACTGAGCATCTTGCTGATCAGGTCGCCCGTATTGTTCGCTCCATTCGTCAGCTCGAACTCAAGAAGGCGCCGTCGGTTTCGGAAACGATCGACTGGGCTCGCACGCTCATTATCCTTGGTATCGAGCAGATCTCTGAGACCGATGCCAAGGAAACACTGAACGTCCTTTTGAAGTACCGCAGCGATATCGACAGGGTGCTGAAAGAGTTCACTACTAACTCGACCGCTCACTTCGACACCAGCGCAAGCTAGTGGTCGACGTCGCATCCCTCGCCGAGACCGCACCTGAGCCAGGCGCAGATTCACCACTCTTCCAGCTGCTTGAGGGTTTCATCACCGATCTCCGTACCGCCGGCCTGCCGGTGTCACTCTCGGAGAACATCGATGCGGCGCGAGCAATTCGCGAAATCCCGCTTATTGACCGCAATGCCTTCAAGTACGCGCTCGCGGCGACGCTCGTCAAGAACTACTCGCATTGGAGAACATTCGAGACGCTGTTCGAGGTCTACTTCTCGATGCGGGGTAGTGAGTACGCGCTCGGCGACGACGACGACAATCCTTTCGGCGACGCCGACCCAGACCAAGACGGCGAACAGCCTCCTGGAGAGGGCGGGCAGGGTGGCGGCGACGGGCTGAGCCCCGAAGAACTTGCCGAGATGCTCTATCAAGCGCTACTCAACGGCGACAACGCACTGATGCGAGCCATAGCCCGGCAGGCCGTGAAGCGATTCGCCGGAATGGAACCGGGCCGGCCAGTTGGGGGTACTTACTATCTCTATCGCACTCTAAGAAACCTTGAACTCGACGGCATGCTCGAGCGGCTTATGGAGCAGGCTCGCAAAGACGCAGGTGACATGTCTGCGCTCGAAGAGCGTCTCGAACGAGACGAATTCGACGACCGCATCGACAAGCTGAAAAAAGAGGTTGAGGCCGAGATCCGACGCCGCCTTGTCGCCGACCGTGGCGCCGAGGCAATGGCGAAGACCCTTCGTAAACCGCTGCCCGAAGACGTCGACTTCATGCACGCCAGCCGCGAAGAGATGATCAATCTCCGTAAGGCCATCTACCCGTTAACTCGGAAGTTGGCCGTTCGCCTCGCTCGCAAGCGGCGACACGGGCGCAAGGGTCCGCTTGATTTCCGTAGCACGGTGCGTCATTCGCTGTCCTATGGCGGTGTCCCCGCCGAACTGAAGTTCCGCTATCCACGTCCGTCGAAGCCAGAAATTATGGTTGTCGCTGACATTTCGGGCTCAGTGGCGTCGTTTGCCCGCTTCACCCTGCACCTCGTGTATGCCATTTCGGGTCAGTTCTCCAAGGTCAGAGCGTTCGTCTTCATCGATGGTCTTGACGAGGTGACGAGCTACTTCGAAGGGGTCGACGACATCGCCGAAGCGGTGCATCGCGTCAACACTGAAGCCGATGTGGTGTGGGTTGATGGTCATAGCGATTATGGCCACGCGTTCGAGGTGTTCTGGGAGACCTACGGGCACGACATCAACTCGAAGACAACGGTCATGATTCTCGGCGACGCTCGCAACAA
>RCMY010000970.1_pt1 | contig 27399 bp, 24 predicted proteins | sample 2041341 | NCBI WGS metagenome assembly RCMY01 (sample SAMN09708234, study PRJNA481090) | Marine sediment metagenome, whole genome shotgun sequencing project.
TTGAGGATGGCGGAGACCGACTCCAATCGTGCTTCGTTGCCACCGCCCGTCCAGCCCGCGGATTGGAGAAGCTCCTGGGGAAGGGCGTACACGGCGGCTACTGGTTCGTCGTTGATCAGGAGTCCGTCGGTGTCCGAGCGACCGATGATGACCGTCGATGCGAGATACATGAGGTCTCGTCCGTACCCGTTGATGGTCATCTCGGGAGGAAACTCTTCAGGCGTCAGATAGATGTTCTCAGCGCCAGCGGGTTCAAAGATTCGTGCACGCATCTCTGCGGCGGCCGAGTTCCCGGTCACCGCCTCGATGACCCGACCAAGTGTCAGAAAGCCGCCGGTCTCGTAGCTGTACTGTGCCCCCGGCTCGAACAGCGGTTCTTGGGAGGCCAGCCATGCAAGTGTTTCCTCTGGCTCGATCGGCGTGTCGAGACGCTCGCCGGAGACCGCGTAGAAAACGGGATCGAGCGCGTACTCCTTCAACCCATTTGTGTGATCCATCAGTTGACGAATCGTGATCTCGTCGGCGTAGGGATACCCGTCGAGCCACTCGGGAAGATAGGTCCGTACCGGCACATCGAGCTCGAGAAGGCCTTCGTCGACCAGCTGCAACACCACTGCCGCGGTCATAGGCTTCGTGACGCTCCCGATACGAAAGTAGTCGTCGGTGGTTACCGGTTCCTGCGTGACCAGGTCGGTGACGCCACGTGCGATGTTTATGGGCTCGACCCCTGGCAAACGAACCGACAACGAAACTGCCGGTGCGCCGTTCTCCTCTTGCCATGCCACCAACACGTCTTCGAGTTCGGCAGCGACGTCGTCGAGTGAGTTGCTTCCCGGTACTGCCTCTTCGATCGGGTCATCGTCGACGGCGTCTTCGGTGCTGGGTGGTGCTTGGGTCGTGGTGTCGGCGCTCGTCGGAACCGTCGCCACCTCGTCCTCGGTACCCGTCTCGGCGGCCAAGGTGGCCGTCGTATCGCCCCCACACGCAGCCGCCAGCAGCGACAGCGCCGCAACGACGACAAGACGAACAAGAAATGCCGAACGAATCATACGCAAGACGGTACCGTCGCGGACCCGACCACCGATGTCGGGGCGGCCGAGACTCGTCGGCCTCGGAGCGCTAACCTGCACGTATCGCGGGTGTAGTTCAATGGTAGAACATCAGCTTCCCAAGCTGAATACCGGGGTTCGATTCCCCGTACCCGCTCCGCTCGAAACCCCTGATATTGCAGGGGTTTTGTTGTTTCGGGAGACAGTTGGTCCGACCCACAATTCGAATGTTGCACAAATGTTGCACAGGACGGTCCGACACCCGGCGAATCCGCGACGGGCTCCCTTCGCCGTGACGAGAAGACCGGCGAGACCGTCGAGTGACGACGCCTCGAAGATTGACACCTCGCCTGAGCGGAGATGCTCGTACTCCTCGATCTCGTTTCGGAGGTCGAGCGCCAGCGCCTCGACGGCGTCGATCTCGAGTTGGACCAACTTCGTTCGTCGCACAGCGCCTGCCTTCGCGACGAGGTTGGACCGCGCCTCATCGAACTGTGCCAGATGCGCCTTCGTCGCTCGGTATTGCACTTCGTTGGTGATCATGATGTCCAGCCTCCGATTTCCATCACGATCGAGCGATACCGAAGAGCATTGCCTGGCAGCTGGTCGCCTCCCGTGTCGTGATTGCCGTCGCCTTTCCTGTCAAGCGATTCGACCGAGACCCTCACCCACCACCGCTCGACGTCGGCGCCACCCCAAAACCAGAGCGGACATAATCCAACGGCCCAGCACCGAACTCCCGCTCGTGATGACACCGTCGTGATCCGTCGTGCACCGTCCCGCAATAGAGGCAATATCCGGAGGGCGACCCAGTGCCCGACGTACGTAGCATTTACTGGCCCGTTGCACCCCGAGCATTATGTGCCGACGCTCCGCCCGCTCAAGTGCCGATCTGCGCTCCCAGGGCGGTTTCTACGCCCCGTCAATAACGGGTGCGTCGCCAGCTGTGCGAAGATTTGTCGATGGCACAGCCGCCGAGTGGTTACCCCACCGTCACCCCAAGGATCGCCGTTGCCGATGTCGAAGCACAGGTCGAGTTCCTACGCTCTGTGTTCGAAGCAACCGGAGAGGTACCGAGCGGCCGCCCAGCTGAGATCACCATCGGCAATTCACTTCTGATGATCGGACCTATTGTCGAAAGAGATCCGTTTTCAGCATTTCTCTACGTGTATGTCGACGACGCCGACGAAACATACTTACGGGCCGTCGCTGCCGGTGCGGAGATGATTGAGTCACCGTTGGACACGCCCTACGGAGATCGACGGGCAATGGTGCGGGATCAGTTCGGCAACATTTTTCAGATAGCGCATCGGCTGAGTTCCAGCGACTGACCACAAATATTCTCGGGCGGGTTGTCGAGCGAATACGTGCCGATATCGGACAGGTGCCCGGGCTTACCGCGGCGCAGGTTATGCGTGAACTTCGGGGTGACGCGACTCAGATCGTTATCAATGTAAGTTGATGGTTGTGGATCCCGTCATTCTCGATAGCGCCCGCAAACACGGCGTCACCGACGAAGACATGCTCCACGCGTATCGAAACCCAATCCGAGTCTTCACGCCGGACGATCTCTCCCTCATCATTGGAGCCGCAACCAACGGTGCCCTGCTCGAAATCGGCGTCGCCACCGCCGAGGGCATCGACTTCATCGTCCACGCCATGAACGCACGACCGAAATACCTAGGTGACTGACATGCCACGTTCAATCCAAGAGATCCTCGACCACGCCGACAAACTCGCTAAGACCTTCGAAGACTACGAGCCAGACGAGTCCGACGAACGACCGGTCGAGGAATACATGCTGGAACGCGCCGCTCTCGCCCGAGCCAGAAGCGAACGCCAAGTCGCCGACGCTGTCATCGCTGCAAGGGCTGCTGGGGCATCGTGGCAGAAGATTGGTTCGCTCCTCGGAACGTCTGCCCAAGGCGCTCAGCAGCGCTACTCCTCTGTTGTAGAGGCAAGCTGAGTTCCAATCCACCCCATTCGCTTCGGGGCGATCAACCTCCGAATGTTGCACAAATGTTGCACAGGAGGTTCCGATACGGTCCGGAACCGACTGGCAGGCTCCGAACAGCCGAAGCCCTGCGACCTAGCATTGGCGGGCTTCTCGACACTCGCCGTCACTCGACGAGCACACCGGGACTTTCATTTCGGCGCTTCCCAAGCTGAATACCGGGGTTTGATTCCCCGTACCGCCGCAACCAATGGCTGAGCGAGCGGATCGACGAACTCGCCGACCACGACATCACCGCGATCCTCGCTGCGATCGAACCACTCGAACGACTTCTCGACGTCGAACCAGGCCCGCGCACATCGTGACCGACATCCGCAACGGGGCAAACGAAACGTTCCGGTCGTTGAAAATCCGCAACTTCCGCCTGTTCTTCCTTGGCCAACTGGTCAGCCAGACCGGCACCTGGATGCAATCGGTCGCGCTGATCTGGGTGGTTTTGCGCCTCACCGATGACGGGGTTGCTCTCGGGCTCACGACCGCCTCACAATTCTTGCCGGTTCTGCTCCTCGGGGCGTGGGGCGGAGTGATCGCCGATCGTGTCGACCGCCACCGCTTCATGGTCTTCACACAAGTGGGCTTTACCATCGTCGGCGGGGCTTTCGCCATACTGATGCTGCTCGACCTGCTGACCGTGCCGGTCATCTACGCATTATCGGCGCTATATGGACTCATCACGGCTGTCGACAACCCGACCCGAAAGTCGCTCGTCGTGGACCTCGTCACCACCGAAGACATACCAAACGCCGTCGCACTCAACTCAGCAATGATGACCGGCTCGAGAGTCATCGGACCATCGATCGCAGGACTACTGATCACACGCTCTACTCAGCCATGAGCGTCGGGGCAGTCATCGGAGCACTCACGACGGCCCGTCGAAAGACCGTCGACATCACATTTCTCGTGAAGTCGGCCTGGGCCCTCGCCGCAGCAACGACGCTGCTATCGATGGCTCCGACACTCTGGCTCGCGGTCATCGCAGTCATTCCTGTCGGTGCCGCCATGATCTTTCTGGTCTCAGGGGCCAACGCCTTGATCCAGCTCAGAGCCGACCCGCGAATGCGAGGACGTGCACTGGCACTCACCACCGTCGTGTTCATCGGCTCCACCCCGATCGGCGGACCTCTCGCCGGGTTCGTCTCCGAGTACTTCGGAGCACCAGCCGGCCTCATGATGGGTGCAATCGCCACGGCCATCGTCGCCTTGTGGGTCGGCCGGCAGCCGCTCGACGAGCAAACGGATACAACCGAGCTGCCTCATTCAACCGCGGCAATCTCACTCACCAGAACGTGAGATTGGCATGAGTCGCATGAGTTGGGTGACGTGCGCCGGTTCGAGCTCGGCCAATGTCCGAACGCCGAGGAGTTTCATCGTGCGCACGATCTCGTCGGAGAGAATCTGAATTGCTCGATCGACCCCGGCTCGACCGCCAGCCATGAGGCCGTACAAGTAGGCGCGGCCGACCAGTGTGAACCTCGCCCCCATCGCAACAGCGGCAACGATGTCGGCTCCCGACAGGATGCCGGTGTCGATCATCACTTCGGTTTCGTCGCCAAGCTCGCGGACCACGGATGGCAGAAGATGGAACGGTACGGGCGCCCGGTCGAGCTGTCGTCCACCATGATTCGACAGAACGATGCCGTCGACACCCAGCTCGACACACCTCCGGGCATCCTCGAGCGTCTGCACTCCTTTGACGACCGTCTTGCCCGGCCACTGGTCTTTGATCCACAAGAGGTCGTCGAAGTCGACCGTCGGGTCGAACATCGAATCGAGCAGTTCGGCAACGGTGCCATCGAACTGCGTGAACGTCGAGAAGCCGATTGGTTCGGTGGTCAGGAAGTCGAACCACCAGCGCACCCGAGGGATCGCATTGAGCACGGTGCGCCCGGTGAGTGTCGGAGGGATCGTGAGCCCGTTGTAACGATCTCGCAAGCGCGCGCCGGCAACGGGCACGTCCACCGTGACGAGCAGTGTGTCGAACCCGCTCTGCGCCGCGCGGTTCATCACCTCCATCGAGCGATCACGGTCTTTCCACATGTACAGCTGGAACCAATTCCGTCCGTGTGGATTTGCCTCGGCCACTCCTTCCGGCGTCGTCGTGCCAACCGTCGAGAGTGAAAACGGAATACCTGCATCGCCCGCAGCGGCTGCGCCGGCCCGTTCACCCGCGGAGTGCATCATCCGGGTGAATCCTGTGGGTGCGATACCGAACGGCATCGCCGAAGGGCCTCCAGCGACCATGCACGACGTGTCGACGTCGGACACATCTCGCAAGATCGCCGGGTGGAATTCCACGTCCAGAAACGCCTGACGAGCCCGGGCCAACGAGAGCTCGGACTCCGCGGAGCCATCGGTGTAGTCGAAGGGGGCTTTTGGAGTGACCCGTTTTGCGATGTCTCTCAGGTCCGAGATCGTGTGTGCGCTCGAAAGCCGTGCGGCGGTGCGATCGAGCGTTGGACGCTTGAACTTCAACAAATCGGCGAAGGCACTCGGCCGTGGGAGTTGGCGTCTCGTCATGTCTGTTGGCGTCCCCGATCGAGTCAAGTGTCTCGATCGTACAGCGGGGCCTATTCGTCGGCCTCGGCGCGGGCCTGATCTGTTTCAACCTCGACGACTTGCACCCGCAACGCAACGGGTTCGGACAACTCGGTGGCGAGCTGTTCGGCCAGCTCCTCTGTTGTTGGCATGAAGCCCGACTCGGTCACGACCAGCTCGACCGACAGTTCATCGGCGATCCGCTCGACGGACACGGTCACCATCTCGGCACCGTCCCCGGAAGCGTCGATGTACTCATGGAGCCAGTGCTCGACGTCTTCGGTCGGGTCGCTGGGTGGAAGGACCGTCGCCCTCGTGATGTGGAGCGGCAGAATCATCACGATCACTGCGAGTGCAGCCCAGCGCAGGCCGCCGACGATGTATCCCGAACCAAGACTGAGCCGGCTGTGCGAAACGAGGCCGCAAACAAGAAACGTCAGCGCCGCACTCATGATGATGCCGGCGACATTTGCAAGGAAGAGCAGGAACGCTCCGGTTGCGAGGCCGAACTCACGAATCTCCAGACAGATTCCCACGACGGCAAGTGGAGGCACCAGGGCGACCGCAACGGCGACCCCGGTCAGCGCGTCTGCGGCTGCTTTGCGGATCTGGGCATAAGCACCCGCAGCTCCCGCTGCCAGCGCTATTCCAAGATCAAGGAGGTTGGGCGATGTTCTGGCGAGGATCTCCGCGGGGATCGGATCCATCGATCCGGGGAACACAAGCGATGTCGCCGCAGCCAGCCCGACGGCCCCGATAGTCCCGGCGGTCAGTACGACGAGTTGGCGGAAGAACTGATGCGGTTCACCAACGACGAGCGCGGCGGCTGCGCCGAGTACCGGGCTCATCAGAGGTGCGACCAACATGGCGCCGATCACGACCGCTGTCGAATCGGCCAGGAGGCCCATGACCGCAATGAGAACCGACATGGTCATCAGCGCCGCAAAACGACGTGCGAATCGACCGAATCGAAATCCTTCGTGGAAAAGGTCGCGCATGATTCGTTCGCGGTCGATGTCACTCAGGTCACCCAGTTCGACCCTGCCGAGCAGCCCCACTATTCGCGCGAAAGGGCCGCGACCGCGCCGTTTGGGACCAATGCCGTTGGGGCCAATGCCGTCGAGCCCCGGTTCTCGCGGCGTTGGCGTTTCCTCGAGTCGCATCAGGCTCTCGAGCGGCACCATCTCTTTGGTCATCTCTGACATCCCCAGATCGCCCCGGAAACGCACGTTCCGTGGCAATTGCATTACGACTGTAATGTAATTGAAACAAAACGTCTACGATATGCTGCAGGAAGCCTCCAAAACGTCGCGCTGGGATACTTTTCCCAAGGCTCGACCAACGTCGCAGATAATCCGAGAACTTCGCGCAGATTGTTTACTAACCGTGGTCTCCTCGCGGTCGATGGAAAGGGAATGGCTACAACGGCCGGACCCACTCAGGGCGCAGAACGACACGAAATTTCGGTCAATCGGTGGAAATCGCATCCCCGACTGGCGAAACTTCTCCGCGCCACGATTCTGGTCCTGCCTCTCGCGACAAGCATCGGGTTCACTGCAATCGCTGGACGGCTGTTCTCTGCCGAAGACCTTGGTGTTGGTCGTTGGACTTGGATCTTCATCGTTTTCGTGCTCGCAAACATTCTGCTCGCAGCGTTGCGACAGGTCACCTCTCGCCTGTTGCCTCTCGTCGCGCTGATGAAACTCACACTGGTCTTTCCTGATCATGCGCCATCTCGTGCGAAAGCGACTCTGCGCAAGTCGAACTCGAGAGCGATGTTGCGCTCGATAGAGGAGGCGAAAGCGCGTGGCGAAACCGACGGCGCGGCGGGTTACGGCGAGTACTTGGTGCAGCTTCTCAAAGAGGTGAACGAGCACGATCGTTTGACGCGCGGACACTCCGAACGCGTCCGCGCCTACGCCGAAATGATCGGCGAAGAACTCAAGCTCAGTGAGAGCGACATGAACAAGCTGCGCTGGTCCGCTTTGTTGCATGACGTTGGCAAGATTTCGGTGCCTTCAGAGATCTTGAACAAGAACGGTCGTCCTACCGAAGACGAATGGAAGATCCTCTCGAACCACCCGGCGGCTGGCGGCGAAATGCTCGAACCGCTCCGACCATGGCTGGGCGATTGGATTCACTCCGCCGACCAACATCACTGTCGATGGGACGGCAACGGGTATCCGGAGAAGCTGAAAGGCAAGGAAATCGCGTTCGCCGGTCGTCTGGTCGCCATCGCCGACGCATACGACGTGATGACCACTGCCCGAAGCTATAAGAAACCACTCGGCCCCGAGCTCGCGCGCCAAGAGCTCACGGCCTGTGCAGGATCGCAGTTCGACCCGACGCTCGTGCGGGCGTTTCTCCAGGTCGGTCTCTCACGGCTCAAGACTGTCGCCGGCCCGCTCGCATGGTTCGCAAACCTCACCGGGACACTTCAGCTACCGGTACCCGCTGCTGGTGTTGCCACCAGTGGCGCCATCTCGGCGGGCGTCGCGTCCGCGGGAATCGCAGTGGCAGCCTTCGGCGGATTCGTCTCTCCGGCGGTGGTCGAAGCGCGAGCATTGGCCTTCGAAGATCCGGTACCAATCGTGGAAGAGGTTGAAGTCGTCGAAGATCTCGCTGTCGAACCAATTCTGGTGAACGGCGCAGAAGGTACATCGATCGAGATCGTCATCCGGGCGCGAGGCGGCGACGGTGCCCTCCGGTTCAGCATCGAGGACGCCGAACATGGCTCCGTGTCGATCATCAGCGAAACAAGCCCCACCGACACCGCGTTCGTACCCAACGCAGGCGATGGCTGGGAGATGGCGGTTCGCTACGTTCCTGAGCCCGGGTTCTTCGGCGAGGACACGTTCGTGTACACCGTGTGCGACGAATCCAATCGATGCGAGCGCCACACCGCGACCGTCCGGGTCCTGAGCACGAACCGGTCGCCGGTCGCAAACGAAGACCAGGCAAGCGTCGATGCGGGCCAGATCGTCGAGATCGAGGTACTCCGCAACGATTTCGATCCTGATGGCGACCCAATTTTCGTGCGCGAGGTCGGTGGGGCCAGCCGTGGCTCCGTTCAACAATTTGGCTCGACGCTCGTTTACCAAGCCGACGCTGACTACGGCGGCATCGACGAATTCACCTACACGATTGCCGATCCGGAAAACGCCACGTCGACCGGGCGCGTCACCGTCACAGTCATCGCCCCAACGACAACCACAACAACCGCTGCTCCAACAACGACGACCACCGCGGCCCCAACGACAACCACCACAACCGTTGCACCCACAACCACGACGACAACGACAACGACCACCACTACCGCCCCGACCACAACCACCACCCCGGCGAACTCGGCTCCCGTCGTGTCCGGCAGTGGTCTGACCCTTGCCGAAACCGCAGCAGTCGGAACGGTCGCATTCACCGTCGATGCCACCGATGTCGACGGTGACCCGCTCAGCTACACGATCACCAGCGGCAATGGCGGTGGGCTCTTCGAAATCGGTTCCGATGGGTCGGGAACGACGACCGGCCCACTCGATTTCGAAACGCAGTCCCTCTACTCCTTGGGTATCGAAGTCAGCGATGGCACCGTCGTCACGCCACTCTCTGTCGACGTCACCGTGTCCGACGTGAACGAAACACCCGTCGCCGCCAACGATCTCGTCGGGACGAATGAGGACACTCCTGCCGTCTTCGCGATCGGCGCGAACGATTTCGACCCCGATGCCGACACGATGACCTGGCAGGTTCCCGCAACCACCGCCGGAGGGACGCCACTCGTCGCGACCGACGGCGATGTCGCCTACGCACCCCCATTGAACTTCAACGGCGCAGACACGTTCACCTACACCGTGACCGACCCCGACGGCCTCGTTTCGGCGCCTGCCACCGTCACGATCATGGTCGTCGCTGTCAACGATCCACCCGTCGCCAACCCAGACACCGGCGCAACCTTCACCACCACCGAAGACACCCCATTCACCACCGGCAATGTCACCTCCAATGACACCGACCCCGACAACCCAATCGACCCAACAACCACCACAATCGTTACCGACGTAACCAACGGCACCCTCACCAACAACAACGACGGAACCTTCGACTACACCCCCAACCTCAACCACAACGGCACCGACACCTTCACCTACACCATCACCGACGCCGGAGCCCTCACCTCGAACACCACCACCGTCACCCTCGCCATCACCGCCGACAACGACGCCCCACGAGCTCAGTCCGATGCGTACGCCACCACTCAGGACACGCCGATTGTGAGAGGGGTTCCCGGTGTGCTCGGCAACGACAGCGACTACGACGGTGATCCGCTCACCGCTGTGCCTGGTTCGGGGCCGAGTTTCGGTGTCCTAGGGCTGAACCCCGATGGGTCGTTCACGTATACGCCGGACCCGGGCTACAGCGGCCCCGACAGCTTCACGTACACCGCCTCCGACGGAACCCTGTCCTCGCCGCCGGCCACGGTCAACATCACCGTGGACTCCGGGATCAAAACGCAGAGTTGGTTCTTTGGTGACAGCGGGGTCAGCCCCGACGACTACGACTTCGTCCCGGTGCCGCCCACCCCTGGTCTTGCCGACCCCGACAGCGACGGCAACCCCGGACTGACGATAACGAAGGGCAACGGTTCGGAGTCCGAGACTGATCCACTCGAGTTCCACAACTGGATTCTCGACCCCGGCGCCTCAGCCCTCGAGCTGAATGGCCCCGTCACGCTCAAACTGTGGAGTACCGTCGCCGACTACGAGTTGGGCAAGGACGTTGATATCTCGGCATGGGCCTATGACTGCGATGCCGCCACGCTCGGTTCGTGTACGCCCGCGCTTCTGTTCTACGACGACATTCACTACGACGACTGGAACGGCGGCGTCGCTGACTTTGCGTATCGCGAGATCACGCTCGGAAGCCTCTCCCATTCTCTTCTCCCCGGACGCGCGCTCAAGGTGCGGCTGATGTTTGGGCACAAGGACGTGTGGATCGACATGAACGCAACCCACCCCACCGAGATGGAGCTGACCCTCGCCAACACGGGTCCCAACGCTGTCGACGACGCCTACCCGCTCAGCCCACCCATGCTCGAAGACGGCCCGCTTGTCAATCTCGATGTCCTGGCGAATGACACCGACGAGGATCTCGACCCGTCGAGCCTCTCACTCGAGGCCCTTCCCGTCCCCGCCGGGTCCGTTGTGCGGAAGGGCGACAACACCTTCGACTACACCCCAGCGCCAGACTTCGCTGGTGTGGACACGTTCGCCTACCAGGTGTGTGACCTTGGGGCGCTGTGCAGCACGGCCAACGTTAATGTCACCATCACGCAGGTCAACGATGCTCCAAACGTGACGAACCCGGGCAACCAGTCGGGCACTTCCGGGGATGCGTTCAGCCTCTCGATCGTGGCAACGGACATCGAGCTCGATGGCCTTTCGTACGGCGCAACGGGCCTGCCCGCCGGGCTCTCGATCGACGTGGACGGCTTGATATCGGGCACAATCGATGGCGCTGCGAGCGGAACGTACAACGTCGATGTGACTGTGACCGATGACGGTGTGCCCGTGAAGAACACGACTGTCAACTTCGACATCGACGTGGCGGACTACGGCGTCTCTTCGCTGGCTGGCGCCCTCCATATCACTGAGGTGCTCTACATCGGGACGACCTTCCCGACTCAAGAGTTCGTCGAGATCACCAATAGCGGCGCCACTCCAATCAATCTGTCCAACGTCCGATTGGCCGACTCCGACCGCAAGAACGACGGCGCCCAGAATGTCGATTTCAACATCCCCCCGACCGACCACTGGGGTACAGCGTCGATACTCCAGCCGGGCGACCGAGCAGTCATCTGGTTGTCGTACGACGGGGTCACGTTGCCACCGGTGAACAATCCGGCGACCGGACTCGAGTACGTGATCAACAATGGTGGCGGCGGCGCCCTCGGCAACTTCGGCGACAGCGTGTGGCTGCTCGAAACCCCATCGCTGATCATCGACTACATGGCCTACATGAATGGTGGTGGCGACACCGCCCCGCCGGCGTCACTCAATCTCTGGGATGCAAGCGACCAAGCTTCACTTGTTGTAGGCGCACCTGGTAGGTCGCTTGCTCTCACTCCTCACAATGTCGACGGCAACACGGCTTCGTGTTGGGAAGAGACCGCCAGCGGCTCGGCGGCCGCACGGTGCCCTGGAGCTCCCGTCACAGTCGACACCGCGAGTGGGCTCCTCCGACACAGTGCCGGTCAGCCGAACAACGACGCCGTCCCCTTTGGAAAGATCGTACTCAGCGAGTTCCGGCCCTCCGGACCGGGCGGTGCCAACGACGAATTCATCGAGATCTTCAACGCCGATTCGCTCGATGTCGACCTCACCGGTTGGCAACTTGGAATCACGAGTGGCGTCGACAGCGATTTCTACACGTTCCCATCGGTCACGATCGCTCCTGGCCAACACTTCCTCGTCGCTCAGTCAGGCTCGCCGTTGACCGGTATCGCTGACGGTGTCTGGACCGGCGTCGTGTACGGGGTTTGGGGAGACGTGATCCTGAAGGACTCCGGCGGAACGTTCATCGACGTGATGGGTTACGACTCGGGCAGCAATCCCACGCTCTTCGAGGGCACCGAGCTTCCGAATTACCCAGGAGGAACCCTCGACCGAAGCTACGAGCGGTACGCAGGTGGTAGCGCCGGAAACTGTGTCGACACCGACGACAACTCCGCCGACTGGTTCTTCAACACGGCGGCCAGCACGCCGCGAAACATGGCAGATCCTCTGGCCCCGTGCGGAGTGCCGACACATCTCATGATCAGCGAGTTCTCCAACGTCGGCTCTGGCCCAGGCGGAGCGGACTTCATCGAGATCTACAATCCGACTGCCGCGATGGTCGACATCGAAGGCTGGACGCTAGAGATCGCCAACGATGCTTCAATCCAGCAAACCATGGCTCTGACCGGACCGAATACCGCCCTCCCGAGCGGCGGGCACTATCTCATCTCTTCGGGCGGCGGTGGTGACCAGAGCATGAGCTCGCTGACGGACAGCCTGGCTCTCCGACTACGGGATGGAGCACTGACCATCGACGAGGTCGGGACGGCGGATCGAACCAACGGCGGAGCCGTTGCGCCCGGGCTCTGGAGCGAGGGTGCCGGTGTACCTCCACTCGTCGATATATCAGGCTACGAACAGAGCTGGGAGCGTCTTCTGGCATCCGGTGTTGGCAACTGCGTCGACACGGACGACAACGGCGCCGACTTCATGCGTCGCCTCACTGCGTCGCAGGTGAACCCCCAGTCGAGTGCCGACCCCGTTGAACCTTGTGGCTCATACCCTCCACCTACCCCACCAAATCACCTTGTCATCAGTGAATACCGGTCAGATGGCCCCAACGGCGGCACAGACGAGTTCCTCGAGATCTTCAACCCCACCGCTGGCACGATCTCCCTGGCTGGACATCAGCTCCGACGGGCAGGCAATGACAACACCGAGCACATATTCTCTGCGGTCGACCTCGCTCCCGGCCAGTTCTATCTGGTGGGCGGCCTCAACTACACAGGATCGGTCGATGACACCCACAACGGGTTCACCAACGATTCCGGTGGCGTCAAGCTCTACGACATCAATACGGCATCGGTCGTGGACGAGATCAATACCGACGAGTCACCACCCAACCTTCCCGAAATCGACGGGAGGATGATTCAGACGTATATACGTCGAGCGGGTGGTTGCCAAGACACCGGCGTGATGATCGATGATTTCTACCTCAGCGGCTCGCCGACGCCACGAACGTACGGCGACACACCACTTCCCTGCTAGATCTCGGACCTTGCGACGCTGGTCGCCGGCCAAATCGATCTAGGTTTACACGGTCGAGGAGGCTTCGAGATGACGGAAAACAAACCGACGTCTGACGTCACGATCAGCCATGATCTGATTCACACGATGCTCGAAAAGTTCGTACCAGAACTAGCGGACCGTCCCTTGACTCTCCACGGAGCAGGATGGGACAACGAGATTCATCGTCTCGGTGACGATCACGCAGTCCGACTCCCGAGGCGAGACGCCGCCGCGGTCCTCGTCGAGCACGAACAACGGTGGCTGCCCGAGCTCGCTCCGGTTCTCCCGCTGCCGATCCCCACGCCCACGTATTGCGGTCGGCCAGCATTCGGGTATCCGTGGGCATGGAGCATCGTTCCCTGGCTCCCCGGAATTCCACTTGCGCACGCCCCGCGACCCACTACAGAGCGACTCATGGACGATCTTTCGGGGTTCCTCAACGCGCTCCACGTTCCCGCTCCTGAAGATGCCCCCGACAACCCGCACCGCGGCGGCCTTCTCGCCGACCGATCCGAGTTGATCCACGATTTGATCGACCAGCTTCCCGACGTCGACACCGAACCCCTGCTTGCGTTGTGGGATGAGCTCGCCGACGCACCGGCCTGGGGTGGCGACCCGATCTGGCTTCACGGCGATCTTCATCCACTCAATATCTTGGTACGCGGCGGTCATCTGAGTGCCGTGATCGATTTCGGCGACATCACATCGGGCGATCCAGCGACCGACCTCTCCGTCTCGTGGATGGTCTTCGATGAGAACGAACGAACAGAGTTCCGGAAACGCTTGTCCATCGATGGTCGCAGCGTCGATATCCACACCTGGAACCGGGCTCGTGGGTGGGCCCTCTCACATGCGATCGTGTGTCTTGCGAGTTCAGCCGACGATCCAACAATACGTCGGGTCGGCGAGGCCACGTTGGCTGCAGTAACGGGATGATGTGACGACGCACGACCGAACCGAGGTCCAGACACATGATCGAGCCGAGGTCCAGAAGCGCACCCTGACCGTCCTGTGGTTCTCGGCGGTATTCAGCCGCGGAGCCGTATCGGCGATGTTCCCGGTATCGGTTCTTGCGATCAAAGACATGCTCGGCTCTGACACATGGGCAGGGCTCGCAACTGGTGCCAGCACGCTCGGTTCGGCATTTGGTGCAATGTGGTTGGCGAACTTCATGCTTCGCAGCGGTCGCACACCCGCGCTGAGCGCTGGTTTCGCGGTCGCAACAATCGGCGGTTGTCTGGCGATCGCCGCTATCCAGATCTCGTCGCTCCTGCTCTTTCTTCCAGCAATGGTGCTCGTCGGTGTCGGTTCGGGAACCTCGTACCTCTCGCGTTACGCGGCAGCGGACCTCGCCGTTGAAGAACGCCGGTCACGAGACATCAGCACGGTGATCTTCGCTGCCACATTCGGAGCTGTGCTCTTTCCGCTCTTCATCGGGATCACCGGTGATTGGGCGGAGGCGAGGGGTTTCGATGCCAATACGGGCGGCTTCGCGATGGCGATAGCACTGTTCGTCCTCGCAGGCGGAGTCATCTGGGTCTTCATGCGCCCCGATCCCTTGGTTGTAGCCGGGGGTGTTAACCCATCGGCGAGACACCGGGATCGTATTCCTTTCCGTCAAGCGGTCTCGATTGCCTGGGCGCGGCCACTCGCTCGACTTGCGTTCGTCACACTTGTCGTGGCCCAGGCAGTCATGGTCATGGTGATGGCGATGACACCGCTGCACATGGAGGCCCATGGGCACGGCAATGGCACGGTGGGCGCCGTGATCTCGGCGCACACGGCGGGCATGTTCGCCTTCGCCCCCATCGCTGGATGGCTTTCAGATCGAGCGGGGCGTATACCAACGATTGCTGTGGGCGGATTCACGTTGGTGCTGGCCACGATTCTGACGGCGCTGGCCAGCGAAGCCCCTCGACTCTTGATGTTCCCCGGGTTGTTCTTGCTCGGGCTTGGCTGGAGCTTCGGGATCATCGCGGGTTCGGCGCTGCTCACCGAATCAATCGACGGCGCCGATCGGGTCGCGGTGCAGGGTGCTGCTGACCTCGCCACAAACATCGCCAGCGGCACCGGAGCCTTGGCCTCAGGTGTCGTGCTCTCGATGTCGGGGTTCCACACGCTGTCACTAATCGGGATGGCCGCAGCCGGCGGACTTCTCGTTCACGCCTTCTTCGAATACCGACTCGCCCAGCGGACCACTGCTCTCCGGACCTAGGACGCGAGTGCCTCGAGCGCCGTCTCGGGGTCGGTGTAGCTGTATCCGAGCGCATCGGCCACGTGCGGTTCGGTCACCGCACCAGCACTCACGTTGAGCCCGTTCCGAAGATGCGGGAAACGCGTCATTGCAGCTTTCGGGCCCATGTCGGCAAGGGCGAGGGTGAACGGCATCGTTGCGTTGTTGAGCGCGTAGGTCGAGGTGCGCGGGACGGCACCGGGCATGTTGGCCACCGCGTAGTGCACCACGTCATCGACGATGTACACCGGATCCTGATGGGTGGTGGCATGTGATGTTTCGAACGCACCGCCTTGGTCGATCGCGACGTCGACGAGGACCGATCCGGCCCGCATGGTCTTCACCATTTCTGCAGTGACCAGCTTTGGCGCCTTGTCGCCGTGGACGAGGACGGCGCCGACGACGACGTCCGCGTCAGCGACGTACTGTTCGAGGGCGTCGCCAGTCGAATACACGGTCGTCACCGCCGCTCCCCACCGGGCAGAGCAATGATCGAGAACCTGGTTGCTCCGGTCGAGAATGGCCACGTCGCCGCCGAGACCGATCGCCATTTCGGCAGCATGCTGGCCGACGACGCCACCTCCGATGATCACGACTTTCGCCGGTGGTACTCCGGGGACGCCACCGATCAGGAGTCCCGCCCCACCGTTGGGCGCCTGCAAGTAGTTGGCCGCCGCCTGAATGGACATCCGGCCTGCGACCTTCGACATCGGTGCCAAGAGCGGCAGTCCACCTTTGTCATCGGTCACGGTTTCATAGGCGATACACGTCGAGCCGCTTTCGACGAGATCTTTCGTCTGTTCAGCGTCCGGAGCGAGGTGAAGGTACGTGAACAAGGTCTGACCCTCACGCAACATCGCACGTTCGACCGCCTGTGGCTCCTTGACCTTGATGATCAAGTCGGCAGCTGCGAACACGGCCGCAGCGTCAACGGCGATGTCTGCCCCTGCTTCGCGATAGTCGTCGTCGCTTGCGCCGATGCCCAAACCTGCGTTTGTCTCGACCAAAATCGAGTGCCCGTGGCGACTGAGCTCGGAGACGCTGGCGGGGGTGAGCCCTACTCGTCGTTCGTTGTTCTTGATTTCTTTCGGCAGTCCAACCAGCATCTCGACCTCCTCGTTGCGCTGACGTCCTCATGCGGACGAGCGCGTGTGTCGTGCATCACACCGTATTGATTCAACGGTCGAAGATGTATGCAAGTTTGTGCACCCCTGGCGTCTTACACACGGCAAATGCGCGAGTATCATCGATCCTGTCGTAGAATCTTCGAATGATCGACCTCGATGCCCTAGATCATTCGATTCTGACCTTGCTCCAGTCCGACGGACGACTCACCAATGCAGACCTTGCAGAACGAATTGGGCTTTCGCCGTCGGCGTGCCATCGACGAGTTCGCCGGCTCGAGAATGACGGGATCATCGAGCGATATGCCGCAGTTCTCAATCGGAAGCTTGTTGGACGAGGGGTCTCGGTGTTCGTCGAGATTTCACTCGAAAGCCAGCGCGAAGAGTTGCTCAACTCGTTCGAGGCAGCGGTCGGGCAGATCCCGCACGTCATGAGTTGTCACCTCATGGCGGGCAACGCCGACTATCTCGTCCACGTCACGTGCGCCGACGTGGCCGACTACGAGACCATTCATCGTGAACACATTGCGGTCCTGCCCGGGGTTACCAGCGTGCGAAGCAGTTTCGCCATTCGCACGGTCGCCGACACGACGGCCCTCGACCTCGAGCGCCGATGAGTCGCACTCATCCACGCGTTCGCTGACCGAATCGTTCGAGTTCGTCTCGAATCGATCGCTTCAACTCCGTGGGAGCGAATGACGCGTCGAGGGCATCGAGTTGGATTCTCACGTGTGCATCGTCGTCGACACCAAGGTGGTCGCTGGCGAGACGTAGTTCCGTGTTGAGGTCGGTGGCGAACCAACCGGGGTCGTCAGTGTTGAGACACACACGAATGCCGGCATCGCGAAGAGCCGGAAGCGCATGGTCGTCGAATGAAGGAAAGACACCGAGCAACAGGTTGCTCGTCGGACAGACCTCGAGCATGATCCCCTCGTCGGCAATCCGTTTGACGAGATCAGGCTGTTCGAGGCAGCGCACTCCGTGCCCGATGCGTTCGGCACCAAGATCGTCGATTGCTGACCGCACGCTCGTTGCGCCTTCGGTTTCGCCGGCATGGGGCACGGAGTGCAGGCCGATCGCCTTGGCACGGGCGAAGTGCGGGGCGTACGGCGCTGCCGGAAAGCCAACTTCGTAGCCACCGAGCCCAAATCCAACCAGTCCGTTGGGGACCGTCGAGCCGTCGACGAAGTCGATGGTGACGGTCGACTCTGGGCGCTCCAGATCTCGTGGGATGTCGATCACCCAGCCGATCTCGACGCCCCGAGACGCCGCTCGAAGTCGGCCTTCGTCGAGTCCCGCACAGTATTCGGCCGGGGACATTCCGGCGCGGCCTTCCCCCTCGAGAAAATAGGAGAAGGCCGTTGTCGTCACCTCGGCCCAGCGCACGTTCTGTGCCGCCAACGCCGCAGCCAAGTCATCGGTCGCCCGTGCGATGTCCTCGGCACCTTTCAGAAGCGACAGGCCGAACAGGTACTGTCGACCGAAATCGGGAAAATCCTTGAACGAGAAGGCGTCGGGTATGCCGTTTGGCCATACCTGTGTGATGTCGTGATTGTGGATTGCCTGGAGGGCCCTGACGGTCTCGACAGACATCGAGCCCTCCAAATGGAGGTGCAACTCGACCTTTGGCATCGCTTCGATGAACGGCATCGTCACGCGACCTGAAACATTCCTTGGTCGACCTCGACGGCTTCGCCACGTCGGATCATCCGTTCGATGTGGAGCTCGGCCGTGCGCCGTTCGACCGTATCGACGAACGGAATGTCGATGTGTCGCCGGTACACGAAACGGTGTGCGGCCATCTCGGTGATAGATCGTGGCTCGATCAAGTACTCGAGCATTTCGCCGTGTCGTCGTCCGATCACGGCGTGATATGCGTCGAGCATCTCGAGAAAGGTCGCTCGACCTTCGATGATGCCCTTCTGGTGGAAGGTTACGTAGAACGCAGCATCCACCTCACGAACCACGCGCAGGCTTTCCTCGAACTGTTCGAGATCGGACCACACATCGCCGTAGTACGGGCCGAATCCGGTGAGGTCGATGTCCGAGAGAAAGAAGACTCCACCGTCGATGTGGAATCCGCTGTGCCCTCGAGTGTGACCGGGGAGATGCATTGCGGTCACCGTGAGGCCACCAAGATCGAACTCGTGGCCGTCGGTGAAACCTTGCGCGTCGGGTCGTGGCGTGTAATGGAGCTCTTCCACGAAGTTGATGGCCTGTTCGGCTCGAGTGACGTCGTCGAGACCAAAAACATCGAGCAAGCCATCGAGGCTCTGCGCTCCACCAAGATCGTCGTCGTGAATGTGCACCCGCGCGTCGACGAATAGTCCATTGCCCGCCAAATGGTCTTCGTGGGAATGCGAATTGATGACCGCATCGACTCGTACGGGGGCGCCGCCCTCGGCGACGACGGTGACCGACGGATCGATAATGACCGACTCGGCTGTTCCTTGCACCACCACCGAGTTGCCGCTCGGATATGCCCCGGACCTCGCCCCTTGCAACACGCTCACCGCATCGGTCAGCTTGCGCTCGTTGGCACCCCAGTCGACGATCTTGGCAGTCATCCGTCCAACGCTAGAGGGTGCGTCCATCTTCGGCGTCGTGAGCTCACGGTTCAGCGCCGCAGTGGGCGCGGTCTCGAGCCAATGCCCGATTGGCGGCCCACGATGCCCGTCAGTGCAGCCAACACGATTCCCATCGCAAAGATTTGCAACATGGTCAGTGGTTCGTCGAGAAACACCCACGCTGCACTCGCCGAGATGACCGGGATGAGGAGTGTGCACGTCGAGCTGATCCACAAAGGAATTTGCTGAATCGACCAGTTCATAAGTGCGTGCCCGAGAACGCCCGCGCCAAAGGCAAGAACGAGAAGACCAACCCACGAGTCGACCGAGGGCCACGCCAAGCTTTGTCCAAAGACGAGCGCCAGCGGCAGGTTGATCGCACTGGTCCAGAGCGCAGCGCCGACAGTGTATTCGTTCGATGTGATACGACTCTTGGCCCGTTTCGAGAAGATGAAGTACGCCGACCAGGTGAGCAATGCACCGACGGCTAGGAGGTCTCCCGTGAGACTCCAGCCGGCCGAACCACTCGCTCCAAAGACGACAAGCACGACGCCGACCAAGGCCACTCCGCCGAGAGCAATGTCGCGTCGGTGTATTCGTTCATCAAAAAATCGTGCAGCAACGATGCTGACGACAACCGGCTGCAGCGCTCCAATGACCGTCGCGTTCGCGACCGTGGTGAGCTTGACCGCACTGAAGAAGAATGCAACATCGGCGCCGAGTGCAATCCCACCCCACATCGATTCGCGCATGACGCGAAGGTCGATACGAGTACCGCGAACCCACAGGAGAGCCCCAACGACCAAACCGTAGATCGCAAACCGGTAGCCGCCGATTGCGAGTCCGCCCATGTCGATTTCCTTGGCAACGACTCCTGAAAGTCCCCACGCCGACACCGCTATGACAGCCGCCAGCACTCCCGCAGGGTTGACGGCATCCTCTTCGACACGTCCATTCACGGCTCAGTGAGCATGGTCGAGAAGGCCGGTCGCGTTGGCCGACATGAGCATGACGGTGAGCAGCACGACACCGACGAGCACATTGCGTACCGAACGTCGTCCGGTTTCGGGATTGTGGATTGCGGGCAATGTGTCGACGGTCGCGACATAGAGGAACGTGCCTGCCGAGAACAGCAACGAAATCGCGAGGACCCCTTGCCCCGCGCCGTCGAGCAACAGAAATGACAGGAGCATCGTCACCGGCGTGGCAATTGAGAACATCAGCAAACCACGCACGGCCGCCGACGTGTTGTCGGTTTCGTGGAGCGCGAACATTCCGAGGCTGAGAGCCGCCGGTACGCGGTGCAAGACCACGGCGAGCGCCACGAGTACAGAAAAGGCCGTGTCACCCGCGGCCGCGGCCGCACCGATCGCCAACCCATCGGCCAACGCGTGAGCGGAGAGCCCGACGGCAAGGACTGAAACCGACGTTGGGTGATGGACGTGACCATGACCATGTCCGCTCGCATGATCGTGGTGCTCCTCATGGACGGCATGACCAACACCGAATCCCTCGAGCAACAACATCGCGGCAAATCCCGCCAACACGGTGAGTCCCAGGATTCCGGGGTCGTAGACAAATGCGTCGTTCTCTTCGTCCTCGTGCCCCTCGCTGTGTTCAGCATCCTCCTGTGCCTCGAGGGTGACCTCGTCGTCCTGGTTGACGGTTGCTGCTGTGTGAAATCCCTCCGGTATCACGATGAGAAGGGCAGAGGCGAGGAGCAGACCCGCAGCTATGCCGGTCAGGTCTCCGAGCTGGCTGTCGGACAGACGGTTGACGAAGGCTCGTGGAGCGAAGCACCCCAGGAGCGATAGGAGCAGGATAACAATCGCGAGGAGGACCATTGACACCTGGTCACGTTAGTGACGGCCCTCGTGTAGACCAACCGCTCCAAAGCCGGGCACGATGGTTTCGTGTCACGGCCACGATTTCACCTCGCGATCCCCGTCGATCAGATCGATGAGGCGCGCGCGTTCTACCGAGACATCATGGGTTTCCCCGTCGGCCGAAGCGCCGAACGCTGGGTCGACTTCGACATGTTCGGCCATCAGCTCGTGATCCACGAGGTGCCAGATGGTGCCGGTATTGCTGGAACCAACCCAGTTGACGGCGATGCGGTACCGATTCCGCACTTTGGTGCATTGCTCGAACTCGACGACTGGCAGACGCTGAGCGATCGCCTTCGACATGCGAATGTGTCGTTCGTGGTCGAACCTCACGTCCGATTCGAGGGCGAAGTCGGCGAACAGCACACGATGTTCTTTCTCGACCCGTCCGGGAACGCGCTCGAGTTCAAATCATTCGCCGACGACACCCAGGTTTTTGCCACCGACTGACGAACGTCCGTGCAAGTCAGCCGCGGCTGGTGATCGGTCGAGCACCCCCGCGTGGAAGCCGCTTCGGGGTCACCCAGACCATGGCAACGAGGATGACCGCACCCCCAGCGAGGGTCGATGCGCTGGCGCGCTCGCCCACGAACATCCATACCCACACCGGGGCGAGGATGATCTCACTCATGATCAGAATTGCGGCTTCGGGAGCAGGAACGACGCGCTGGGCGATGTTGAAGACAGCGAGCGGAACGGCAAGCAGCATGCTTCCTGCGAACAGGCCAACCGCCGCCTCACGAGTGGTCGCGTCAAACCCGCCAGTGGCGAGAACCACTGCTGCGCCAGTCACCACCAGGGTCACCCCCGCAATGACCAACGGAACCGACGGGTCGATACGTTTCGCGGACCGGATCAGCGTCGTGTAGTACCCGAACCCGATCGGGATCAGCGCGGCCAGCAGACCATACGGTGACAGATCCTCGCGAATCGATCCGGACACCATCACGGCAATACCGACCATGCTGATCGCTGTCGCAGCCAACACAGATCTTGACGGACGCTCACCCATAATCAGCCAACTGAAGTAAGCCGCAGTGAGTGGCGCCAGCGTCTGGAGGACCAGAACAAAAGCGACCGTGGCGACCGACAACGAGACGATGAACAACGTGCTCATTGCGCCGAGCACCAACCCGGCAATGATGTGACCTGGCTCGACATTGCCGAACAAGTCGTCGTAGCGTCGCCGATATCGCACCGCAAGAATAAGACTCGCGGCGCCGAGCATTCCGAGTCCACGGAACACCAAATATTCCCATGGACCGACATCCTCGACCGATCGAAACGCCAGTCCGCCGAAGCTGAAGAAGAGGCCAGAGCCAAAGATGATGAACGCACCCTGAAGATGCGTCAATCGAGGAAGCACTCGCTCGACTGGAGAGATCACGTCAACCATTGGTACACGGTACGGATGGCAGACGAACGTCGGGGAACTACTCGGCGACGTTCCAGCCGCTGATCGCCTTGACCTCGAGAAACTCTTCGATGCCCCACTCGCCACCTTCTCGGCCGTTGCCCGACTGGCCGTATCCACCGAAAGGCGAACCGGCTCCGCGCGGCTGACCGTTCATCTCGACCATGCCCGATCGCAGCTGCCGAGCAACTCGACGGGCCTTCTCGTTGTCGGTGGTCTGGATGTAGTTGGTCAAGCCATATGGCGTGTCGTTGGCGAGAGCGATCGCTTCTTCCTCGGTGTCGAAGGGAGTCATCGACAGCACCGGACCAAAGATCTCTTCGCGAAAGATGGTCATGTCAGGGTTGACGTCTGCGAACACCGTGGGTTTCACGAAGTATCCCTTGTCCAATCCGTCAGGACGACCGGTGCCACCGGCAAGCAGCCGAGCGCCCTCTTCCTCGCCCTTGGCGATCAGACCTTCGATCTTGCTCCACTGCGCATGACTCACGACGGGGCCGATGTGACGACCCTCCTTCGAAGCAATGTCGACAGCGGTCTGTTCGGCAACCTCGGTGGCCGTCGCCAGCGCCTCCTCGTAACGTGAGCGTTCGACCAACATGCGGCTCGGTGCATTGCACGACTGGCCAGAGTTCATGAAAATCTGGCGCACACCGCGTACAACCGCCTTTTCATCGGCATCAGCGAAGACGATGTTGGCGCCCTTGCCGCCGAGCTCGAGCGCAACTCGTTTGACGGAATCAGCTGCGTTCTTCGTGATGGCCACGCCTGCGCGGGTCGAACCCGTGAACGACACCATGTCGACATCAGGATGACCAGAGAGCTGAGTTCCAACACCGGGTCCGTCGCCGTTGACCATGTTGAAGACGCCCGGAGGAAACCCAGCTTCATCCATCATCTCTGCGAACAGGGCCGAACTGAGCGGTGCCACTTCACTTGGCTTGAGCACCATCGTGCAACCGACACCCACGGCAGGGATGACCTTCAGCGTGACTTGATTCATCGGCCAGTTCCACGGTGTGATCAGCGCCGTGACCCCAATGGGTTCGTAGAGGATCGCACTGTCGGGAGCGTGATCGCCGAGCGGCCGCTCGAACTCGAACGTCTTGAGGGCGCGAATCATGCTCTTGATGTGGCCCGTCCCCGCACCAGTTTGCGCGGTCGATGCCAACGCCATCGGGGCGCCCATCTCCATCGAGATCGCCTCGGCCATTTCGTCGCTTCGTGCCGTGTAGATCTCGAGAAGTTTCTCGAGCTTCTCTATCCGCGCTTCTTTGCTCGTCTGGCTCCAACCAGGAAATGCAGCCTTGGCCGCCGCGACCGCTGCGTTCGTGTCGGCTTCGCCGCCGAGCGAGATGACCGCGCAGGCCTCCTCGGTGGACGGATCGATGACGTCGAGATCATTCGCCACCACGGGGGCGACCCACTCGCCATTGATGTAAAAGTTGCGGCGGTCGAGAAGCTGATCGTTGGTCATGGTTTCAGCTTGCCACGTTCGACTCAGATCGCGTCGAATTTGTGCGCGGGACGGAGGTCACCAATCGGTCGAGACGTAGTCCTTCAAGAACTGTCCCCACACGTGGGTTCCAGAATTAAACCCGGAGATTATCGGATCGACGATCCGCGCTGCGCCATCAACGATGTCGAGCGGAGGATGAAAGCCATGCTCGGCGGTTTTTTGCTGGGCGATCACGACGGGATCCTCATCGCTGACCCAGCCGGTGTCGACGCTGTTCATGTGGATACCGGACGCCTGGTAGTCGGTCGCCGAGGTGCGAGTCATCATGTTGAGAGCAGCCTTGGCCATGTTTGTGTGCGGATGCCGAGTGGTCTTGTAGCGGCGGTAGAACTGACCCTCCACCGCCGAGACGTTCACGACGTGTTTGGCTCGTCCAGCCGTGCGCTCCATGAGGGGCTTGAGGCGAGCGTTGAGCACGAAGGGAGCAATGGCGTTGACGAGTTGCGTCTCGAGCAATTCGACCGATGACACCTCGTGCAACAGCAACCGCCACGAGTTCCGATCGCGCAGATCGACCTGCTGGAGATCCTGATCGAGAACACCCTCCGGAAACAGATCACGTTGTGCTTCCTGTTCCTCGGGCAACAGAGGAATCTGCGACATTGATGCCGCATTTGTCACACCTGCAAGCTCGTGTCGGGCCGCAACGGGCAACAGGTCATACCCGCGCAAGCCTTCGTATGTGCCCACGAGCGCGAGAACCTCGGGTTCGAGCGAGTCCAAGGACGCAAGCTCGTTGTCCATCATGTGCCGATAGAAGTCGGGCGGCCGCCGCACGGTCTGGCAGGCATTGTTGACAATGAAGTCGAGTCGGTCCCTGGTTTCGATGGCGTGCTGACAAAACGCTTCGACGCTCGGTGTGTGGCGCAGGTCGAGTCCGAAGATTTCGAGCCGATGTCCCCACTGGGCGAAATCGGGCTCGGCGGCATACCGCGCTGCGGCATCTCGTGGGAACCGAGTTGCCACGATCAGGTCTGACCCCGATCGCAACAATTTGATCCCCGCCTGGTAACCGATCTTGACCCGGCCGCCCGTCAGCAGAGCTGTGGTTCCCGAGAGGTCGGCGAGCTCGGTCCGTTTGTCGAAGTTGAACCTGGCGCAGTCCGGGCAGAGTTGGTCATAGAAGTGATGCACGGCGGTGTAGCTGGCCTTGCACACGTAACAATGTTGCGAATCTGTCGTCTCTCTTGGTCCCTGTGGTTCCACATCGGACGACTCGAAATCGCTCGGCGGGAACACGTTTGGCGTCGTGAACACGGGTTTGTCCCGCAAGACACGAATGCCCGTCTCCTCGAGGATCTGTGTGTCTGCATCGAGTCGGGCGCGCCGCCGTTTGTTTGAGCGAGCCTTCACTCGCAAACGGCGTTCGGCCGGGTCAGAACAAAATACGTCGCCAGCTGCGTTTACCAGACGGACCCGTTCGGCATCGTCGAGTTCGTCCAGCACGACTTTGGATGCAGCGACGCGCTGAAGAAGATCGGTGAGTGCGAGCAGCTCCCCTCGATCGATCGCTGGTGCCGGTACGTTCTCCGCGTCGGGGTCTGGTGTGATCACATGTGAGCGGGCAATTGCTCGCGGATCTCCTCTGGAGTCACTCCAGTCTCCCAACGGGCAACAACCTTGCCGTCACCATCGACGAGGAACTTTTCGAAGTTCCAGGCGATGTCGGAAGTGTCGCCGTCGCCGGGTTGTTGGTCCTTGAGCATGGCATAGAGCTCTGCCTGGCCGTCACCGTTGACTTCGATCTTCGAGAACATTGGGAAATCGATGTCGTAGTTCGAGGTCGCGAACTCGAGAATCTCGGCATTCGACCCAGGTTCTTGGGCGCCGAACTGATTGCAAGGGAAACCGAGCACGGTGAGCCCGTCGATTTCACGATGAAGCGTACGCAGACCTGCGTACTGGGGCGTTGCGCCTCAACGACTCGCGACGTTGACGACCAGCGTGTGCTGGCCCGCGAACTGGGAGAAGTCGACCGATTCGCCGGTGATCGACTCCATGGTGATGTCATGAAAGCCCATTGGGGTCCTCTCGTGCGTGGAAACGAAACCTGACCCTAGAGGGAACAGGCCAAAATGGGTCGAACAGGGTGAGGTCATTCGACGGGCGTCTCGGGTTTGTAGAAAACGCCCAGCTGGATCGCTCCACCCACGAGGCCGACGACTGCGGCGATCCCCAACCCGACATATCCGTTCAGCGCATCGTCGATCTTCAACAGATGATCGACCGAATACTCACCAGGGCCGAGCATGGCCACGAAGGTCGCGATCAGCGCGACAACCAACGTGTATTCCCACCCGTCATTGACGATCATGAACCCGTTGTGACGATGCACCGTGTACCCCGCGACGAGCATCACGGCAACAACCGCCGCCGAACCAAACGGGGTGAGCAGACCGAACATGAGCAACACCCCCGCCCCCATCTCCGTCGATGCGGCAGCCCACGCGTGCAGCTTCCCGGGCTTCATCCCGATCGAGTCAAACCAACTTGCAGTGCCACCGATTCCGTTCTTGACCTTGCCCCACCCGTGGAGCGCGAACGTGAAGCCAAAGATGACACGGAAAACCAGTAGGGCAAGCGAGAACTCGGTGGAAGTAAGGTCAGTCATTGGTGGAGTCTCTCACTCGACGAGGGTCAGGGGGTTCACGGCACACATCCGCCCGATATGGTCCAACGATGGATATCGAATTCTGGATAGACCCCATTTGACCGTGGTGTTGGGTGACGGCTCGTTGGGTCGTCGACGTCGTACAGCCAGAACGTGATCTCCGAGTCACGTGGCAACCGATCAGCTTGTTGTTCAAGAACGAACCGCCCGAGGACTCCGACTATTACCTAGCGTCGTTGCATACGCACAAGCTGCTCCGGGTCTTCGAGTCGGTCAAGGCTTCCGGCGGCAACGACGCTGCGTTCACCTTCTATTGGGAGTGCGGCCGAATCATTCACCACGACGAGGTCCAGAACTGGGACGACCCGCGCGTTTCCGCCGAGACCTTGCTCCAGAACGCCGGTCTCGACGTGTCGCACGCTGCAGCGTTCGAAGACGACAGCTGGGACGAGGTCATCCGAGAGAAGATGGACGCCGGACTGGCTCTCGTGGGCGAAGAGGTCGGTACGCCGATCATCGCGTTCGACAACCCCGAGGGCAAGATCGGTATTTTCGGACCGGTGATCAGCCGGGTTCCCCATGGGGAAGAAGGCCTGAAACTTTGGGATG
>RCMY010000971.1_pt1 | contig 27398 bp, 32 predicted proteins | sample 2041341 | NCBI WGS metagenome assembly RCMY01 (sample SAMN09708234, study PRJNA481090) | Marine sediment metagenome, whole genome shotgun sequencing project.
CGAATAGCAGAGCCTTCAGGCTCCGCCATATTCGCCCGGGCTCGTCATCTTCCTTGGATTGGCCGCTGCTGCGAGCCACGCCCGTGCCATTTTCCTTTTCAACGTCACTCATATTATTTCTTGATTACCTGCTTTGCGCTTGTTCTGCGTAAGGATTGGCGATGGCCAATGTAGCCAATGCATTGATTTCAATATTCTCCATCACCCCTGCATCAGTCTCGTTCTCGTGATCATATCCTAGCAAATGCAAGGTCCCGTGCACAATCAAATGTGTAACATGGGTCGAAAGCGAGATATGCTTCGCCACGGCTTCGTCGCGACATGTCTCGAACGCCAGAATGATATCGCCGAGCAACGCCTCTCCATCGTCAGTATTCGCCAGCGTCTCGAGCAGGTCTGGCTGGATTTGAGGAAACGAAAGGACATTGGTTGGCTTGTCCTTGCCCCGATAAGCCTTGTTGAGCGTCTGGACTTCGGCGTTGTCCGATAGCTTTACGCTGACTTCTAGCAAGAGATCACGAATCAACAGGTCTGCTTGGGAGGATGCAGTAATAGCGGCCTTTGCCGCCCGCGCAGCGATGTCCGTCCAATCCGGTTCAACATCCCATAGCGGAGATGCGATCAGTTCAGTCTGAAGCATCTTTGCCTTCATAGGCTTCAACAATTTTCCCGACTAGCGGGTGGCGGACGACATCGCTGGCGCCAAATTCGACGACACTGACTCGCTCGATGTTCTGCAATTTGGAGACCGCATCGGCCAGTCCCGAGATGGCCTCTTTCGGCAAATCAACTTGTTTGGGGTCACCGCAAATCACCATCCGGCTGTTCATGCCAAAACGGGTCAGAAACATTTTCATCTGCGCTGCGGTTGTATTCTGCGCTTCGTCGAGAATGACGAACGCATCGGCAAGTGTCCGACCGCGCATGAACGCGATCGGGGCAATTTCGATTTCGCCGCTCTCGATCCGTCTTTCTACCTGCTCGGCAGGAAGCGTGTCGTAGAGCGCATCGTAAAGCGGACGGAGGAACGGATCGACTTTTTCCTTTAGATCGCCCGGAAGAAAGCCGATTTTTTCGCCGGCTTCGACCGCCGGTCGCGACAATATCAACCGGTCAACGGAGCCGCTGACGAGCTGGGAAACCGCTTGCGCTACGGCGAGATAGGTTTTGCCTGTTCCTGCAGGACCGAGGGCAAAAATCATGTCGTCGCGGGCGAGGGCTTCCATATAGTGGGCCTGCCGGACGGAACGCGGAAAAATATTCTTTTTGCGGGTCCGGATCATCACCTTCGGTGCATCCGCTACGTCGTCATTTCTGTTGTTGCTACCAGCGACCGATTGCTTGGCTACCTTTGCGACCCGGGGATCGGCGGCCATGGCGATAATTGCTTCGACCGCTCCAGCGTCAACTTCCTGACCTTGTTCCAGACGGTTGTAGATACCGGTCAGGACAGTACGTGCCTGAGACACGGCTTCCGGCTCGCCTTCGATCTTCAATTTTGTGCCGCGCGCCGCGATATAGACGCCGAGCCGGTTTTCAATTGCCACGATATTCCGGTCATATTCACCGAATAAGTCGCCCAAAATGTGGGCGTCCTCAAATTCCAGGTCGAGACTGGCGATGTTTCCTGCCGCTCCTGCCTTTGTCTTTTGAGCCATCAGGCAGCCATTCTCTCTTTGATTTCTCCGGTAAGGCTGTTCGGGCCAGCGCGGGTAATTTCCACCTCGACCAGATCGCCGATTTTCAAATCTGGCGAGATAATGTGCAATGATTGCAGCCACGGCGTCTTGCCGATCAACTGGCCGTCAAGCTTGCCCTGCCGTTCCAGCAATATGTCGGTCGTGCGGCCCACGGTTTGCTGGTTGAACGCATATTGCTGTTCGTTGAGCAGCGCCTGTAATCTCTGAAGTCGTTCGTCCATCACGTCCGGTGCAATCTGGTCGTCCATTCCCGCCGCCGGCGTGCCCGGACGCGGTGAATATTTGAACGAGAAAGCCTGAGAATAATTGGCATCGCGGACAATCTGCAAGGTTTCTTCAAAATCCTGATCGGTTTCGCCGGGGAAACCAACGATGAAGTCGCCGGACAGCGCTATATCGGGCCGCACTGCGCGCATCTGCTCGAGGATCGTGAGATAGCTTTGCACGCTGTGCGAACGGTTCATCGCCTTGAGGATACGGTCGCTACCCGACTGAACCGGCAGATGAAGGAAGGGCATAAGCTTGCCGACGTCGCCATGCGCGGCAATCAGCCCTTCGGTCATGTCGTTGGGATGGCTGGTCATATAGCGAATGCGTTTCAGACCCGAAATCTCGTCGAGTGCCCGGATCAGGCCGTCGAGCCCTCGCATATGTCCTTTGTCATCTTCACCGGTCCATGCGTTGACATTCTGGCCAAGCAGCGTGATTTCGCGGGCTCCGCCATCGACCAGCGCCTTGGCTTCGTCGATCAGGTCGCTCCACGGGCGCGAGATTTCCGCGCCGCGGGTATAAGGGACCACGCAATAAGTACAGAATTTGTCGCAGCCTTCCTGAACCGTCAGGAAAGCGGTTGGCCGGGCCTGTTTTCCGCGCGTTGGCAGAACATCAAATTTTGATATCGCCGGCATGTCGGTATCCAGGGCCTTCTTGCCCGATTTCGCGGTTTCTATAAGTTCCGGCAATCGGTGATAGGCCTGCGGGCCAACGACAATGTCGACGCTTGGAGCACGGCGGGAAATCTCCTTTCCCTCGGCCTGCGCGACGCAGCCGGCAACGGCGATCATCGGGCTGCTGCCGTCTTTCCGGCGCAACCGCCCGATATCGGAATAGACTTTGTCGACCGCTTTCTCGCGAATGTGGCAGGTGTTCAGAACCACTAGATCGGCATCATCGCCATTTTCTGCGGCGCTCATGCCCTGATCGACGAGCATTTCGGACATGCGCTCACCGTCATAGACGTTCATCTGGCAACCAAAGGACTTGATATGGAATTTTTTGAGATCGGCTTGAGTCATAGTGGCTGCCTATACAATGGGTTTGCCACCCAGGGAAGCCGAAAGCGGCTCGGCGATCCGGCGCCGGGCCTCGGCTGCGATATTTTTTCTGCCGGTATAATGGTCTGGATCAAAGGGTTCCAGAAAATGGACTTCGACCAGAAAACTGCTGCGTCGCGTGAGCAGCCGCCAGGCATTTGAAGGCGCGCTTTCGTCTCCGGTCCAGCCGATCTCGAAGGCATTCTCGCCATAATTCAAAAATATAGGCTGCACCAAGATACCCGGTGGCGGCGTCTCCAGCACCTTTAGCAGAGGTGCCTTGAAGGGCAGGAGGGTAGAGCCGTCGCCTGTCGTGCCCTCGGGAAAGATCGTAATTGCCCAGGTTTCCTCCAGTGCATCGCGCAACTGGTTGATCTGCTGTGCAATGCCCATTCGATCTGATCGGGCAACAAACACGGTGTCATTGAGCCGGCAGAGCCAGCCGATGATCGGCCAATTCCCGATTTCTTCCTTCGAAACAAACGCGGTGCCGCTATGGCCGCCAAGGATCGCGATATCGACCCAGGACAGATGATTGGAAATGAAGAAGACGTCCCGTTTGATCGGAGTGCCGACAATATTGACCCGCGCACCGCATGCAAAAGCTGCGATCTTGAGAAATGTCCTCGGCCAGGGATTGGATAAGCGCAGCAATCGCCAAATATAATAAAACGGAATGCAAAGAAACAGAGCTGTGAAGAGCAATATTACGCGAAGTGCAAATCTCATATAGCCCAATGGGGATGCTCCATTCCATAGCCGGTAAGCCATGGGCTGGGTGTCGAACACGCGCGCATCGGGGTCGGGGGCAGGCACTTCAGCTTTTTCTGGCGAGAGATACGCCATATAGCTCCATGCGATGATCAACCAGTCGATAACCCAGTTTTTCGGCGATCTGCTTTTGCAGCGCTTCAAGTTCCGGATCGACAAACTCGATAACTTTGCCGGTTTCTACATCAATCAAATGATCGTGGTGCGATTCTGGAACGGCTTCATAGCGGGCGCGACCATCGCCAAAGTCGTGACGGTCCAAAATGCCGGCTTCTTCGAACAGACGAACTGTCCGGTAGACGGTTGCAATTGAAATGCGGGAATCAACGGCCGAAGCCCGCTCATGCAGGGTTTCAACGTCGGGATGATCCTCGGCATCGGATATGACGCGCGCGATCACCCGGCGCTGATCAGTGATCCGCAGCCCTTTTTCCGCACATAATGCTTCAAGATCAATTTTTTGGGGCATGGACCCTTTCCGTTACCGTTGGGAAGACTCTATGCGGGGAGTTCGAGATTGCAAAGCGAAAATTGCGGCAACGTTGCCGCAATTTTCTAAACTTGATGCAATAATAAGCCGATTTATTTCTTTGGGCCCTTTTTCTTGCCGAGGCCGATTGCCTTGGCAAGTTGACGGCGCTTTTCCGCATAGTTGGGAGCAACCATCGGATAGTCGTTTGGCAGGCCCCATTTTGCGCGATAATCTTCCGGCGTCATGCCATAGTGAGTCATCAAGTGGCGTTTCAGCATCTTGAGCTTCTTGCCGTCTTCCAGGCAGACCACATAGTCCGGCTTGATCGATGATTTGATGGGAACGGCAGGATCGGGGCGCGCTTGTTCGGCTGCTTTGCCCGAAAGACCCGCTAGGGCTCCGTGAACACTGCTGATGATAAGCGGCAAATCCGATACGGCAACGCTGTTGTTGCTTACGTGTGCGGCGACGATATCTGAAGTGAACGTAATCAGCATCTCATTCAGAGCAATTTCTTCTTCTGTCATAATATTATACCTTTGTGCGACCATTATTTTTATTATTTTGCATTTACTGCGCCGGGATATTTACACGAACGGTCGTAGGCTGCAACAGTCAAACTGATGAATATTTGCCCAAAGTCTAGTCGGTGAATATTGTCTTATAAGTAATGGCGTCGAATTTTTCCTTCGACGGGCCGGTATAATAGTTCTTGCGCAAACCGATCTCGTAGAAGCCAAATTCGGCATAGAGTTTCGCAGCTGGATTATCGGCTCTCATTTCCAAAAAGACGGCTGAGACATCATCGTTACGAGCGGTCAGCAACATATGTTCTAGCAAATGATGCCCGACACCCTGACGCTGGTGGTCGGGACAGACGGCGATCATCAGCAGCTCTTCTTCGTCAGCTGCTTGACGGCTGATCACAAAGCCACAGACTATGTCGTTCATTCTGGCGATTATCAGTTTTGCGCTAGGCATCGAGAGCATCGAGCGGCATTGATGATGGTTCCATCCCTCACCATAGGTCTTGGGAAAAGCGTTTTCCATGACGCGCATGATGTCGCTTAAATTTCCGAGATCGCCTGGCTGGATCTCTATCGGAGCCGGATCATATCCATCCCACGATCCTTGGCGACTGGCCACGGGTCAGGCCGCTTTCACTGGCTGGGCGTCCGGCTTGCGTCCATAGATTGGCTTGGGTGGCATTTTCTTCATATCAGTGGCTATTAAAGAGACTTGAGAGGCATTTGGCAAGATTGGAAAATGAATATCCGCTCCTACCAATTCCGCCAATTCTGCAGCCGCTGAACCGGCAATGACATCTGCGTGGATCTGTTCGGCCGCCCGCTCTGGCGTCAGTGACGCAAGCGCGTCTAAAGCTTCACCAGTTTCGGAAAAATTCTGAACGAAATATTCGCCGTGCCCAGCAAGCATTGCCACGCAGACCGGCTGTGCCGTCTCGAGCTGGTTCCGGGCCTGTGCTGCGACCAGTGCAAGGCACGAATATCCGTTGATTTCTGCATCCCAAGCCAGTGCCAGGGCCTTCGCTGCGGAAATGCCGATACGGACACCTGTGAAGCTGCCGGGGCCGCAGTTCACCAATATCTTGTCGGCTTTGCCTCGATTAGGAAGCTTTGCAATCGCTGGAATCAGCTTTTCGGCATGGCCCCGTCCGATCTCGGCATAATCGGAGGCGATCAACGCACCATCTTCGAACAGTGCGACCGAGCAGGCCACGGTGGCCGTGTCGATTGCGAGGAGCCGCTCGCCCATTTCCTTGTCAGATCAAACTGTTGAATTTGTCGAATTCGGGTCGTGGACTGCGTTCAAAAATTGTCGTTGGATCACCATAGCCCAGAGTCGAGATGAAATTGGATTTGACCTTGGGTTGATCGGCGAAAAATTCTTTGTCGACCGCAGCATTGTCGAAGCCTGACATCGGGCCCGTGTCGAGGCCGAGCGCGCGAGCCGCAAGAATGAAATAGCCGCCTTGAAGCGAGCTGTTGCGCATAGCATGTATTTTGCGGGCTTCGGCATCGCCGGCGAACCAGCTTTTTGCGTCGGCGTGCGGAAAAAGCTCCGGCAGATGCTCGTGAAAATCCTCATCCATGCCGATGATCACGGTAACGGGTGCTTTGCGGATCTTGTCTTGATTGCCTTCCGATGAGAGGTCCGCCAGCCGGTCTTTCGCTTGCTGGCTATGGCACCAGACAAGGCGGGCCGGCAGCATGTTGGCACTGGTCGGGCCCATTTTCATTAGATTCCAAATAGCGTGCAGCTGATCCACGGACACAGGCTTGTCGTGATAGCCGTTAAAGGTGCGTGCTTCGAGAAACAGCTGATCCAGCGCCGCTTTGTCCAGTGGGGAGTTCATTGATATGCCTTTTTCTAAAACAATATTTATGCGGCTTGGACTTCGATGACCTCGGGAACATAATGTTTCAGCAAGGATTCGATCCCCTGCTTCAGGGTAGCAGAGGATGACGGGCATCCTGCGCAGGCTCCCTGCATTTTCAGAAATACCGTGCCTTTGTTGAAGCCACGATAGACAATATCGCCGCCATCATTGGCCACAGCAGGGCGGACCCGGGTTTCGATCAGTTCCTTGATTTGCGCGACGATATCCGCATCTTCCGGATCGTCATGGACTTCCTCTTCAGGAGGAACGGTGATTTCACCAGCGCTGCCCGCTTTGAAAAGCGGCAGTCCGGCCGAAAAATGGTCGAGCAAAATACTCAACACCTGGGGTTTCTGTTCGCCCCAATCCGCTCCCGGACCGCATGTTACCGAAATGAAATCGGAACCGAAGAACACGCCCGTAACGTCGCCGAGCGTGAACAGCGCTTCCGCCAACGGAGAAATTTCCGCATCTTCTGGCGACGCGAAGTCGCGGGTTCCATCAGACATGACGGGCTGTCCGACCAGAAATTTGAGGGTCGAGGGGTTTGGTGTTTTTTCTGTTTCTATAAGCATGTCTGTTATCTGGCGATTAATGGCGGCGCTATCAAGGGTTAAACTCTGTCCTGCCATCGCTTTGAGCGCAATTGTCGGGAATATTCACTGGCCAGTCAGAATGGCCCTGCTTATATTCGCCGCATGAACCCAATATCTTCCATTCCAAACCGATTTTTGTCATTATTCTGTTTCGCATTCTGCCTGCTGGCTATGCCAGGCTTGGCCGCTGCGCAGCCAGTAGCGAGTGACGATCCGCTGCCATGGCTATATAAAAACAGCGATGTTCCGGTCGACAAGAGCTGGATCTTTGGCGAACTGGACAATGGATTGCGCTATGCCGTCAAGCGCAATGGCGTGCCACCGGGACAGGTATCTATCCGTATGCGAATGGATGTCGGTTCACTGATGGAAACCGAACAGGAACAGGGGTTTGCCCATTTCATGGAGCATCTCACGTTCCGCGGCTCGACCCATGTGCCTGATGGAGAAGCAAAACGGGTGTGGCAACGACTGGGCGCAACATTTGGCAGCGACAGCAATGCCGAGACTTCTCCAACGCAAACCGTCTACAAGCTAGACTTGCCCAATGCCAACCGCACCAGTCTCGACGAAAGTCTGAAAATCTTGTCCGGGATGGCGAGCTCGCCGGGCCTCAGCGTAACCTCGATAAATGCCGAGCGCCCGGTTGTATTGGCCGAATTGAGGGAGCGGGCAGGGCCGCAGTCAAATGTACAAAATGCAACGCGTGAACTTTTCTTTGCCGGACAATTGCTAGCAAGTAGGGCCCCGATCGGGACGCCGGAAACGTTGAGCGCTGCAACACCGCAAATGCTGCAACTATTCCATCAACGCTGGTATCGCCCGGAGCAAACGGTGATTGTTATCGCCGGAGACGGCGAGCCGGAATTGTTCGAGGAATTGCTGAAGAAACATTTTTCGGATTGGAAGGGCAAAGGCAAAGCGGGTAATATTCCGGACTTTGGTCAACCCCAGGATACAGCAGATATCAGCAAGATAATAGTCGAGCCCAATGTCCCGCGGTTTATCTCGATGATCATCGCCCGGCCATGGGAACAAGTCGAGGATACGATAGTCTATAATCAACAGATTTTGATCGACCTGTTGGCCATGCAAATGATCAATCGCCGTCTGGAAGCACGGGCGAGATCTGGAGGCAGCTATCTGCAGGCTAGCGTAGGGCAGGATGATGTTAGCCGTTCGGTAGACGGAACCTTCATCAGTATCATTCCGCTAGGCGACGATTGGGAAGCTGCGTTGTCAGATGTCCGGGGAGTCATCGCCGATGCCACTACAATTTCACCTTCTGAAGCAGACATTGCGCGCGAAATTGCCGAATTTGACGCAGCGCTTGCGATCGGCGTCGAAAGCTATCCGAGCGAAGACGCGCGGAAGCAGGCTGACGATATTGTGAATGCTGTCGATATTCGGGAAACCGTCGCGACTCCCCAGGTCGCACTGGATGTTTTCCGGGCAATGCGCGATTTATACACCCCGGAAAGATTGCTCGCATCGACGAGGAAGCTGTTCACGGGCGTCTCGACACGGGCCTTGCTGACATCGCCCGATATTATCGAAAACGGGAAAGCAAAGCTGGCAGATGCATTGCGCAACACTGTCGATGCTGCGAACGATGTCCGCGTCGTTCAATCCGACCTCGGATTTGACTCGCTAAAAAGGATCGGAAAAAAAGGTTCCGTGAAAACGGTCAAGAAGATTGATCGCTTTGATGTGGAGCAGCTCGAGCTCGCAAATGGTGTCCGGGTGCTGCTGTATCCGAATACAGGTGAGCGCAACAAGATCATGGTCAATGCCCGGTTCGGCAACGGCTACAGCGGTCTATCACCCCAGCAGGAATCCTTCGCGTGGTCTGGCGCTCTGGCGTTGATGGCCAGTGGTGTCGCCAATCTCGGGCAGGAAGAGCTCGACAAAATCACCACTGGCCGACGAATTGGTCTGAGCTTCGATATCGATAATGATGCGTTCGAGATTACTGCCAACACTAGGCCCTCGGACCTGGAAGACCAGCTGCATCTAATTGCGGCGAAACTGGCTTTTCCACGTTGGGATTCGGCGCCGGTCATCCGAGGCAAAGCGGCTTCGTTGATCAGTTATGATAGCTTCTCTGCATCTCCACAGGCAGTGCTGGAGCGGGATCTGGAATGGCTGATACGTGGAAAAGATCCTCGCTGGAAGACACCGGACAAAGCGGATTTTGATCGTTTGACCGCCGAAAATTTCAAACGGTTCTGGAAGCCAATTCTTGCCAGCGGGCCGATCGAACTGATGCTGTTCGGCGACTTTGACCGGGATCAAGCAGTAGAGTCGATATTGAAGACCTTCGGGGCATTGAAGAAGCGTAAGGCGCATCCCGTTCTGCCTGAGGCAACATCTCCACATTTTCCGGCAGCTCAGGCCGGTCCGGAAATCCTGCTCCACAATGGCGATACGGACCGGGCTGCTGCGATGGTCGCCTGGCCGACCGGCGGCGGACTTGAAAATGTCCGGGAAAGTCGCAAGCTGGAAATACTGGTGTCTATTTTCAATGATCGTCTATTCGAGATTCTTCGTTCCCAGCAGGGCGCAAGCTATAGTCCGCAAGTATTCAATAGCTGGCCAGTCGACTTTAAAACAGGCGGTTATATTGGCGCGCAAAGTCAATTGACGCCGGATAATATCGACCGGTTTTACAATGTCGTCGCCTTGATTGCCAAGGATCTCCGTGAAAAGCCGGTGAGCGCAGACGAACTAACGCGCGTGGTTGAGCCCCTGCGACAGCTAATCGCGCGGGCGAGCAGCGGCAATACATTCTGGATGAGCCAGATGGAGGGCGCGAGTTATAATCCGCAGAAATTTGTGGCTCTGAGAACTCTCTTGAGTGACTATACCGTCATAACGCCCGCAGAAGTGCAGGCGCTGGCAGTCAAATATCTTGACGACGGGACGAAATGGAAGCTGGTTGTTCTGCCTGAGACCGGCGATGTCGCAGTCAATGACAACGAACCGGCTGCCTCGCGAATGGACGCCGCGGGTAGCAATTAGATCGAGTCGACCAGCGCCAGTATCTGTTCATTGGTGGGTCGCTTCTTGAAATCGCCTGATACGGATTTTGCGAGAATCTTGCCGTTCTGATCGATAACAAAAACCGATGCATAAGGAACGCCAGCGGCGCGGCCTTCGGTATATTGCGGGTCGCGCAATCCAAAGTCATCAATTAGGCCGGATTTCTGGTCGGACAGCATATCATATCGCAACATTTGGTTTTTCGAGAACCTATCTTGCTGATCCGGGCTGTCATAGGTCAGACCATAGAGATTATATCCACGGTCTTTGAGATCGTTCACGATCGAGTTAATCGACTTCAATTGTGTCTGACAATAAGGGCACCATTCCACTGAACGGGTGAATACAACAAGTGCTGGTCCGTTTTTCAGGATTGTTCCCAGAGTTGTTTCACCGTCTTTGTTCTGGAGACTGGTCGCCAGAGGCACCTGTTGCCCAACCAGTAGTCCCGCGTCGATACTGTCCGCCTTGGTGATTGGAGCAACGATGATCTCTGGCTTGTTCTCCGTCTGGCCGGTGACTTCGGAGGCCGGCTCGGGAGCTGGTTCAGAGCAACCCGACGCCCCAGCGACAGCAACAGATGACAATAGCAAAGCGGTTCGGATCATGACGGACTCCATTCAATTTCCCTTTTCACCTTTCGAGGTTAAAGAAATTCTTGTTACAGCGGCCCACGCAAATCCGACAAGGAACAGCTTCAGCCGCTACTTATTCTGCGTACCGATGTTTCGATATTATCATCATAATATATATTTTGACAGATCGGTATCTTTGGCAACATCCGACAGCTGCTTGTCGACATAGGCCCCGTCGATGGTAATTTCTTCGCCGGCGCGGTCTTCGGCGGTAAAGCTGATTTCTTCGAGCAGCTTTTCCATGACGGTCTGGAGACGGCGAGCGCCGATATTTTCAACCGTTTCGTTCACATTTGCCGCAATTTCGGCAAGCTTCTTGATTGCATCTTCTGTGATTTTGATAGTTACGTCTTCGGTGCCGAGCAGAGCAATATATTGCTCGGTCAAATTCGCTCTGGTTTCGGTGAGAATTCTTACGAAATCTTCTTCGGTCAGCGCCCGTAACTCGACCCGGATCGGCAAGCGGCCCTGCAATTCGGGAAGCATGTCGCTCGGTTTCGATATTGAAAAGGCGCCGGATGCGATGAACAGGATATGGTCCGTTTTCATCGGACCATATTTGGTCGCAACCGTGGTGCCCTCTATCAATGGCAGGAGATCTCGCTGGACACCCTCGCGGCTGACCGATCCGCCTCGAACGTCGCTTACCGCGATTTTGTCGATTTCGTCGAGAAATACGATGCCATTGGACTCCGCGTCGGTGATCGCTGACCGGGAAATGTCATCGTCGTCGAGCCGCTTGTCTGACTCTTCTTCGACCAGTTTGTCCCAGGCGTCTGCGACCCGCATTTTCCGGCGTTTCAGGCGGTTCTGATTGAATGCTTTGCCCATCATGTCGGACAGGTTGATCATTCCGACCTGTCCACCCATGCCCGGTATGTCCATCGGCGTGTTCGGCACGTCCTCGACTTCGATCTCGATCTCGGTGTCGTTCATATGATTGTCGACAACCCGTTGGCGAAAGCTTTCCCGTGTAGCTTCGCTGGCGCTTTCGCCGCATAAAACGTCGAGTAGCCGTTTCATCGCTGCATCCGCTGCTGCTTCGTGTACAGCCAGTCGCCGGCGCTCGCGCTCCAGACGGACCGCCTCTTCGGCGAGGTCGCGCGCAATCTGTTCGACATCACGGCCAACATAGCCGACTTCGGTAAACTTGGTGGCTTCGACCTTGATAAACGGCGCATCGGCCAATTTTGCCAGGCGGCGGGAAATTTCTGTTTTGCCGCAACCGGTGGGCCCGATCATCAGGATGTTCTTCGGAGTTACCTCGTCGCGCAACTCGGCAGGCAGCCGCTGTCTACGCCAGCGGTTTCGCAAAGCAACGGCTACAGCGCGCTTTGCGTCCTGCTGGCCGATAATATGTTCGTCGAGAGCCTTGACGATAGCTTTGGGGGTCAGGTTCGCCTGCATGCTAATTTTCTCTTTGTTATTGAGTGTAACGGTTACGACAACGACTAAGTGTCGCTATCGAGCGCTTCAATCGTGATCTGGTCGTTGGTGAACACGCAAAGTTCGGCCGCAATCTCCATCGACTTCCGGGCCAGTTTCTCGGCGTCCTTTTCATACTCTTTCAAAGCACGCGCGGCCGAGAGAGCAAAATTTCCGCCGGAACCGATCGCTGCGATTCCTTCTATCGGTTCGAGCACGTCGCCATTGCCGGTCAGGATCAATGTAACGTCCTTGTCGGCGACAATCATCAGGGCCTCGAGATTGCGGAGATATTTATCGGTCCGCCAATCCTTTGCCAGTTCGACAGCGGCGCGCATCAACTGGCCATTGTGGCGTTCGAGCTTTGCTTCAAGCCGTTCGAATAGAGTGAAAGCATCTGCGGTCGCGCCTGCGAAGCCGCCAATCACCGATCCGTCGTGCAATTGCCGTACCTTGCGGGCGTTTGGCTTCATCACGGTATTCCCCATCGATACCTGGCCGTCGCCAACAACGACAACTTTGCCATTTTTCCGGACCGATAGGATTGTTGTGCCATGCCATTGCTGCAGGCCATGTTGCTGATTTTCTGTCATGAAGACGGATATGGGTAATCCCTCCCAGATGTGCAACCAAAGGCTGCGTCGCTCTTCAATATCCAAAGGACTCGGCAGTGGGGTTTTCGTTCTTCTGTCTTTTCGTCATGCAAAAAAAATGGCGGCCAACGGGCCGCCATTTTCAAATGTCTATGCCTGAATCAATTCAGGGGGAGGTTGGCGTATCTTCGCTGCCGTCGGCTGCGATGATGATGCCACCGATCACTGCTGCTGCTGCGAGGATAGCAATGATGATGCCCGATCCGCCTTCAACATTGTTTTCTTTTTCTACGGTTGCACCGATACGGGCAACAGAAGAAACAGGCTGTGCAGCCTGTGCCAAGACGGGCGCGCTTACAAGCGATGCGGCTGCAGCTGCAGCCATTCCAATTTTACCGAAACGCATAATTTGCTCCTTCAGGGTTTCGCATTTCATTCAATACGCGTTAGCCATTGGCATAAGAGCCTAGTGGAATCAACCATCTTGTTGTTCAGCATGACTATTTTACGTTTGAGTTGCAAAGATCACACAGGTTAGCACTTGCCAAAAGAATTATGCGTTATTGTGGCCAATCGGTTTGTCAGTGAAATCCAATTTAACACTTTTACAGAAACTTCCGGAATTGCGGGGCTGTTCCAATTCAAGACGTTAACCACGGGCGCGAATTTCGCGCTGGATAATATGGATAACAAATTGTTAACTGGACGGCATGGACAGAGAGAAAATCACACCACTGGTTTCGCGTAACGACGGCATAAAGCATCCTTTTCGCCAAAGCCTGCCAGCTGAGATTGTGCAAATAGCGAGGGAAGCGCAAGGTTTAGAGGCGGCTGCGCCTTCCAAGGGGAAATGGCTAGGTGATGATGCCAGCTTGTTTCTGCTGAGCTTCCTTACCTTTTTCACCGCATTTTATATGTTCATCATCTGATTTAGCGCCAACCGCTGATCAGTCGCAAGCGCGATGAAGCTGCTGACCGAGCCAGGCGGCTACGACACACATGGCTGCCACCAATAAAAGTTGCTCCGTCGTCGAAACGCCCAATATGCTGAGGCCCATTGCGGCCAATGCGCCGATAACCATGCACCCGGAGTTGACTACATTGTTGGCGGCGATCGTGCGGGCGGTCTGGCTGATGTCGACGGTTGTGGTCAAAAAGGCGTACAGAGGGACGACAAACATGCCGCCGAAGATGGATACCCCTCCGAGAGTTGCCAGCAGAGACCAGGCGCCGTCATGAACGATAAAAGTATCGAATGTGTAGAGTTCGCCATTCGACAAACCCTGCCAACTGCTTGTGATAAAGTAGAGAATGAGAACAGAGACGCCCATCAATATGACGCTTACCGGCGCGAAACGGGCGGAGACTTCACTTTTTAGCAGTCGATTGACGAGGACGGAGCCGATCGCGATCCCGATCGAAAACACGCCCAGGAAAAGGCTGGCGACTTGCGGGGTGGCGGTCAGAACATTTTCTACCAATGGTGGAAACTGGATGATCAGCACCGAACCGATGGTCCAGAAAAAGCTGATCGCGATGATCGCCAGATATAATTTGCGAACATGCAAGGTTGCTGAAATCAGATGGAAAGACGAGCGGATAAAATTAAAGTCGATTTTTTCCACTTCTTTTTGCGCCGGTGCCGGTGGCATGAACTGGGCCGCCACGCGGCCAATCAGCGCCACGAGTAACACGGTTACAATCGCAATCTCGACGCCATTGCCGTCTTTGTCGATGATGATTCCGCCAAGGATAGTGCCTGCCAGGATCGCGATATAGGTCCCTGCTTCGACAAGCCCGGTACCGGCCAGCACTTCATCTTTCTCCAGATGTTGTGGGAGTATGGCATATTTGATCGGCCCAAAGAAGGTCGACTGCAGCCCGAGAAGGAATAATGCGGTCAGCATTATCGGAATCGAATGCAGCCAAAGGCCGATCCCGCCGATCATGGCAATGAATATTTCAAGCGTTTTTACGAATCGCGTGATCCTTGCCTTGTCGTAATTGTCCGCCAATTGGCCTGCCAGCGACGAGAATAAGAAAAAAGGCAGAATGAACAGGCCCGAGGCGAGGGCGTTAAACGCAAAATCCTCTGATTCACTGTCGTAAATCCCATAAGTCACGAGAATGACCATCGAGAATTTAAACAGATTGTCGTTGAACGCCCCCAGCAACTGCGTCAGAAATAGCGGCAAAAAACGTTTTGTCCGCAGCAAATGCGCAGTATTTTGCATCAAATGAAAATCTCTTTTCGGAGGATAAATTGGTAGATAGTCTTTCCTTAGCCCACTGAGCCCCGGGGTCAAATCGAATGACGGGCGCCGATGGCTGTTTCTGTCGACCGGTTGATCGAAACGATTTTCATTTTACGCAAATCTGTTTATGCGCAAACCACCATGCTGAATTTGCCAAACATATTAACGCTCTCGCGAATCTTTGCGGTGCCAATTCTGGTGTTCCTGTTGTGGCCCAATTTTACCGAGCCACGGTCGCAGCCGCTGCCGATCGACTATTTGCTGGCATTCGGACTATATTGTTTGATGGCGGTTACCGACTATTTCGACGGCTATCTTGCCCGGTCGCAAGGCACGGTTTCCAAACTCGGAATTTTTCTGGACCCGATCGCCGACAAAATCATGATTGCTGCAGTGGTCCTGATGTTGGTGTTCACCCGTGATATCAACGGATGGCATACGATCGCAGCGCTCGTCATTTTATTGCGGGAAATCACCGTGTCCGGTTTGCGGGAATTTCTTGCCGGTTTGCAGGTTAGCGTTCCTGTTTCACAACTGGCCAAATGGAAGACCGGTTTCCAGATGATTTCGCTCGGTGCTTTGATATTGGCTGGCGGATTGCCGCAATTTCCAATTGTTCAAACCGTTGGTTTGTGGACGCTGTGGGCGGCTGCGATTTTGACCTTGATAACCGGATGGGATTATCTGCGGGTCGGTTTGAAGCACATGGATTGATGAGTCGTTCTATCAACATCGTATATTTCGCTTGGGTGCGCGAACGGCTCGGTCTTGATAATGAACTGGTTTTACTGGATGAAAAGGTCAGGACGGTCGGCGATGTCCTGTGCTTACTTGCTGATCAGGGCGTTGCTTATTCGGAAATTCTGTCCGATATCACGAAATTGCGTTTCGCTCTCGATCAGGATTATGGAACCCCCGCATCGCTGATAGGTTCGGCTAAGGAACTGGCCATCTTCCCGCCAGTGACCGGAGGATGATAAAGATAGAAGTAGGCGTAGCGGACTTCGATATCGGTTCGGAGACGCTGGGTGCCGCGAGCTTCGGCGGCGGTGCGATTGCCAGTTTTGTCGGTCAAGTCCGGGATGACGGCAATCTGCAAAGCCTCGAACTGGAACATTATCCGGCAATGACGGAGAAAGCGCTTCGGAAGATTGCAGAGAAAGCGAAAAGCGATTGGTCCCTGCATGCCGTGACGATCATCCACCGAGTTGGCAAGCTGGCGATTGGCGAGAATATTGTTCTCGTCGTTACGTCCTCCAATCACCGCCAAGCGGCGATGGAGGCCTGTTCCTTCATCATGGATAGATTGAAGACCGTGGCACCATTCTGGAAGAAAGAGGTCCGGCTTGATGGGGCAGAGCAGTGGGTTGAAGAGCGTGCATCCGACATCAAAGCGTCGGAAAAATGGGATAAATAGAGCAATCTGCTATTTTGGGTTGGTGGAAACCCAGTTCTGCGCGCCTTTCATGATTTCCGCCAACAGCTGAAACTCGCTGCGCCGGGGGCTGTTTGTCCGCCAGACCAGCGCAATATCACGCGTGGCGTTTTCAGATATCAGCGGCCTTGCGACGATATTCGTGTGATCCAATATGCCGCTATCGATTGCCATCTTGGGAAGCAGGGTCAGGCCGAGGCCGTTGTCTACCATCTGGACCAATGTGTGCAGCGAGGTTCCCATCATCCTGGCCGAAGCTCTTAGCTCTGGTCGATTGCAGGCTGCCAAGGCATGGTCTTTGAGGCAGTGCCCGTCCTCGAGCAATAATAATTGCGTCTCGTCGAGCGCCGCAGGATCGATCATTGCTGGCGGATCGCGCGGATCATCTTTCGGGAAAGCCACGAATATCTCGTCGCTGAACAAGACTTCGGATTCAACGTCACCGCAAGGAAACGGCAGTGCCAGTAACACGCAATCTGCATGGCCATGATGCAGCGAATCACATGCGGCCTGACTGGTCTCTTCCTTCAGGTAGAGCTTGAGTTCCGGGCGTTCCTTACGCAATTGCGGTAGCAAGCGGGGCAATAGAAACGGTGCGATCGTCGGGATGACGCTCATCCGGACATTGCCGGCCAGCGGCTTTCCGGCAGATCTGGCCATTTCGGAAAGCTCTTCTGCCTCGCGGAGAATGCGATAGGCTTTCTCCACCATCTGATTGCCCAGTTCGGTGAAGCGAACGACCCGGCGGGTCCGTTCTACCAGAACGATGTCGAGCAATGTTTCCAGTTCCTTGATGCCTGCGGACAAAGTGGATTGGGTAACGAAGCAGGATTCCGCCGCTCTGCCGAAATGGCCATGTTCTTTTAGCGCCACCAGATATTGCAATTGCTTGAGCGTGGGTAGGTAAGTGGACATTATCGAAGCTTTCGATCAGTGCTTGGTGTTTGATGCAATATAGTGATTACTGGCTCAATGCAAAGCTTCACCAAATTTGAGTTTCAAGAAAAGACTGGAAATAGTGGTTTGTCGTGCCTATTTTATAGATCTTCGCAACATCCGGAGAATATTTATGTTTCGGGCACTGGGCGCCTATCTAGATTCCATCAAGGCGCGCGATCCGGCACCGCGATCGCGCTGGGAAGTGCTTTTATATCCGGGTGTGCTGGCTGTCGGTATGCACCGCTTGGCGCATTGGCTGTTCAGAGGCGAACTCTTTTTCTTCGCTCGGTTGATCAACCATATTTCCAGATTCTTGACAGCCATCGATATTCATCCCGGTGCCAAAATCGGCAGGCATCTGTTCATCGATCACGGTTTTACCGTCATCGGCGAGACGGCTGACATCGGCGATAATGTGACGATCTATCAATGTGTGACTCTTGGCGGTACCAACCCGACCAACGGGGTTGGCGGCAAGCGGCACCCCTCGATACAAGATGATGTGATATTAGGATCAGGGGCTCAGGTGCTCGGGCCGATAACCGTCGGAAAACGGGCGCGGGTCGGGGCCAATGCCGTCGTGACCCAAGATGTTCCCGAAGGTGCGACCATGGTTGGGGTTCGCGCCCGACCGACATTGATCGAGGCAAAAGAATATCAGAAGGACTTTGTTCCCTACGGCACACCGTGCAGTGAGGTTTTCGATCCGTCGACGCAGAAGCTTGAAATCCTGCAATGTGAAATGGAGCAATTGCAAAAACGTATCGCCGCTTTCGCTGAAGAGCGGAGCAGCAATGGCAAAAAGATTGAGACAAAGGGACGTGATCGCGCTTGATGCGGGTTACCGGATCCAATGTTTCGGCTTTTCCGCAACGGGGCGGCCCATCCCAGGTCGGATTTGAGCGACCGGAAATAGAACGGATTCTTGGCCTCTATGGCCGGATGGTGGCTGCTGGACATTGGAAAGATTATGCGATGGATATGCGACGTGATGTCGCCATTTTCGCGGCCTTCCGCCGGGCATCGGAACGGCCTCAGATAAGGATCGAAAAGCGCCCGGCTGACCGCAATCGGCAAGGTATGTGGTCGTTGCATGGGGAGCAGGGACAGGTTCTCAAACGTGGGCATGATCTTGCGGGTATATTGGCGCCGGTCGAACGCAAGCTCGTGAAACTGGTCGCCGACTAGAAAGCTAAGGCCTTCTACAATTTGGGTTTAATAGGGAACTAACCTTCGGCTGCATCGGTGTCGAGGGCATAGCCAGCGGATCTTACCGTGCGAATCATGTCGGCTCTGCCATCTGCATTGAGCGCTTTGCGGAGTCGGCGAATGTGGACATCAACGGTGCGCAGTTCGATATCGCTATCCTGACCCCAAACGCTGTCAAGCAGACGCTCGCGGGAAAAAACCCAATTGGGGTGTTCCAGAAAATGACGGAGCAGGCGAAATTCGGTCGGGCCGAGGGCGATAGTATCCCCACCGCGTTTGACCTTATGGCCAACGGTATCCATTTCCAGATCGCCAAAGGCCAATTTTTCTCCGGCCAGCGCCGGACGAACGCGGCGCAGAACCGCTTTGACCCGGGCGATCAGTTCGCGAGGACTAAATGGCTTGGTGATATAGTCGTCAGCGCCGGTTTCCAGGCCTCGGATCTTATCCTCTTCTTCACCGCGAGCGGTCAGCATGATGATCGGAATATTGGCGGTTTCCGATGACCGTCGGAGACGCCGGCAGACCTCGATGCCGGAAAGGCTCTCCAGCATCCAGTCGAGCAAAATCACATCCGGACGATGTTCCTGCACCAGCAAAAGCGCTTCTTCGCCATCAGTGGTGTGAATAACGTCATATTCTTCCTTTTTAAAATTCCACGACAAGAGTTCCGCCAGAGCGGCGTCATCTTCTACCAGCAATAATTTCGCATTGGGCATCAGTCGGCATCATCGCTCAGGACATCATCAAGCGGATCGGTCGGGTCTTCTCCGCGCGTTCGCTCGGGCATCGGCTCACCGGTAGCGGCAAAATAGACCATTTCGGCGACATTGGTCGCATGGTCACCGATGCGTTCCAGATTCTTGGCGATGAATAGAAGATGCGCTGCTTCGCCGATATCCTTGGGATTTTCGACCATGTGGGTGATGACGGCGCGGAAGATACTATTGTAGAAATCATCGACGATCTGATCACGCCGGTTCACTTCCATCGCTAGTTCGGTATCGCGCCGGGCAAAAGCATCAAGCGCGTCGCGGACCAGTTCGCTGGCAATTTTGGACATCGAGGGAAGCAATGAAATTGGTGCCATTCGCCGAGTCTGGGTGACTATCGGAACTCTCTTGGCGATGTTCTTTGCGTAGTCGCCAATGCGTTCGACCACCCCGGAAATTTTGAATGTGGCAATCAATTCTCTCAGATCATCTGCCATCGGTGCCCGCAAGGCGATTGTCTGAAAGGTCAGATCGTCGATCCGTTTCTCCAGATCGTCGATCAGCTTGTCTTCCCTGACTACTTCGGCTGCCAGTTCCAGATCGCTGTTTTCCAGCGCGCGCATCGCTTTGGCTATCGCCTGTTCGCTGCGACCACCAATTTCCGCGACCATACCGCGCAACTGGTTGATGTCGGAATCGAAGGCTTTGACTGTATGTTCTGTCCCACTATTGACCATTATCTGTTCCTAATTATCTGCGGGTTAGCCGTAGCGACCGGTGATATAATCCCGTGTCTTTTCTTTGCGCGGATTGGTGAAAATGTCTGTCGTATCGCCATATTCAACCAAGGTACCAAGGTGGAAGAATGCGGTTTTCTGCGAAACACGCGCCGCTTGCTGCATATTGTGCGTCACGATGACGATCGCATATCGCCCGCGCAACTCGTGAATCAGCTCTTCGATCTTTGCGGTGGCAATCGGATCGAGGGCCGAGCAAGGCTCGTCCATCAGGATCACTTCGGGATCCACCGCGATCGCGCGGGCGATACACAGGCGCTGTTGCTGGCCGCCCGACAATGCGGTGCCGCTGTCCTGCAGCCGGTCTTTCACTTCGCCCCAGAGGCCGGCGCGCTGCAACGAAGATTCTACAATATGGTCCAGCTCTTCCTTTCCGGTCGCCAGTCCGTGGATCCGCGGACCATAAGCGATATTGTCATAGATCGACTTGGGGAAAGGATTGGGTTTCTGAAACACCATGCCGACCCGCGCGCGCAACTGGACGACATCCATTTGCGGCGCATAAATATCATCGCCTTCCAAGGTGATATCACCGGTGACACGGGCGATCGGAATAGTATCATTCATTCGGTTCATGCAGCGCAGAAAGGTCGATTTTCCACAGCCGGAAGGTCCGATAAACGCGGTGACACTGTCCATGTTCACGTCGATCGACACGTCATTTATGGCTTGCTTGTCGCCGTAGAAGACATCGACATTGCGAGCGGTCATTTTGGGTGTGCCGCTATCGCTTGTCGCGTCAGTTGTTGCCGAATCTGTCATATTTACGCTTTCACTCGGTTCTTGCATTTTCTGATCATCATTCATCGGGACATCTACCAGCGGGTTTCAAAACGATTGCGCAGATAGATAGCCAGCGCGTTCATAGTCAGCAGGAACAATAATAATATAATGATAGCCGCCGATGTCTTCTCGACAAAGCCGCGGTCGACTTCATCGGACCAGAGGAATATCTGGACCGGCAATACGGTTGCCGGATCGGTGATCCCACTCGGCGGCGTAGCGATAAAGGCCCGCATGCCGATCATCAGCAAAGGAGCGGTCTCGCCCAGCGCGCGGGCCATCCCGATGATGGTTCCGGTCAATATGCCAGGCAAGGCAAGCGGAAGCACATGGTGAAACACCACCTGCAACGGACTTGCTCCGATACCCAGCGCAGCTTCGCGGATCGACGGGGGTACTGCTTTGACCGCGTTGCGGCCCGAAATTACGATTACCGGCATGGTCATCAAGGCGAGAGTCAGACCGCCAACCAGCGCGCCGGATCGCGGCATGCCGAAAAAGTTCAGGAACACCGCGAGGCCAAGCAGGCCAAAGATGATCGATGGCACGGCCGCAAGATTGTTGATCGAAACTTCGATCAGATCGGTCAAGCGGTTCTTGGGAGCATATTCTTCCAGGTACAGCGCGGCCAGCACGCCAACCGGGAAGGCCAGCAGCAAGGTCACGATCATGGTGATCAGCGAGCCTTTAAACGCTCCCCAAATGCCCACCTGCATCGGATCCGTAGCATCCGAATTGCTCAGAAAATTCCAGTTGAATCCGGTTGATAGTTGATCAGAATATTTGCTGACTGTTCGTTCTGCTTCCGGGTTGCCGGCATCCTTATAAGCGACATCGATATCCGAAGTGACTGGTAGATAGACCGTCGCCTTCTGCTCGACGATTTTCGGATCGGCGAGAATCATCGCGCTGACCGACGTCCATCCGCTGGAGGAGAACAGGTCGGTGCCATCCTTGCCATATTGGAGGTCGATGCTGCTATTGACAATTTCGGGCAATCCCATGGACTGAATATTGGCGCTGCTGTTTGGACCTTCGAACTGGCTCGAGGATATCCCGCCGGTGACGGCAGGAAAATCAATCTCGACCGGCAATTCTGTCTGGGTGAAACCGCGGAATCCGTTGCCGACCATTACCACCAGCAGGAATGCCAGAAAACCGGCGGACAGCATGATTGCTCCCATACCGATCGCCTTGAACCGGCGTTCGGCCGCATAGCGGCGCGCGATGCGTTTCTGCATGTCCGCGCCCTGCCAGTCAGTCGGGCGACGCTTGGTATCGGTGAGACTATTCATAAGCTTCCCGGTATTTTTTGACCACCCGCAAGGCGATGAGATTGAGCAGCAGAGTCACGATGAAAAGGACGAGTCCAAGAGCAAAGGCAGCCAGTGTCTTGGGACTGTCAAACTCCTGATCACCGGTTAACAATTGCACGATCTGAGTGGTGACGGTGGTCACGCTGGAAAATGGATTGGCGGTCATATTGGCAGCAAGTCCGGCGGCCATCACAACAATCATCGTTTCACCGATCGCGCGGCTGACGGCCAGCAGAACGCCGCCAACGACGCCGGGCAAAGCAGCAGGGATCAGAACCTTCTTGATGGTCTCGCTATGAGTTGCACCCATTGCCAGAGATCCATCGCGCATCGAACTCGGTACGGCGGCAATGCTGTCGTCGGCCATCGAAGAAACGAACGGAATGATCATGATGCCCATCACCACGCCGGCAGCGAGAGCGGATTCCGAAGATGCGCTTGAAATGCCGATAGAAACCGCAAAATCACGCAGCGCGGGGGCGACTGTCAGCGCAGCGAAATAGCCGTAGACAACCGTCGGTACTCCAGCGAGCACTTCAAGAATCGGTTTCATCCACGTCCGGAATTTGGCCGGTGCATATTGGGTCAGGTAAATCGCGCTCATCAGGCCCAACGGAATAGCCACGATCATCGCGATAATGGCGCCGATAAACACCGTGCCCCAGAAAAGCGGGATCGCGCCGAAGCCGGTTTCGCCGCGCGGTCCGGCAACCGCTTTTGGATTCCATTCGGTACCGAACAGAAAATCAATCGGCGATACCATGGAGAAAAAACGGGCGGTTTCGAAAACCAGCGAGAGGAAGATTCCGACGGTGGTGACGATGGCGATCAGCGATGCAAGCAGCAGGACCATCATGGTCACCCGCTCGATTTTTGTGCGGGCCCTGAGATCCGGTTTGATCTTCAACCAGGCGTAGACGCCGCAAGCGAAGACCATCAGAAGCGCTGCAATCGCGCCGATCATCTGGTAATAAGAAATGGCCTCCCGATAAGGTGTGACCATGGACTGGGATAAAGGATTGAACGCGTTGACCTGATTGCCGAAGGCGATGGCGCGGGCTTCGGACAAGATGGCGGCGCGGGCAAAACCACCTTGAGGCAATTGGGCCGCAGCAGGGCTGTTCAGCGCTGCATCGGTTATCAGGGATGGACTGACGAAATTCCAGACCATCATGAAAATTGTTGCCGGAACTATCGCCCATAAGGCGACATACCAGCCATGATAGTTGGGCAGGGAATGGAGTATTGACCGTGAGCCCTTGCCGCGTGTTTGCAGTCCGGCTGCTTTGAGCCGTCCAAAAAACCACGCGACAAGGCCCAAGCCGATCACGAGAAACAGGAGCGTCGCACTTGTCACAATATCTGGTTCCGCCCCTGGTTCAAATTCATCAAAAAACTAAATTCGCTAACGACGCTTATTTGAGCTCGCTAAGTTTGAGCGGTGTCATATCGCGGACCACTTCGCTCATCTTTGCTCTTACCGCATCGGGAGACGCAATCAATCCGGCTTTTACCAGGTATCCGTCACGCGCTCCGGCATTGATGAATTCAAGCACATATTCCCCAAGACCCGGTATCACGCCGACATGCTGCTTCTTCACGTAAATATAGAGCGGACGGGCACCGGGATATTCTCCAGAAGCAATGGCTTCATAAGTCGGGTTCACACCTGAGACCGGAATGCCGCGGACGCTGTCGAGATTGGCTTCGAGAAAGCTATAGCCAAAAATACCTACGCTATTCGGATTGGCCTTCAGCTTCTGAACGATAAGATTATCATTCTCGCCAGCGTCTACATAAGCACCATCTGCTCTTACCTCATGGCAAACCGCTTCAAATTCGGTTTTATCACTGTCCTTGAGCGCCTTTGTGGCCGGATCCGTGACGCATCCGACTTCCATGATCAATTCGGTGAGCGCGTCGCGCGTCCCGGAGGTTGATGGTGGACCGTAAACGCTGATCGCGAATTTGGGCAGGGACGAATCAATGTCCGACCATGTTTTTGCGGTATTTTTCTTCCCGAACGGGCGTTCCGCTATGGCCTTGTAAATCTGGACCGGGGTAAGCGAAAAAGCGGTGCCGTCATTGGCCTGGGCAATCGCGATACCGTCGATGCCGATTTTCACTTCAACAACATCGGTGACGCCATTGCTTTCACATAATTCCAGTTCGGAAGCCTTGATCCGGCGAGAGGCATTCTCGATATCGGGAGTACCCGCGCCAACGCCAGCGCAGAAAAGGCTCATACCGCCGCCGGTACCGGTGGATTCAAGAATGGGAGACGGGTTTGCTCCGTTGATGCTGAATTGCTCGGCTACTGCCTTTGCAAACGGGAAAACAGTCGAAGAACCGACGATTCTAATTTCGCTCCTAGTGCCGCCTTGGCCGCCGGAAGCCTCATCTTGGCATCCGGTTGCTGCAAGAGAGGCAATGGTCAGGAAAGTGAGTTTTCTTAACATAGACATATCTCCAATTTCATTGATGTTCGACCGATGACTGAACCTTGCCAAGCATCGGATTAACAGGCTTGTTGAGGAGGCCTCTAGGCGGCAGCAATGTCTTGGGTATGACAGATATATTACGGATATGTGACAGCGATCAATTGTCGCTTGTTCTACAACGACTTTCGATCACCCCGTCGCTTCACCCGGATATGCTTGGGATATCCTTGTCGTTGGAGGTTTCGCTGGCGATCGGCAATTGTACGGATACCGTCGTGCCTTTTCCGACTTCGCTGGTTATCTCCATCCGTCCGCCGTGCCGTTCCGATATATGTTTGACGATCGCAAGGCCGAGACCGGTTCCGCCGATTGATTTGCTGCGCCCTTTGTCGACGCGATAGAAGCGTTCGGTGAGTCGTGGAATATGTTCCGGGGCGATGCCGTCACCCTCATCGCTAATCGAAAGATATAGCATCGTTCCGGTTCGATTGGGCGCGACATTTATCCGGACCGGGGCTCCCTTCTTGCCATATTTGAAAGCATTGCTGAGCAAATTGTTCACGACCTGGGCCAATTGGGCCCGATCCCCATAGATCCGGGGAATATTGGTAGGGAGAGTGACTTGTATGTCTTTTTCCTTTTTGCCACGGCTGTTGATGTAAAAATCACGCGCTTCGCCGACCAGGTCGCGTAGATCGATTTCATCGGAAGGCAGTTCGAATTTTTCTGCTTCGATTCGCGACAGCGACATCAAATCCTCGATCAGGCGCTGCATGCGATCGGCTTCGTTATACATTATTTTCAGAAACCGGGTGCGGGTAGCGTCGTCTTTGCCGGCCTTGGGGTCTTCTAGCGTTTCAAGAAATCCCTTTATCGCAGCAAGCGGTGTGCGTAATTCATGGCTGGCGTTGGCGACAAAATCCGTTCGCATACGCTCGGCCGCATGATGGCTGCTGCGATCGGACATCTGCACCAGTTTCAAGCCGTCTTGCAGCGCGTGGATACGCAATTCCCATCTTTGATCTGTGCTTCCGACACCGACCAATAATATCGGCTCTCCGCTATGTATCGCATTGGGGTTGGCGAGGCGATCGGCAGCAGCGGGATGCCGGATGGCAATCCGCACATCCTCGCCCAGGATGTGAGTGCCCAGAACTTTCACCGCTGCCGGATTGGCCGCGGCAACCCGAGCGTTTTGCACCAGCAAAATCGGATCGGCGATCGGGTCTATCATTTCGCGATAGGCTTCCCATCTGCCTTGGTCGAGAATCTGTTTGCGTTGTCGGTCGAGCGAGGCTGGGTCGGGCAGCGGGGCAGCCGGCGGGTCCTGCAATATCGTGAACAGGGCTATGGCTCCGGTTCCGATGACGACCATCAGCTGTTGTCCGGATTGCGACAACAGGCTTGCCAATATCGCACCACCGACGATGAACGATAGAGCAACAAGCACGCGAATGGGAGATACCGAGGTCATCGGGCGAAATCTGTCATCATCATGGCATTCATTTAGGCTGCGCAGCGTCACATCGGCAATGAGAATTTTTAAGGCTGATGACCGGACCGCTGCAATATCGGGTGATGTTAATGATTTCAGCGCCTATGTCCCGATTATAGACGCGCTGTGCCGCCAAGGACTGTTTACTCGCTTTTTACCTGATTTCTGATAATGCCGATTTATCTGGAGCAAGAGAGAATATGGATAGAAAATCGATGAATGATGACCTTCCATCCGGACTGCCGGCAGAAAGCGACCTGAACAAGGGTATCGTAACCCGCCGTCGCGCTCTGATGATGGGTGCGGTAACCGCTTCAGCTGTTGTCAGTATCAAGCCTGCCTTGGCGCAAACTGCAGGTTCGGTACTCAATTGCGAAATTCCGGTGCCGGGCAATCATGCTTCGGGCGGCTATATCGCTGCGGATGGCAAAGTTGTCCCGTCCGATACTCCGGGGGCATATCCGCCCGCGGGCCGCAATTTTACCGGTGAAGAAGTGCGCCGCGCGATGAACGGACGCTCGCTGCCGGGCACGTCCCGTGACCAGTCCGAGGCTTATGTAAATTACATCCGTAGGCTGCAATCCGGACAAAGCGGATTTACCTGCTACGCATCGCTGCAAATGCCCCGCTAATAATCCCAATTTTAATATTTGCCTGTTATGGGAACCTCATGTCGTCCCGGAACCGCAGGTAAACCATCATGACCCAGAAATATCGGGCTGCGGCGCAAGATGATCTTATCTGGCATGAGCTAGACAGCATGACGCTGCTCTATCATCGAACTTCCGGGATTACCCATATGCTGGCTGATCCCGCTCCGGCGATACTGGAAGTCATGGAAGGACTTTTGCTGACCGCGGGCGAGATAGCGGCGCTACTATCCGAAAGTTTCGATATTGAAACAGAAGTAGACGCCGAGGACATTGTTCATGCCCGTCTGGAAGAACTGTCCGGATTGGGACTTGTAGTGCGGATTTCGGGCTGATGGGCGAGATGCATCAGATCTTGCTCAAAATCGGGCCCGCTGCATTCCGCATCGCTTCGGCGTGGCGGCAGCCGCTGGATCA
>RCMY010001663.1_pt1 | contig 27380 bp, 22 predicted proteins | sample 2041341 | NCBI WGS metagenome assembly RCMY01 (sample SAMN09708234, study PRJNA481090) | Marine sediment metagenome, whole genome shotgun sequencing project.
TGATAGATTTTGGATAGATGAGGATTAATTCCTAAAAAGAACATCCATAATAAATATACTTTCTTGATTTACATCATTTCATTAAAAAATTAGAGGGATATGAATACTGCACAGGATTTTACAGGTTACAAGAGAAAAGGGGATGAAAACTTTTTTAAATCTGATTTTGGTTTAAAGACAATGATACCAATCATACTGTGAAAACGACCAATTATTTATCTTTAAGGCTGTAGTGTAACTTTTGTTACAGACCACAAAATCAAAAAATACTTATTTTAGTAGATTATGAACTTCAAGCAGCAAAATGAAAAGAAGAAATTTTGTTAAGAAAGCGGTTTTAGGCACTATGACCACTGTAATCGGTGCTGACATCGTTTTTGGAAACACAATGCCTATAGGTTACCAACCCTTGGCATTACAAGATCCAGATCCTTTTAAAATGTTTAACAAGGATAAAGGAATGGTCGTCCTCAATGACAAACCTTGGAATATTGAAGCCAAAGCACATTTATTGGATGATAAAATCACACCCAATAAATTTATGTTCATTCGCAATAATGGTATCATACCAGAAGATATTGATGTCGGCAAATGGACTTTGACCATTGATGGTGAATCGGCCAAACAGACCAAAACTTATACACTTGCAGAATTAAAGTCCAAATTCCCCCAGCATACTTACCAATTAACATTGGAATGTGGTGGTAATGGGCGAAGTGAATTTGATCCCCCTGCCAAAGGAAACCAATGGACAATCGGCGCTGTATCCTGTGCCACATGGACAGGGGTACGATTACGTGATATTCTAGAGGATGTGGGTATGAAAAATGATGCTGTTTATATAGGTTATCATGCTACCGATGTGCATCTTAGTAGGGATCCAAAAAAAGAACCAATCTCTCGTGGTGCGCCTTTACCAAAAGTAATGCAAGATGAAACCTTGATTGCATTTAAAATGAACGGTAAAGACATTCCTTTGGCGCACGGTTATCCCTTACGTTTGGTTGCAGGTGGGTGGCCCGCTTCTGTATCTGGTAAATGGGTAAACCGTATAAGTGTTAGAAATATAGTGCATGATGGCACTAAAATGACTGGTACTGCGTATAGAGTTCCTTGTAACCCTGTGGCCCCTGGTGAAAAGGTAAAGGATGAAGACATGTGCATTATTGAATCTATGCCTGTAAAATCCTTGATAACCTATCCTAAAACCGGTGCGACCCTTCAAGAAGGTGAAAAACTAAATATCAGAGGGCATGCATGGTCCGGTGAACTGGAAGTTTCAAAGATGGAATACTCTATAGATTTTGGTTCAACCTGGAAAGAATGTCCCATTGAAAAACCAGCCAACCGATTGGCATGGCAGCATTTCACGGCTAGTATTAATTTTCCAAAAAAGGGATATTATGAAGTTTGGGCTAGAGCAACGGACGCTAGAGGAATAAGTCAACCTATGCTTTTACCAGGTTGGAATCCAAAAGGTTATCTGAACAATGCTTGTCATAGAATTGCTATAAAGGTTGCATAAGCATGGAAGATCATAAAAAATTCGAACAACAGGTAAGGGCAATATATCGCCTGATGATAGGTCTTTTTGGCTTGTTTGCAGTAGCTGCAATTACAGTGCTATATCTATTGTCGAACCCAAACCTATTTGAAAAATCAAAACCTGAAGCTGAGTATGTTGCAGTAGTCGAGGAAGATGACTTTGACAAAATAGAAAATGGCATACATGTCCGCACAGGTTTGCTAGAAGCCGATGGACTAATGACCGTGGTTAATAATTGTACGAATTGCCATTCCGCAAAACTGGTAACCCAGAATAGAATGAACAAAGAAAGATGGATCAGTACGATACGTTGGATGCAAGAGACACAAAATTTATGGGATTTGGGACAAAATGAGGATATTATAGTAGACTATCTAGTTACCAACTACCCTCCTGTAAATAAAGGCAGGAGAGAGGTTTTAAAAGATATTGAGTGGTATGTACTCAAAGATTAATATTTTTACAATAAACTAATTTAAAGAGAAATTATAAAATTATAAAGTAATGGAAAAATACTTAGATGCTTTCGTAAACTCATTTATGGGCAGCCTTGACTGGACTTGGAAATCGATTATATTCGATGTGCCATGGTACACCAATTACTTCTGGGGCCTTACCGTTATTTCGTTAATCGTTTGGGGACTTGAAATCGCCTTCCCCTGGCGTAAAAATCAATCAATTATTAGAAAGGATTTTTGGTTGGATGGTTTTTACATGTATTTCAACTTCTTCTTATTCGCAATTGCCGTAAGCGGTTTCTATAAATTATTGGGGATACTTTTTAATGACCTTGGAATTTCTTCGAAGAGCCTGACAATTTTGGATCTTTCGGATCTACCTATGTGGGGTCAATTGATTATTTTCTTTATTATTCTCGACTTTGTGCAATGGTTTACCCATATACTACTTCACAAGTATCCGTTTTTATGGAAATTCCATAAAGTACATCATTCCGTTAAGGAAATGGGCTTTGCTGCTCATTTAAGATATCACTGGATGGAGAATATTTTTTACAAACCATTAAAAACACTTGCCGTAATGGTATTGGGTGGTTTTGAACCTGAACAAGCATATATCGTGCATTTTGTTGCCATTACCATTGGTCATTTGAACCATTCCAACATCAAAATAACATGGGGGCCATTAAAATATATTCTTAATAATCCTGTAATGCATTTATACCATCATGTATATGACCTACCAAAAGGTAGTTATGGTGTGAACTTCGGAATTAGTCTAAGTCTTTGGGACTACATTTTTAAGACCAATTATGTTCCAGAAGATAGTGGTACTATTGAATTAGGTTTTCCGGGGGACGATAAATTTCCCCATGATTTTATCCATCAAAATATCTATGGCTTTGGTAAATCTAAAAAGGGTTGATTAAAATTTTAGATAATAACATTTCGGTCCTGATAAGGACCGAAATGTTATTTTAAACCAAATCATTGTATTAAACTCCTTGGTTAAGATTAAACTAAATAAGTGGAGAAATACCTTTTTTAGATTTGTTAGTAATTCAAGGATGTATCCCTATTTAAAGTTAACTTTAAGATAATGAATTACTAATTAATTGCTTTTCATATAAACTTGTCGTCCATTATGGGGTTGCTCGTTTCTATAATTATTAATAGGCATTAAATTTTTTAATAGTTCTACCTGTTCCAAAGAGACAGTAATAGATTCTTTTAAAACATACCAATTAACACCTTCAGAACAGGGAGGCGTCGTCAATGATCCAACATAAAAGAAATAGCCATTGTTTGCTGGTATGTTGTCGTTCATATTAAAGGACCTGTCCACTATTTTACGCTCACCTACTTTAAGAGGTAAGAAACTTTCCAAAAAATCAAAAGGTTTACTGCTCTGGCCTTCTTTTGCCATGACCGCGATAACCGTGTACTGCCCTGAGTCATTACTATGTACCAAATGCATTTCTAAAGGATAACGTACCCCATCAATTGTATGTTCTGAAGGTTCATGAAAATGCACTTGTTTTAGATCGTATCTAATACCATTGACAATGATAAAATCCCCTTTTTCAAAGTTATATTGAATACTATGCCCATTGTTCGTAACATCATGGATTTTTGTATTTATGGTATAATTCAGATTAATTGGTTCTAAATCATTATTTTCCTTATACTTTACGATATTGATCGGTGATTGAAACTTACCATTGCAATCAGATTCCTCTTCAATCTCAGCCCAATGTTCAGGTCCTGTTTCACCGGTATAACTCCAATGGTCTTTTTGTGAACTACTATGGGCCACGACATTATCAGCCCCATTTTTATGTTTATTTGAATTACCTTCTTTACATGCAATTAAGGTATAAAAGCTAATTATAAAAATTACAGAATATCTCATTTGATGACGATATCAATTGTTGGCAGCAGTTATTTTTTTAAATAAACTACATCAAGAAATAAAGGCATTTAATTAATAATGAAACGGCTTGAGAGCACTTTTCAAAAATAAAAAAGCCAAAATTGTCCTATTTATTAAAAACTATACTCCAAATACCCTTAACCTCATTAATAGTATAGCCTAAAGCCTTGTCCGAGGGATAAAGGGCCGTTAGAGCACTTAATGTTTCTGATGTAACTTGTTCATTAGGGGTGCCATGACATTGAAGACACATGGTATTTGTAGTGATGGGATAATAGAAATTGACTTCACCGTTAATTTCTTCTACAATAGGGTCTATATCAGATCCCGCTGTCACCAGTTCCTTAAAGGCTACAATATGCCCGAGTTCTTTCGCATTGGCCATGTTCTTTGGGTTCCTGGGCTTATCTGAAACCCTTTTAATTATCGCATTGTGCATAACCGACATGCTATCAGTTAGCTTCATCGCCTCAATGTTACAAAATTCAACGGCCCCAACAGTGCCTTTTTCCTGAATGGCCTTCATTAAATTCTTCCCTAATTGTGCTTTTGTTAATAAGGCATATTTTAATCCGATATCACTATATTCATCGAGAGCATCATTCTGTCCCATACCTTTTCGCATTTGCTTGCCCATTCCCATGCCTTTGCCTTGGCCGCCTCCCATGCCTCTGCCCCTACCCATTCCTTGGCCATTGCCATGGTTTTTTTGATAATGCTCCTCGAACCATTCTGGTTGGTCTATATCATTATCGTAGAGATATTCTGCAATTTCCTTTATGTTATCCTTGGGGAAGGCAAGGTAAGGCATCACCCCAAAACGGTCAACAGCACCCCGCATTTTCGCTTTCTCCAGCGAAGGTTTCTCAGTCCAAGCTAATATTTCATTGATGAATTCATCTCTTGTACCACCTTCCATTAAGTAACGCCTTTTTATCGCGGCCATCGGTGGGCCAAGCCGAGCTTCTTCTAGAGTAGTGGCGTCATGGCAAGTGTAACATAACGTTTCCATAAATTTCTTTCCGGGATGAGATTCGGAAGCTACTACATCAATATTTGTAGGATTATCTACTACAATATAATCAGATTTCTTGGCGTCCTTACATCCAGTAATAACCAAGAGAATGGCCAATATGTATAGTATTTTCATTGCTTTGACATTTTTCCTGTGGCACAGCTTACAAAAGACTTTGCTTTTGAAGTAAAGGTGTTTTTACTATCAATGGAAGGATATCCTAAATCTTTAAGTTTATCCTTGACATTTAAGGCATCACCGGAATCTTCGTAGGCGAATGATACCGTTGACGAATTTGGAAAAACCTGAACTTCTGAAATGTTTTCCAATTCAGATAATTTATTTGTTATGGTACGGGCACATCCACCACATTTTAGGTTTTGTACTATTATTGTTGCTTTCATAACTTTTATATTAATGCTACAAATTTATTCCGAAGCTTATTGATTCCGAACTATTCTTTAAATGGTCTATTACCATCGCATATATCCACCCTGTAAATCGTAAACTTTTTCAAATCCCATATCCAAAATTTTCTGGGCCGCCTTTTTACTCCTACTTCCCGACCTACAGTATAGATAAACAGGTTTGTTCTTATCAAATTTTTCAAAAGCCTGCTTAAAACTACCGCCTTGGAAAAGATCTATATTTACCGCTTTTCCAATATGCCCGCCTTTATACTCCCTGGGAGTTCTAACATCGACCAATTGTACCTTCTTTTGCCGAATAGCAGCCTTAAAAGCGTTTTTTTCAAGGACTTCGAACTTATCCGAGTTAAGGGCACTACCCCCAAAAAGTGAACTAAAAAAATTCATATCTCTTTATATTAATTTAATATGCTCTGAAATTAGGGAACGGCCATTTTTATATTGGTCAATCCCCATACATCCTACTTAAACAAACTTTTTTCCAGGCTACAGCATGATAGTAGGGCAAATATATTTTGATCTAACAATATTTGTTTTGGCTATATCTATATAACCTTCATTCATAATAACCTTCATTGACATCAACAAAATCATCCCACCCTCTTTGTTTTAGTATCGATGCAGCGATCATTGTCCTATAAACACTTGCACAGTTAACAGTATAAAATTATAAAAGACTAATGAAATGTAAAGTAACATTGGTTACAAAGCTCAGGACTTCGCAAATAAAAAAGACTGATAATTATTAGTCTTTTTTATAAACATTGAACTTAAAATTCGATTTACTTCAATAGCACATGACTATATATAATTATACATCGATTAATTTAATCTGGTTCCTATGAAGTTCTATTTTTCCTAGATTCTCAAGTTTTTTAAGCAATCTTGAAACAACTACCCTGGAAGTATGTAATTCATAAGCTATATGCTGATGTGTAGTACTTATTGTGCTATCGTTGTTTACACGGGCTTTGTCCTTAATATATTTTAGAAGTCGATCATCCATTTTCAGAAAGGCAATGCTATCCACAGTTTCCAGCATTTCATTCAACCTATTATGATAACTCTGTAACACAAAATTACGCCAACTACTATATTTTGCTAACCATTCTTCCATTTTTTGGACTGGCACCATAATCAGTTTTGTATTGGTTTCCGCAATAGCCCTTATCTCACTTTTAGTTTGCCCCACGCAACAAGTAAGGGTCATGGCACAAGTATCGCCATGCTCCAGGAAATATAATAGTAATTCATCACCATCACCATCTTCCCTTAGTACTTTAATAACCCCGGATATCAGCAGTGGCATGGACTTTACATAATCGCCAATTTCCATAAGTTTATGACCTTCACGAATTTCCCGATACGTTCCTGTCTGGATAATTTCATTTATCAATTCCTCTTCAAAAAGATGTCCGTAGTTTTCTTGTAGTTCTTTGATCATGATTATCTGGTCGCGCCTTATTAATGCATTTGGAAATCTCAAAAATAGCGCCCTAAATCCAAATTAAAAATGTTTATTGTGATTACTTTTAAAATACACTTATTTTTAAGTTTAAATTAGTCTTTTTAGTCTTTTTTTAGGATTGTAACCAAGATATTATTGATGCAAAAAAATGATTGATTATCGCGCAATAAAAGTAACACCAGATGAAGCCGAGAAATTGGCATTGGATCTGTTCAATATCAAAGGAAAAGCATTTGCCTTACCTGGGGAATTGGATTTTAACTTTAGATTAAAAATTGAAAATGGTGAGGGGTACATTCTTAAGGTTTCGCGGCCCAACGAGAATGAAGCATATCTTGACTTTCAACAAAAACTACTTCAACATATTGAAGCCAAACAAATCGATATTATTGCACCTAAAGTTAGCTTGGACATTAATGGCAAAGGTATTTCTGAATATGTTGATGATTTAGGGAGTTTGCGTAAAGTTCGATTACTTAGCTGGATTTCGGGTAGAATATGGAGCTCGGTCAACCCACAATTAGATAATTTACGAACCAGCTTAGGAGAGCAATGCGGAAAATTAACCGCTTCTTTGATGGGCTTTGAACACCCGATGGCCAGGCGTGAATTTGAATGGGATATTGCCCAATCACTATGGACCAAAAAACACTTGGGTTTATTTGAAGGTGATAAAAAAGAAACCATCGCCTACTTTCAGAATAAGTTCGAAGAAGAATATAAATCCTATAGCAAACTTAGAAGATCAGTAGTCCATAATGATGCCAATGATAACAATGTCATCGTTTCTGATGAATTAGTCAGTCCTATGGTTATAGCAGCCATTGATTATGGTGATGCGATAAATACCCAAATAATCAATGATCTAGCCATTGCCTGTGCCTATGCTATCATGTATCACAATGACCCCTTACAGGCAGCATTGCCTATAATTAGAGGGTATCATGGCACCTTCCCGCTACTGGAATTGGAATTGAAACATTTGTACACCTCCATTGCCATGCGATTGATTATTTCAGTTACAAAATCGGCTTTGAACAAAGTTAAGGAACCCGATAATGAATATTTGTTGATCAGTGATAAACCAGCTTGGGAAGTCCTGAAAAAGTGGCGAAAAATAAGTCCTGATTTTGCTTGTTTTAGCTTTCGCGAAGCCTGTGGTTTTGATGCCCACCCCAATTATAAAAAATTTAAAAGTTGGGCATCAAAAAACAGTTTTGCTTTAGAGAAGTTATTCCCGACTGTAAAATCGGATGGGGTATTACCTTTGGATTTAAGTGTTTCAAGTCCTTGGATTGGGCATCAAATCGATTTTAATGACTTAGATCTATTTCAATTCAAGATTGATAAGCTTCAGAAAAAACATCCCACAAAAATAATAGCTGGTGGATACTTGGAACCAAGAGCACTTTACACTTCATCTGCCTATGATAAAATTGGCAATAGCGGCAGGGAAAAGCGAACCATACATTTAGGCATTGATTATTGGCTACCGGCCGAAACACCTGTTCATACCTTATTTGATGGTGAAGTTATAATTGCGGTCAATGATGAAGGTGATAAGGAATATGGTGGTTTGGTAGTCTTAAAACACCATGGCAATGATGTTGAATTCTATTCTTTATACGGGCATTTATCAGTTGCCAGCGCCACAAAACATATTATTGGGGATAAATTAAAAGCCGGTGACCAAATTGGCAGTTTGGGCAATTATCCTGAAAATGGCAATTGGGCGCCTCATCTGCACTTTCAGGTAATGCTTTCAATGTTAGATTATAAAATAGATTATCCAGGAGTAGCCTATTTCAAGCAAATCAACGTTTGGAAAAGTATTTGCCCCGACCCCAATATGCTATTCAAATCAAAGGAGCTTGATTCTATAACTCTTATAACTAATGAAGACCTCATTGCCTATCGCAAAAAACACTTGGGCAAAAGTCTCAGCTTACAATATAAAGTGCCAATAAAAATGGTTCGCGGCAATGGTCAGTATTTACTCGATCAAGTCGGCCGTAGTTATCTAGACACGGTCAACAATGTAGCCCACGTGGGTCATGAACATCCTGGGGTGGTAAAAGCCGGCCAATCACAAATGGCCCTGATCAATACAAACTCACGTTATCTACATGGGAACATCAACGCATTGGCGAAAGAATTATTAGAAACGCTTCCTAATGAACTGAGTGTGTTACATTTTGTTAATTCGGGTAGTGAAGCTAATGAATTGGGCATACGAATGGTGAAGGCAGTAACCGGTGAACGGGATATTATTGCGTCTGAGGTGGGCTATCATGGCAATACAAATATGTGCATAGACATTAGCTCCTACAAATTCGACGGTAAAGGTGGAAAAGGTGCGCCTGAACACACGCATATTTTTCCTTTAGCTGACGCATTTAGAGGTAAATACAGGGGCAAGAATACCGGGCCAATGTATGCCGAAGAAGTACAAAAACAGATTGAGGATATACATAAAAAAGGACGTGGGGTTGGTGCTTTTATTATAGAACCAATCATTAGTTGCGGGGGTCAAATCGAACTTCCTGATGGGTTCTTAAAACAAGCATATCAATACATTAGAAAAGCCGGTGGATTATGCATTTCTGACGAAGTGCAAGTCGGTTGCGGCAGAATGGGGAAAACCTTTTGGGGTTTTCAATTACACAATGTGGTGCCCGATATTGTAACAATTGGCAAGCCTCTAGGTAACGGACATCCTTTGGCCGCCGTTGCCTGTACCCAAGAGGTAGCCGAAAAGTTCGCCAATGGCATGGAGTATTTCAACACCTTTGGTGGCAATCCCGTTTCATGCGCTATCGGTACAGAAGTTATACGTGTTGTCAAGCAAGAAAAACTTCAGGAAAATGCATCTGAAGTGGGTGAATTCTTAAAATCTGAATTACATAAACTTGCTATCGAATTTCCAATCATCGGGGATGTTCGCGGACAAGGACTCTTTTTGGGTATAGAATTGGTGGATAACGAACTGAATCCACTTGAAGCACAAACAGATTATTTGGCCAACCGAATGAAGGATCATGGCATTTTAATGAGTATAGATGGTCCTGACCATAACGTCTTAAAAATAAAACCGCCTTTAGTTTTTACCATAGAGAATGCTAAAGAGTTGGTTTTTTACCTAAAGAAGATTCTTCATGAGGATTTCATGAAATCATAATACAAGGCTTCGATATGAAAAAAATACTTTTTATACTTATAGGTTCATTTATTTTGTCCAATTGCAAAGATAAGCCGCTAACCGCTGTTGCAAAACAAGAAAACCACTATAACCATCAACTATTCGAAGAGAATAAATTACCTCCAAGAGCCACTTATTTTAGTTTTGAGACTACTGAAATTTCAAATAAAGAAGAATCCAAACGATTTTTAAGCCTAAATGGAGAGTGGAAATTCCATTTTGTAAAAGACCCGAAAAAACGGCCAACAACTTTTCAAAATATACATTTTGATGATTCTGAATGGGGAACCATCCCAGTTCCTGCCAATTGGGAAGTTGAAGGTTATGACTACCCTATTTACTTGGATGAACGATATCCTTTTGATACCGAATGGCCTCAAGCACCCAAAGATTATAATCCCGTTGGAACTTATCGTAGGGAAATAAAATTGAGCAAGGAATTTCTTTCAGAAGATGTTATCATTCATTTTGCCGGCGCTAAGTCAGCCATGTATTTATATGTGAACGGAAAGTATGTGGGCTATTCACAAGGAAGCAAAACACCAGCAGAATTCAACATCACCCCATACCTAAAAGAAGGTAAAAATGTTTTTGCCATACAAATGTTTCGATGGAGTGATGCCAGCTACCTAGAGTCTCAGGATATGTTGCGTATGAGTGGTATAGAACGCGATGTTTATCTCTATTCCCAACCAAAGGTTTTTATATCGGACTATCATGCCTACACTAATTTGGACGATTCGTTTTCAAATGGGGTATTCAGAGGAACAATATCTGTAAAAAATACGACAAATGATGTTGTTTCCAGAATTGTTGCCGTAGAATTGTTGGACGGGAATAAATCTATCTACACCACTGACAAGACCATTGAAATTCCAAAAGATTCAAAAATCGATGTGGTTTTTAATCATATCGTAAAAGAGGTAAGGCAATGGTCGGCAGAACAACCTAACTTATATACTTTGAAGATATCCTTGGAAGATGAAATCAGCCCAAAAAACAGCCAATATCTAAACAAGAAAGTCGGATTTAAAAGAGTAGAAATAAAGAATAGTCAAGTACTTATAAATGGCAAGGCCATTTACATCAAAGGGGTAGATAGGCATGAAACTGACCCACACACAGGGCATGTTGTCTCCAAAGAATCTATGGAAAGGGATATCAGACTAATGAAACAGAACAACATCAATGCGGTTCGAAGTTCACACTATCCCAACGATCCTTATTGGTTAGAACTTTGTGATACCTACGGACTCTATGTTGTTGATGAGGCCAATATTGAAAGCCATCCACTGGCTATTGATGAAAAAACACAGATTGGCAATGAGCTTTCTTGGTACAAAGCCCATTTATCGCGTACACAACGCATGTATTACCGTGATAGAAACCATCCCAGTATTTATTCTTGGTCGCTGGGGAATGAAGCTGGTGAGGGTAAAATTTTCAAAGCTACCTATCAATGGCTCAAAAAGGCTGACGACAATAGAATTGTACAATATGAACCTGCAGGTAAGGAAGATTACACAGATCTATACTGTCCAATGTATCCTAAACCCGAATTCTTGATTGAACATGGTAAATCGGACTCCGACAAACCATCAATAATGATTGAATATGCCCATGCCATGGGAAATTCAGTGGGGAATCTTCAGGATTATTGGGATATCATCGAAAAATACCCCAATCTACAAGGTGGTTTTATTTGGGATTGGGTAGACCAAAGTTTGGAATATAAAAATAAAGAAGGGCTGCCTTATTTAGCCTACGGACAAGACTTTCATCCGGATTTACCTACAGATGGAAATTTCCTCAATAATGGTTTGGTCGACCCTTATAGGAATCCACATCCCCATTTAGCTGAAGTGAAAAAAGTTTATGAACCGGTACAGTTTAAGTATAGCACTGATGGCGTCGTCTTAATAGAGAACAAAAACTTTTTCTCTGATCTTTCTGACAAGGAAATAAAAGTTAAAATATTGAAGAATGGTAGAGAAATAGTACAACAAACAAATCCCAACTTAAATGTACAACCTAGGCAATCCTTAATTGCATATTTCGATAAAATTCCTACCGTTTACGAAGCCAACAATGAATATATTCTTGAGGTAAGTTTAATTCAAAAGGAATCTACGGCAATGATTCCAAAGGGATATGAAGTAGCCTGGGACCAATTTGTACTTAACAAAGTTGTTCAAAAAACCACAGAGCCAATTGTGGGCGATGAACGTCTTAAAATTAAATCGACGGCATCGGAAATTGAAATAGTGAACAATAATGTGACCTTAAAAATTGACGCTAAAACAGGGGAAATTGTGTCATGGTCATATGGAGGCAAGCTGATTACTACACAACCCATTCGCCCTAATTTTTGGCGCCCACCAACCGATAACGATTTGGGTAATGGTATGGATAAATGGGCAAGCATATGGCAAGATGCTTCGTACAACTATCAAGCCTCCTTGGTAAGCAATCCCATTAACATTGGGAATAAGGTTACTTATCAGGTTAGTTATGACCTTCCAGGGCATGAAGCTAAAGTATTGGTTTGGTATTCAATTCAACCCCTCGGACAATTAGATGTAACCTACAAATTTCTGCCAATGAAAGATGATTTACCTAACATCCCTCGATTGGGCATGTATCTAACTTTAGCGAATGATTATAAAGAAGTTTCTTGGTATGGCAATGGGCCTGAAGAAAGTTACTGGGATAGAAAAACTGGCGTGAAAACCGGCTTGTATACTGGTAAGATCATCGACCAATTCCATCGTTATCCAAGACCCCAGGAAACCGGGAATAAAACAGATGTGCGATGGATGAAAGTTTCGTCTAATGCCATGACACTTATGGTATCATCAGAACAGTTGTTGAATGCCAGCGTATGGCCCTTTGCCATGACTGAGATTGATTTTAACACCAATGAGGCCATTAAGTCAGCATCCGGCTTGGTGCCAGTTACCTCTAAACATGGAGCTGAAATTAAAATTGGGAAAACCGCACAATGGAATATCGATTTGCAACAAATGGGTGTTGGTGGCGATACCTCTTGGGGACGTTTGGTACATGATGCATATACGATTTCTCCCGAACCATACTCTTATAATTTTACCATTACACCCTCAAGTATGGAATAAAAAGGTAAATCAAGAATTGAACCAGCTACTTACCAATTGTTGCTCTTGTAAATTGCCGTCTTTGTGTTCAAATTCGTTTTTTAAGCTGTTCAGAATATATTCCTTATCCCAAATATTATAATTGGCTGCTACTTTTTCAATGGCATCACAAATAAAATCAACTTCTGCGGTTGTCATAGTTGGGTGTATCGACATTCGCACCCATCCAGGTCTTTCCATTAAGCAACCCTCCAAAATTTTCTGCTCTATTGCTTTTGAGGTCAATTCATTGACATGAAGTAAAAAGTGCCCATAGGTTCCAGCACAAGAACACCCTCCTCTGGTTTGGATTCCAAACCGATCATTCAATAGTTTTACGATAAGATTATAATGCGCATTATCAATATAAAATGAGAATATTCCTAATCTATCTTGATGCTCTCCGGCCAGAATATGCAAATTATCGATTTGGGACAGTCTTTCAAATATCCTTTTATTTATTTCATTTTCCCTATCATGAATATTCTTAAGTCCCATCTCTTCTTTCAGTTGAATGGCAAAGGCCGTACGAATCGCTTGTAAAAATCCTGGGGTACCCCCATCTTCCCTTGTTTCTATATCATCAATATAATCGTGGTTTCCCCATGGATTGGTATAAGTGACTGTACCACCACCAGGATTATCGGGAACCAAATTCTTGTATAATTTCTTATTGAATATCAACACACCACTTGAACCAGGGCCGCCTAAAAACTTATGAGGGGAAAAGTAAATTGCATCCAAATATTCCTCTTTGCTTTTAGGATGCATATCAATTTCAACGTAGGGCGCAGAACATGCGAAATCAACAAAACAAAGTCCGTTATTTTGATGAATCATTTTCGCAATTCTATGGTAATCGGTTTTAATTCCTGTTACATTGGAACATGCTGTTACTGAAGCAATTTTTATTAGATTTTCTTGATACTTGTCCAATAATTTTTGAAAACTTTCAAAACAAATCAAACCAGTATCATCACAAGGAATAATCTCAACCTTTGCAATGGTCTCTAGCCAAGAAGTTTGATTGGAATGATGCTCCATATGGGAAACAAAAACTATAGGTCTCAATGCTTCAGGTACATTTGTGTGCTCTTTTAAATTTTCAGAAACCTTAAGCCCCAAAATTCTTTGGAATTTATTTACCGCACCGGTCATTCCAGTACCGACTGTTATCAGAATATCATCTTCATTGGCATTTACATGCTGTTTTATTTTTTTGCGTGCTTTATGATAAGCCATTGTCATTACCGATCCGGTAAAGGATGTCTCGGTATGTGTATTTGCAACCATTGGGCCAATTTCATTCAATAGTTTTTCCTCAATGGGTCTATATAGCCTACCACTCGCAGTCCAATCCGCATAAATTATGTTTTGCACTCCGTATGGAGAATTGAAAGTTTGGTCAACGCCAACAATGTGTTGTCTAAACTGCTGAAAGTATTCTTCCAAATCAGTAGATATGGTTTTTTGCCCTGATAACGAGATGCCCATAGTATACTTTGTTTTTAATCTACTAAAACGCTGATTAAATTAATGTCAATGGTACTAAAATATTTGAAAAAAATATAGATAATACCTTCCTAAATTTAAACAAAACAATTGAGCAAATGTCCAAGTTTATCCAAAAACACGGATTGTTTAGGATCGATTAAAAGAAAATATGAAAATTTTGATTAAAACCTTTGTAACATTTGTTACTGAAAAAGAAAATTGATTCAATTAATATTATCCACAACAAATAGATAAATTATGAAAAGAGATTTTGAAACTAATGTCATTGGGTGGGCTTTTATTGTTTCTGCCATATTATTATGGGGGGGGTGGTTTTTTTCACCGCATCATTTAGGGGAGTACATTGTTGCCTCGGATTTTAGTTCCGTAAACGAACATCTATGGACTTGGATTTGGTTGTATCGTATTCATATTTTTGGTTGGGTAATTATGGGTGTTGCCATGTTCGCCTTAACTTCAATAGCAACAAAGAAGCCCTATCGAGTACTTATTTATCCCGGTGCAGGAATGATTATCGTAGGTACTTTCACTTTGGCCATTGCTGCTGCATTTTATTACACATTTGGGGCTTGGGGCATTGGAAAAACCGCAGGGAAATCGCCAGAAGAAGTTCAGCAGATTATGGATGGGTTAAGCTACACCAATCATTACGTAACTTGTTTTGTTAGGTTTGGCCGTGTATTTTCAGGTGTTGGGTTTGTGATCTTAGGTGCTGCTTTTGTTAAATGGAATCTTATGAACAAAGCACTTGGTTGGTTAACCATCTTAATGGGCTTTGCAGCTATGGGCATAATTATGGGGATACCTGATAATTATGAAATTTACAAACCCATGTTCCACGTTAAAGCTGTTTGGCTTGTGCTTATGGGCTTGACATTTTTACGAAAGGGAATTAATTTGCCTGAAACTGACGAAAAATAATTCCTCAGAATTCTAGATAATCTTAAAACTCTCAAATTAAACAAAAAAAACCTCTGTTTTTAACAGAGGTTTTTTAATTAATCACAAAAACTAAAATATACTTGGCACAGTATTCGTTAAAAACTAAGCTAGGGTATTCCTTAAATCGGTTTAGATAAAATGGAACTTTAAACCTAAATTTTCGAAATATAACTCCCGTTCGGCAAATCCATTCTATATTAATCCATTTCCTGTAATTTCATAAGCGCTTCAGATTTTGAATTCACATTTAGTTTTAAATAAATATTCTGAATGTGAAAATTTATAGTACTCGTTGTAACAAATAATTTGTCTGCAATAATTTTATAGGTCGCTCCTCTGCACAAATAATCAATAATTTGATTTTCCCTTTCAGAAAAGAAATTATATGATTTTACCTGAAAATTTGAAATTACTTTTTGCACAATATCCCTGCTCATTGCAGCGCCTTCATATTTTATTGAATTCAGGGCACGAAGAAGTCGTTTTTTACATAATGGTTTTGTAAGATATCCATTAGCGCCATTTTTAAATGCTTTCTTAATAATCTCAAAGTCAGATTTATTACTTACCATCAATATCTTCACATGCCTATCTTTTTTATGAAAAAGGCGTATTGCTGGAATGCCTGTGAGAAAGGGAAAACATACTTCCAAAATAATGATATCGGGCAATATACTGGCATAATCCATTAAGGCATTTTCTGTTGAGTTATAAACGCCCTCAAGCGAAAAATCATTATATTCTTCGAAGTACGTATTGTATTCCTCATGTAGTAATACATCATTATCAATAACAATAATTTTTAAAACATCTGATCTCATAACATATAGTATTTTGATTACATAGGTCTAATTATTTATTAAAGAAATAGAATTAGAGTTGATAAAATTTAGGGATATAAGTATTGCACAAAACACAATTAACCATAACCAAAAGACGGCGGGATTTTACCTAATTATTTAAACAATAAGGCACTGAAACGATACAGCAATCCAATTACTTAGGTATAAAATAAGGTGTGCCCTATTTAGTCCCAATTAGTAATTGAAAATTATCCGTCTATTGAAAACGATTGTTAGGATCTGTAGGCTTGCTCTAAATGTAAGTTGATACTAGAAGACTGCCTTGGGAATTTTAAATTGCTTTGGTCAAAGCTTTGCCCTTTAAATGTCGTGGATTCGATTCCGACTTTTTGAATACTCTTTTTGGTACTCTTGAGGTTAAGATAGGTTTTCATTTTCATTGGGGGATTTGAAGGTTAAAATTATTTGATTTAGGTTTAATACTGGAATAAATATAGAGAAATATTACAAATAGAAGGATTATTCCTACATTTATTCGTTCAAATGCATTAGTAAAATACAGGGATACAGAAGTTTTTAGGTATGAAATGAGTGTGAATTGTCATAAAATAAAGGAGGGGCTTTTTATCTATTAAGATAGCCCCTCCCTTTAAACCCGGTAATCAAACAACTCATTGGAAACCTTTCCCAATCTCTTTATAAGGACTAAATACATCACTTAGAATTATGTCCTTTATAATCTTAATTTTCTAGCTTACTCTACTGGTAAAATTTTCAATATTCAGCATTTCGTGCCATTAATCCGTATAAATGTTCGCAGCCGTGGCATTTGCACTATTAACCTGCATGATCCATTTTTCATCCCTGTATTTGCCATTTAAATTCGAGACAAATGCTGTTTGGGCATCCTTTTTATAATTAAAATCGGCCAAATAAACATAGTAGAGACCATTATCCTTGTTATAAAACTTTTTAGCATTCAAACCCTGCTCCTTAAGTGTGTCCATAAAAGCATTCAAATACCTTTTGCTTTTATACACATTGGCAATTACATAGAAGCCAGATTTCACGCCTATAATATCTGATTGGTCTAAAACCTTTATAGGAAGTTTTTCATATTTCTTATGTTCGGCTGGAGTCATTCTTTTAGATGCTTCTGAGTCCTTGTTACTTGCGACCAAAACTGCGTTCTGGGATGTGTTATGACTTTTGGTATTTGATTTGATACTTTGTTTTAAATCATTCCGCAATATCCTTACAATGGTTTCAAACCTCTTTTCAAAATCTTTAGCCCTGGCAATTTCAATCGAGTCTTGCCTGAAAATCAATTCATCTAAAATCAGGCGGTTTTCAAATGCGAGCGCATTAGAATCCTCCTCATTTCCCTCGATTACTAAATGCTTCTTTTTCCCGTTCTCTTTTTCACTGTTCTCGGCAGTCAATCTCAAAATCTGCTCTTCATAATTCCTTACTATGCGGTCTATCTTGGCATCTTGTGAACTATCTACATAGCTATTCTTTTCATCATCGTTTTTAAAAGTATAGGCTAAGGATAATTCATGATTCCATCCTAAATCGGCTTCTTTTTGTTTGAAATCTTTCTCCATCAGATACCCAATTGACATTTTTTTATTGAGATTGAATCCTAGACCCATTGACATTCCATATTCATCATGTAAAGTAGACTGCAACCATCCGTAATTTGGCAAATCCAACAGAACGGATCCAAGATAGGATAATGATCCATCTAAATTTTTACCCATTTGTACTAAAGGCATAAGTCTCGCATTTTCAAACAATCCTCTTGAACTACCAAATATATGAGTGTATTGTAATGATGCTTTTATGCTTTTATCATTGAACTGGGTTAAAAATTCATTTGTGGTTTGATTAAACTTAATTAGGTCCTGTGCATACAGTCCAAAATCAAACTTACCAACAGAAAGTGTAATTCCAGGTTGAATTGCAATTTTACTCTCTTTATTGGCATTACCAATTTCAGGATCATTTTCTGTAACTATAACACGGTTCTTATCAAGACCTTCATTAAAATAGGTGACATTGGTCCCAAAAGTTAATTTGCTCTTATCTCCCAACTGTACCGCCGTGGCATAATTGGCATTGAAGCCAAACTCCTGGATAACACCAGACCACTGACTATAAACACCTATGCCCAATGCCGTATTTTCATTTAATCTGTTGCTAAATCCAAGATAATAATTCTGATTATTATCATCAAAAGTGGCATATTGATTCCTATGTAAAATATTCAGATAGGATTTATTTTCACGTACCAAAGAGAATGTCGGATTGATCAAGAATCTATTAAAAAACATTTGATTATGATAGGTACTTGTTGAGCTTAAATTTGGGCTTGCTTCTTGGCCAAATACGATAGACATATTTAAACCCATGGATAATACCATTAGCAAACTTATCTTAAATACTTTGCTATGAGTAGTCATGTTATAAGATTATAAGGGTTAAGTAATAATGTAAAACTTGGGCAAAGTCACATTTATCAAGCGACATTTGTTCAAATTAAGTCAGACATAAGTTGTGGTTGATTTCGTAAATCATTTAAGATGAATCATTTTCACCTTTAGTTTTGCCTGATTTTGGTTCTAAACAGTTTACTATTCATCTTCATAAAGAGAGGAAGTATAATCAACTTTTAAATCATTGTTCAGAATTTCCAATATGTCGAATTCTTTTTTGTCAAGGTATTTAGTCGCCTCTTGGTTGTCAATTGAGAAAGCTACTTGATGAACATTTTCTTTGCTTTTTCCTCGATTAGACACGACATATCCCTTGCCACCATTTGTTTTAAAGCGAACCGTGAAATCATCTTCCTCGCTATTGATAGAGCTGCCTAGATTAACAGCCAAACCAACATCCTTCTGATCTACTTCAACCATAAAAACGTCTAGTCCACCTTGACCATCTCGCCCTTCAGAGGCAAAAAGTAATGTTTTGCCACCTACTAGATTTGGATATAGATCATTCTTCTTTGTATTCACCTTTTCACCAAGGTTTTTAGCAATACCTAAACTACCATCACTTCGTACGGAAGAAACATATATATCGTAGTCCCCCAAGCTCCCTGGCATGTTCGATGCAAAAAACAGACGTTTACCATCATTAGAAACTGTTGGGTGTAGTGCTGATGAATACTTGGGACATAAAGCAATTTCCCGAATATTTTTCCATTCACCATTTACCTTTTTTGCCTGATAAATTTTATGTACCAATTCTTTTTTCGAGAAAATACCGGTTAGTGGTTTTTGATGCATGGACTTGCTAAAATAAGCCGTATTACCATCAGCTGTTAAGACTATTGGTGATTCGTATACATTTTCAGGATTAAGTCTTTCATGATTTAGCGGATATGCCTTATTCTTTCCTGGAGTGCGATTATTTGAAAAATATTCACTTTTTAATAATACTCCTTTAGATGAGCGATTATCAGCCAAATATTCGGCGGAATTCCTTTTTAAAGGGCTACGTTCCATTTCGTAATCAGATTTAATCATTGTTAACCAATCCTGATGCTCGGGCATGGACGAAACTTCTATACCCATAGACTTTCTTAAGGCATGCTTATACCTCTTCTGATAGCTATTGTTTAAAACTCCATTGGGACTATGCCCTTTGAGTTTGTCATACCAAAATAAGGCTGTCTCGTAATTTTCAGACAGGAAATTACCATTTCCTAAATCCTCGAAAATCTCCTTTTCTTCATAACCCAATTTTTTGAGTTTCATATAACTTTCAACCCTGTTGTGGGTATCATACATTTCTGTATTATCAGTTTTAGAAGTTTTTGTTGTTTGTGCGGTTATTGAATTATAACATAATGTAATAATTAACAAGATAGCCGCGTTGTAGGTAAAAGAATTTCTCATAGTGTTAAGATTTAGGGGTTCTTACATATTCCAAAGGTCAGTAAAGGTTTCCAACAACTAGCTAGTAATTTTTCATAGGTTTTAAAATATTTACATAAAGATGTGTGACTATTTGCTATAAATACCTATAAAAGTTTATTCCAAATGTATAATCAAGTCGAGTACTAAAAATCTAACAAAGGTTTCATATCTTTAGATGGATGCTTTTTTCAATAGGAGTCTAATTGTAATACTTTAAGGATAAAGAATATGGGGTCTATAGTACCTAACATTGGCATCATTTTGTTTAACGAGCACATTACATTATGAAAAAAATCAAAAAAGAAGACATTAAACAAGAGGTGTTTGACCTCTATGACGACTATGCACACGATAGGGTAAGCAGAAGGTTGTTTTTGGATAAACTATCTACCTATGCCGTGGGTGGACTCACGGTATCCTCATTACTAAGCTTTATTTCACCTGATTATGTAAAGAAAATTCAAATAAAGCAGGATGATCCACAATTAAAATCTGAATTTATTACATATGAATGATTCGCCGAAAGGCGGAGGTGCGATAAAAGGATTGCTTTCTAGACCTGCTGATGCCAAGGAAAAACTTCCGGGTATAGTGGTAGTTCATGAAAATCGCGGATTAAACCCGCATATAGAAGATGTAGGGCGACGGGCTGGGCTAGCAGGTTTTATTTCATTGGCCCCAGATGCGTTAACACCATTGGGCGGTTATCCTGGTAATGATGATGACGGTCGCGAATTGCAGCGAAAGCGAGATCGTAACGAAATGTTAGAAGATTTTATCGCTGCCTTTGAACATTTGAAAACGCATCCTGAATGCTCTGGCAAAGTAGGTGTTGTCGGTTTTTGTTTTGGGGGTTGGATTTCTAATATGATGGCGGTCAAGGTTCCTGATTTAGCGGGGGCCGTTCCATTTTACGGTGGGCAGCCAAAAGAGGATATCGATAAAATAAATGCTCCTCTGTTACTGCATTTTGGGGAATTGGATAAACGCGTTAATGAAGGCTGGCCAGCTTATGAAGCAGCTTTAAAGGAACATGGAAAAGAATACAAGGCTTTCATTTATAAGAATGCCAACCATGGCTTTCATAACGATACAACGCCTAGGTATGATCGAGAAGCGGCAGAGTTGGCTTGGGAACGGACGATTGATTTTTTTAGGGAAAATCTGAAATAGCATTTAAAAACCAAAGACATTTTGGTTTTAATAAATCTATGACCAATGCTCCTAGATTTTATGACATATGAATTCTTAATCTGATTTCTAAACTCCTAAACAAATTGTTTTAAAGGCACCACTAGCCAAAGCAATTATCTCTTTAAACAAACAACAAAATCAATGTTAACACAATACCACCAGCGGTAAAATACAATCCTTTTTTGAAGACTGAAGTGGTAGGTCTAAACATCCAAAAGGAGGATACCGCAAAAAATAAGAGCGAAACGCCAAAGAAAATACCAAGCCAATACAAAGGATGTCCGGAATGCATTTTATGTATATTGTTCATATTCTCAAGAAGTACGGGAAGTTTCTTTTCGGTATAATCGGCCACTCCTGTTTTTTTGTTGTACGTGCCTCCTTGAAAATATAAAAGATCCCCTTCTTCCTTGTCAACTTCAAAGCGACCCTTTTGCAATGCCTGTCCTAAATTTTCTGCCGTTATATTTACGTCCAATATTTTCTGAACATGAATCTCTTTTTTTAAATAATCTGTATTCCTAAAGGTCAATACGATTCCGCTAATTGCATAAACAACCATAATCCCTGCTAAAAAAAAGCCCAGATATCTATGTACCACTCTAAATGTTTTTTCGGTTTTTCTTCCCATAATTATAATATTGTTAAAAGTTTAAGGACAAAAAAATTAATACATAATTCAATATCCTTATCAAGTAAAAATAAATTTAGTAAGATTATTATTGCCTAATTTAGAAAAGGCTAACGGCTATTCTATTACGCCCCTCCCGAAAAGGGAATGGAATATCGTCATCCCATGAAAACGATTTCAGACAACAATTTCTGGCAATTTGGACTCACTTTTTTATCTTTCAATCTTTTGATAGTGCTCAGTCTCTTTTCGGAAAGGCCAAACTATCTGCAGGATAGGTTTTCTTTAAATAATCCATCTGCGCCTTGGCCCAATCTGTAATCATTTTACGTTGCTCATCTGATAAGTTCGCTTCCGCATGTAAACCAAAATTGGTGTAGGAAGGTAATGGCATTTCTTTGTCCCCTACCATTTCGATGATTTCGTCAAACTTATGATTTTGAACAAAAAGCGGTGTTTTGGTAAATTCAGAAAAATTCAAATGCTTCTTACCATCGACCACATGGTCATTAAGCCACCAAGCTACAGGCTGTACGTTTGCATACCATGGATACTCTGTTTTGTTGGAATGGCAATCATTACAAGAAACTTGTAATAAGTGGTTTACCTCTGAAGGCACTTGATATTTGATGGAAATGTCATTGGTAAGGTCATTCGAATCGTTTTTGTCCGGACGTATGAACTGGATAATTATAAGTACAACACCCAGTCCGATTACAATTTTCTTAAGCATACTTTATGTGATTGGTTAATTTTTGTTTCATTTTAGACTTCTGCAAAGGTTAAAGGTTTAGGCACTACTTGTATTTTTTTACTCTTTTATCAGAAATAACGCCTTTCCAGTTCAATCCGAATGCAAAATCGTAGGTATTACCTTCAGAATCAACATACGTTTTCATATCTCTTGGTACATCTTCAAACTGTGTCTCTACCGTATTCATATCCGCTGGCATTTGCATGGGCAATAAGGCCGAAGGTTCAGTCTTGCCGGAAATGATTTCCAGCAGGGCTTGATCTTGAACGCCCATATGCACTAAAATGGCAGAAGCACTTGCTTCGATTTCAGAAAAAATCATGGGTTTTGAAATATGAACAGAAACAATAACAGGTTTGCCACCCATTTTTACTTTGGTCTCATTCACCAATTGCATATCGGTCGTATTTCTAGTGTTAACAGATTTATCTTTATAAGAGCGATTTGTGAAGTCTTCTAAAGGGCTGCCCCCAGCTAAACTAACTTCTCTAGCGTCTTTAGCCGTATAGTCGCCGTATTGTAAACTAATCGGCACATACCCGTTACCACCATTTTCAAGGTCAGCACTATCATACCCCACTCCCCCATCAGGGCTCTTGATGCCAACTAAAGCAAAGTCTGCCTCTTCAGGATTATCAACAACTTCAAAATATTTTGCTACTACTTCGATATTAAAAGGGGATTCTGTTTTTGCAGGTGTTACAATGCCCCACCAGTTGGTACTTGGCGCAATATATCTTTGAGGCACATAAACTTTCTGCTTCACTTTTAGCGGAAGTGTATTCTCTTGATTTTTAAGAAGGATAACTGATCGCAATTGGGCATCAAAGCCAGCTTTCATATATTCTGCATTCCCTACAATATTTTCAGTTTGAGAGACATTCAAATAGGGATTTTCAAAAAGACCGACCCTGAAAATGTTTTTCAGTAAACGAATTGCAGAAACTTCAAAACGTTCGCGCATGTATTCTTCACCATGTTCTGCAACACCGATTCTATAGGCTTCTAGAATAGGCTTCATGTCATTGTTACCACCAAACTGGTCTACTCCTGCTTCTATAACCTTATAGTGGCGTTCTGCTACGGTACTGGTCTCTAAACCCCAACTTTTCCCTTCAAATTTATCTACGGCAGAAACATCCTTGGTAATACCCCAATCAGTACAAACAACACCGTCATAATTGTATTTTTCTCTTAAGAGTTCAGTAATCAAGTATTTATTAAATCCATTACCGACAGCATCTCCTTCACCATCTGAAATCGTATAATAAGGCATAATTGCGGAAGCCATTTTAGTGGGTCCGTTGAGTTTAAAGGCGCCTTCAGTGAACGGTTGCAAATGGTCCTTTAAGTTCTTTCCAGGATATACGGCATATGCTCCATAACCAAAATGACCATCTCGACCCCCTTCTTCCGGGCCGCCACCAGGCCAATGCTTTACCATGGTATTTACACTTTGATCTCCCCAATCTCCTCCTTTGGTCGATTGAAAACCATCTACATAAGCTCTAGCCATATCGGTAGCTAAATCAGGGTCTTCACCCATGGTGCCATCAAAACGGCTCCAACGGGGTTCCGTTGCCAAATCTATCTGCGGTGAAAGTGCGGTTGCTACTCCTAAAGCCCTATATTCTTCAGAGGCTATTTTGCCGAATTGTTGCATTAAGGCAGGGTCAAAAGATGCGGCGATACCTAAAGTACCAGGCCACATGGATATCTCTCCACCGGCTCCAGCATTAAACTCGGCGTAAGAATCGGTACCATGGCGTGGATCAGAACTAGTATTTACAGGTATCCCAAAATCTAGAGCTTCTGCAAAAGCCTGAGCATTATTATTCCATTTTGCAGAAACTACCGGACTTGCCACTCTTGTAATTAGAACATGTCTTAGATGGTCTTCTTCTAAGAATTTCTTTTGAGCATCTGAAAGACCGCTTGGCTCAGCACCACTTTCTTCAATAGACTTACCGTTATAGGTTGCAGATCCGAAACCACGGCTACTACCTGGAATTGATTGATGTGAACTGTACAACATTAATCCTGATATATCCTCCAATGTTAATTTAGAGGCTAGGTCCGCTGCGCGTTCATCTGCCGATAAACGCCAATCTTCGTAAACATCTAGAGTTTCATTCTTGTTCAAGTCTTTGAAGGCATAACCTCCTGAAGTTAAAACCTTAATACCGGAATTTGGTGAATACCCTAAAGTAGCTCCGTCTTTATTGGTAACTAGTACCATATCATCTTTGGCCTCCGTTGTGAATTTTTCGGCACAACTACCCAAAAGCAGCAAAGAGGTCATAAGTGAAATGCGTAAAAATGTTCTATTTATTTTCATTAAATTGATTTTGTTTGGCAAAAACTTTCACGTATCATTAATAGTGTTAATAGTTCATGCACTATAACCACTATTCAAAACCAAATTTCTTAAGTCCCTCATGGCTAATTTTTATCACTTCGAGCGGTTTCATGCCGTCGAAAGTCTTATCCTGTTCCACCATATAGTATTTCATACCTGATAGTTTTTTATTGGCCAGGATTCGAGCAAAATCAATTTGTCCATTTCCGACGGGTGCAAATCTCCCTTCCTCATCCATATCCTTAACATGCCATATTTTAAAGCGTCCTGGATATTTTTCAAAATAGGCCACAGGGTCAGCACCAGCCTTAGTTACCCAATACAAGTCCATTTGGAAGTTCACATATTTGGGATCACAATGTTCTAATAAATAGTCAATAGTAACAATACCATCAGCATCCTTTTTAAATTCAAAATCATGATTATGGTATAATAGCTCAAGTCCGGCCATTTTTGCCTTTTTTCCCAAGGTATTCACTATTTCGGCCAAGTTCGAGGCGCCTCCAGTCATACCCATTATCCTGGTTTCAGAGTCAACTTTAAAAAGCCCCATTGGCGGTACCGGAATCACAAAATATTTGAATCCGGCAGCTTTCACATCGGCCATCATAGTATCGGCATTATCCAAAGTAACTGACCCTTGATGGGTGCTAATTGGCTCTAAGCCTAATTCTTCCAATAAATTTTTAAAATCCTTTGGAGCCATATTATAGAATTTACCATCAGCATAACCCGCGGCCTCTATGTTCTTATAACCAGCATCTGCTACTGCCTGTAAGGTAGCTTTGGCATCTGAGCCCATGGCATTCCTAAGCGTATAAAGTGCCAGGCCACCAAATTTCTCTTGTGCGCTTCCGATAAAAATACCAGCTAAAAGAACGCATATCAATAGGAATTTTTTTTGTGTTTTTGTAATAGATTTTTTCATTCTTATCATTTTTGAAGTTATAATATTAATATATATTTTTCAATTTTAATTCAAATCCTTGAACTGCTAGCCATTCACTTCGAAAATTTTTTCTAATCGATGGTTTAGTTCAGGTTGCATTAGCTCTTCTTCCTTACTTTTGGTCTCCCCAAAGGAGATAATCATAGTTAGCATTGCAGAAAGACAACCCAAAGATAAAGGTATTTGTGCTGTTTTTTTATTTTCATAATCGTCTTCATAGTAGGAGTTGTGCTGATACAACTGTTTTTTATAAATCAAAAAGGCTTGGTAACCATAAACTCAATTGTGGGAAATAGGTCACCAAAAACAAGGCGATGATCATTGCAATAAACAAGGGCAATAGGGGTTTGAATACTTTTTCAATGGTCGTCTTCGCGATTCCTACACCTACAAAGAGTACAGATCCCACCGGTGGTGTACACAGGCCAATACAAAGGTTAAGTACCATGATAATACCAAAATGCACCGGATCTAGCCCTAATTTGGTTACCACAGGTAAAAATATGGGTGTAAAAATAAGTACGGCAGGGGTCATATCCATAAAAATACCTACACACAATAACAATAAATTAATGATCAATAGAATCACAATTTTATTATCACTCAGGCCTAAAAGACCAGAGCTGATTTCCTGAGGAATGTTTTCGTATGACAATGCCCACGACATGCACATGGAAGCCCCAATGAGTAGCATCACTATAGCCGTTGTAGAAGAGGAATCCAACAATATCTGTGGAAGTTTTGGCAAGGTGATTTCCTTATAAACAAAGCCAAGAATGAGACTATATAATACGGCAATTGCAGATGCCTCTGTAGCTGTGAAAATTCCGGTAACGATACCACCAATGACAACTACCAACATTAAGAGACTAGGAAAGGCATCGATAAAAGTTTTGAAAACTTCTTTAAGGCTGCTTTTTTTCCCAACCTTATATTTTTTCTTTTTGGCCCAGACCGAGGCAACGATCATTAAAAAAAGTCCCGTCAAGATTCCTGGTATATAACCTGCCAGGAACAATGCAGCAATGGAAGCTCCTCCACTGGCCAAGGAATAAACAATCAACACATTACTCGGCGGAATGACCAAACCCGTAGTGGCAGAAGTAAT
>RCMY010001004.1_pt1 | contig 27367 bp, 25 predicted proteins | sample 2041341 | NCBI WGS metagenome assembly RCMY01 (sample SAMN09708234, study PRJNA481090) | Marine sediment metagenome, whole genome shotgun sequencing project.
GGCGGTCTCCGCGTCGTTGACCTCAGCAACGGCACGTCGTTCGATGTTGGAACCGTGTTCCCAATGGGGATGACGGCCCGATATCTCGTTGGTTCCCAGGCCAACTTCAGACGATTCTCTTCGGGAACGACGACTTTGGTCATCATCAACCTCGAATCACTTGCCAGCACCTCTTTCGATGTGCCGAGCGAGTTCTCTTCGGTCGTGCCAAGTGGTGATCCCGATCGAATGTGGTTGGTTGGTCCAGGATCGGACGGGCAGTCGCCATACCAACTGCTCGATCTTCGTGACGGAGGGACTCTGCTTGACCGGCTCGATGCTCCTGCTTGGTCATGGATGAGCCGGCGATAACGACTTGCCATTCCTCAATGTGATGACCAACGGGGTCTACGAGGTCGACGGCACAGAGCTCGCATATATAGGGCCAGGAACGGTTACTGCCGCGTCGGCCGGGGGAGCGATCTGGACGACGTGCGACGACTCGTTTGCCTGCTCGACTCGATTGAACACCGGCGATGAGTCGATCCGGCTCGAGATCGACACAGGAGAGCTTTTCAACGAGCCATGGGCTCGTGTGTCGCCAGACGGAAGGTTCGTGGCGGCCGTTAACACGGTTCTCGAAGGTGTCACGGTTATCGAGGCTGCCACCGGTAATTCGAGTCAGTACAAGGTGGGCCATGTCTGGTCTGCCGAGGGTCTGGTGTCGTCCCAATGACCGGCAGGGACCTGTTTGAAGTCGAGGAGTCGGTTGTTGCCACTCGGTCGAGTGTCGGTGCCCGCGTAGCGGTCGCTTTTTGTCTTGTCGTTGGGCTTGTAGCTGGGATTAGATGGGTGGCAAACGACGACAACCAGAACCCCAAGGAAGAGGCGCAATCCGAGACGCCGTCGCCTTCGACTTCGGCGCCAACGACCGTGCCATGGCCAACAGTTCCGCAAACCAAGGCAGCGGCGACGCCGATTGGCATCACGATCGCGGCCGATGCCCGCGAGCTTGCTCTTGGGGCGCCCGTTGGCACGAGAGTTGCGTACGGCATCATCGATGGTGGGCTCCGCGTTGTTGATCTCAGCGATGGCGCGTCGTTCGATATCGCAACGATCTTTCCCCTCGGCATGACCACCAACTATCTCGTTGGAACGCAGTTCAGCCCGCGTTCGTCATACTCCAAAAATACGACGCTGGTCATCATCGACCTCCACACGTTTGCCGTTGCCATGCTTGAGACATCGAAATTCGTAGACAGCGTTGTGGCTACTGGTGGTCCTAACCGAGTGTGGCTCCTGAACTCCGAGAATGACGGCCCGTTCACCCACCAGTTGCTCGACCTCCGCGATGGAGGAATCTTGCTCGACACACTCGATGTCCCTATGTGGTCGCAGATGATTCCGGCCGGGGAGGGCAATGCGCCGTTGATCAACGTGTTCAGCAACGGCGTGTACGAGATCGAGGGCACGCTGCCTGGCTTCCTCGGGCCAGGAACAGTGATTGCGGCCTCAGCCGGGGGCGCAATCTGGTCGACGTGTGACAACACACTCGTCTGCACGACCCAACTTGTCACCCCCAATTCGTCGACACCGGTCCCAATTGATAGCGATGTGTTATTCAATGATCCGATAGTGAGCGTCTCGCCAGACGGGAAGTTCGTCGCGGTCGTCGCTCGGGATTCCGATGGTGTCGCTGTCATCAACACGGAATCCGGCGTCTCACGCCAGTACGAGGTCGGGCACGTTTGGTCGGCCGAGGGCCTCCTGTTCCTCGACCACCGTCTGTTGGTGTGGAGCGAGGCCACTCTCAAGCTGATCGATGCCGAGGCCGGAGAGGTCACTTACCTAGGGATCAATCCGAACCATGAATATCTCGTGTCATCACAATGACTGATCGCGACAGCAACTCCACCCCCAGTCGTGCTGGCGACGAGACTGTGGCGACGTCGTCGCGAAGTCGATTGGCAGCGGTGGTGGCGGGCCTGGTTCTGCTCGTACTTCTCGTTGGAGCAGGCCGCCTCCTTGTTCGCGAACTTTCTGGGGCCGCGGGTGACGAGGAGGCGACGGCCTCACCTACTACTACGCCGATTGCTCGCGAGCCACAGATTCCGATTGTGAACCAAGGTTCGGTCGAGGTGCGTGACGGGCCAACCATCGAGGGTCTGGCGCTCGGCGCTCCGCCGGGCACTCGGATCGCGTTCGGCAGCTTCCAAGGACCGGTTGCGATCGTCGATCTCTCTGATGGTTCGACTGTAGTCGTCGACGATCTCCGCCCTGTCGTGATGACCGACAACTACCTCGTGGCTCAGCCCTGGGACGACGGCGATGGCTCTGCCGACTACTCACTAGTTGTTGTAAATCTGCGGGCCAAGAATGCCGCCAAGGTGTGGTGGAACGCATCAGTTCAGAATGCGAGCTCGGCCGGTGATGGTGATCGTGTCTGGATCGGGCTGACAACTGACGACGGGACAAGTTACCTGGGCTTCAACCTAGCCACGAACAACGGACAGATCTTCGAGGTCAAGGTTCCGGGCCATGCGCGGCTTGCGCCAAACAGCAATGGCAAACCGTACGTCAACGCAGAAGCGGCAGGTGTGTACGCGATCGCCGACGGGACGCTTGAGTTCGTTCGCCGAGGGCTAGTGCTTGCATCCTCAGCCGCGGGCGAAGTCTGGTGGCGTTGCGACGAGGCTCTTGCCTGCACCGCCACGTTGACTGTCGGTGGCTCTCAGCTCACACTCCCTGTCGATCGGCTCGTTCCGCTCGACGGAGTCTTTGCTCTGTCGGACGATGCCAGATACTTCGCCTACTCCCGTCCCGACTGGGCGGGAGTAACCGTGTTCGATCGCACGACGGGGTCGTCGACCGACTTCGAGAATGGTCGAGTATGGGATTCCAGCGGGTTGGCCTTCGTCGGTGACCGCCTCATCGTCGGAGGCGAGTTGGGCCTTGAGATCCTCGACCTGCAGACGGGCCAGACGAAAGGCGTCGAAGGTCTGAACAGCGACTATTTTGGCGACTACTTCGTCGCGATGGCGTCTGGCTAGAGCGGCAACAGGCTGAGCGAGTCGTTGTCGGTCATCGAACGAGTTGACCGAGCCAACATCTTGAGCATGAGCTCGTGCTGGCGACCGTCGAATGCCTCCCAAGCTTGGAACGAAGTGACGGCATAGATGAAGCAGAGCGCGAGACCGACACGGTACTTGTGCATGACGTCGTCGTAGCTGACGTCGATGCCGGTAGCGCCGAGCGTGTCGACGTACAACCGGACGACTCGCTCTTCGTTGGCCTTGCGAATATCGGACTCGATCGACTGGGACATGAAGTAGGCAATATCAAAAGCGCCGTGGCCAGTGCCTGTGATCTGGAAGTCGATGATGCTGAGCGACCCGGCATCGTCGAACATCAGATTGTCGCCCCTGAAGTCGCCGTGCACGAGTGTGGCTGGTGTGGCAAGGGTTGCGAGCATGGTGGGAATCATTTCGCCGTATCGATCTCCGAAGACAATGACCTCGGGTGTCAGAATGCCGGCACCATGCGCCTTGGCGGCGTCCCAGCCGCCAGCAAAGACCTGGGGGAGCGCGGCGTGGTAGATCGGTCCGTTGAGTGGCAGGAATGGGTTCGAGAGTGCAGCAATATCGTCGTGCTCCCAGTAGCGAGCATGCTGCTTCGCTATGGCGACGATCGCAGCGTCGACCTCGGCGATTTTGGCGCCTGCGACCTGGTCGACCTGATTGAGATGACCAAGGTCTTCCATTACGAGCACGAAGTCGGTTGACTCGCCCTCGGGGGCAACCATGCCGTATATCTCGGCGGTGCGAAATGACGTGGTCGCCGCGAGGTTTTTGTAGAACGTGCATTCGCGGTTGTAGAAGCCAAGCATGTCGGCGACGCCACGCTGCGCAGGGTCATCGGTCGGAATCTTGATGACCGTTGTGGCCGGACCAGTTGCTCCCTCGCTGTAGGTCATCGTGGTGCGGTAAAGGAGTCCGAGTAGGCCAGCCTGTTCACCGAGCGAAACAACGTCCATTTCGGTGACCGATTGGTTGTCGGTCAGCGAGCCGTGAATGCGGAGCACGTTTGTCATCCACGCCGCAGTGATGTCGGCTTCGGTGTTGATCAGGGTTATGGCGTTGCTCATGCGTGTCCTCGTGTGACGGCGGTCTCAGTTGGAGTAGTGGAGTCACAAAACACGGGCCTGTCAAGTCGGCGTGTCGCCACGATTGTCGTGCCGGGTCGGGGGGAAGTCGGGCTAAGCTTCTGACTCCTGCGCAGATGCCCGAGCGGCCCAAGGGAACGGCCTGCAAAGCCGTACAGTCACGGGTTCAAATCCCGTTCTGCGCTCCAGGGTTGGGAGAGGCTAGCGACCTGCTAGCCTCTCTCTTTCCAGGGCCATTAGCTCAGTTGGCTAGAGCACCTCCATGACGTGGAGGGGGTCGGGGGTTCGAATCCCTCATGGCCCACGTCGTTCGACTTGCAGAGCAAGTCTCTCTCATCAAGTTCCGGGCCTGAGGGCCCGGAACTTGGTCGTTTTGGGCGCCGAAATGTAGTACGTATCCGATACCTGCACTATTGCGGGTGAGGAAATGTGGCTGAATGACAGGCATGTAGTTAGATCCGGTTAGAGTCGCTGCTGGTATGACGGTTCTGATCGGTCCCTTTCACACACTTCTCGTCGTTCTTCTCCTCAGCGGGGTCGACAAGCTGGCCAGGCCCGATGGTGCGGCCCTGGCAATGCGTTCAGCCAAGCTGGTGCGCGGTGATGGGCTGACGGCCCGCCGACGTAGTCGGTGGCTCGCTCGCGGCCTCGGCACGACCGAAGTTGGTGTGGCGATCGCCCCGCTCGTCGTGAGCTGGTTTGTCCCGAAGCCTTTGATTGTCGGAATCTCGGCTGCTCTCGGATTCGCAGTTGCGTTGGTGTTCGCTGGCTTCGTCTGGTTTGTGGCTCGACTCACAATGCAAGACAGCACTGCCGGGTGCGGGTGCTTCGGCGTAGCGAGTTCTCCTCCTGGAATATCGCACCAAGTGTTCAATCTGACGGCCGTCGCGATTGGAGCTTCGTCGGTACTTGCGGTGCTTGTCAGCTCTGAGAGCCTCGGTCTTGCCACCATCGCTGACCGCGGTCCCGGCGTCGGTTTCCTTTACGGAGTCGTCGTCCTCGCATCGGCCGTGATGTTCCTTCTCGGTCCCTCGCTCCTGACTGGTTTGAAGCCGCCCGAGACAGTTGTTGGCGTTGGTGCCACGCCGACCTTCCGCATCACTGAGGGGCTAAGCCGATGAGCCTTACGATGGATCTGACCGACCGGGTTGCGTCAGTCGTCGAGCGACGCACGAGTCGTCGTGGATTTGTTGGCCGCACAGCCTTGGTCGGCAGTGCGCTCGCAGTTACTGGCCCGGCCTATGTGCTTCGGCCTGCGACTGCGTATGCGGCGATCTGTCGCTGCCCGCGTCAATCGACTGGTAACAACACTCGAACATGTAACTGCGGTGACCTCTGCTGCGATGGTTACACCGAATTCTGTTGTCATATCTATGGGCAGAACTCATGCCCGCCAAACACGCTTCTCGCCGGTTGGTGGAAGGTTGATAACTCGAGCTTCTGTGAGGGAGCGGCCCGGTACTACATGGACTGCAACCAGGCTGCTCCCCGGTGCGGATGCGGCTCCCGTGGAGTTTGTCGAGATGGCGACGTTCCATGCCAATGCCGCTCGTGCGGAGACCGTGCCGATGGCTGCACTGCGTTCCGCTACGGCAACTGCAACAACGATGTTGCGTGCGTCGGCCCGATTGTCTGTCGGGTGGTCACATGCACAAAGCCGTGGGAGATCGACCCCGGCTGCTCAATGGTCGCCCGGACCGACCCGGCAACCCGCTATCACCATCGACCATGTTTAGAGGCTGGCTTCATCCCGCCGCCCCTTTCCTCGTCATGGGTGCTCGCCGCGTTCGAAGACTACGTCGGTAGAGAACCAACCGAGAACGAGCTTCGGTACTACTCCGCTCGTCTCAACAATGGCGACGACCGGAGCGGGCTCTCCGTCACTTTGGCGCGAAGCTACCCGTACATCGGCGCGTACCTCGAAGGCCTCTACCAAGACGTGTTCGGCCGGAGCATCGATGAGTCGGGCGCCAAATTCTGGACCGACAAGATTCTCGACGGTCTGAATCCAGCAAGCCTCGCGTCGAATCTGTATGCGTCCGACGAGTTCTTCCAAGCCTCGGGCAGCGTCACAAAGTTCGTTGAACGGCTTTACCGCTTGATTCTCGAACGCGAACCTGAAGCCGATGGGGTCGCCTACTGGGTCAGCCTCATCGAAGCGAGTGACGATCGTGTCGCAGCAACCACGTCGTTCTATGGCTCGATCGAGTCCCGGCGCCGGCGAGTCGTGGAGCTCTACCAGCACTTCCTCGGCCGCGGGACCGATCCGGAGGGGCTCGAGTATTGGGCTGAGATTCTCCGTGACGGCAATGATCTTCGACTCGCCACATACCTGTCTGGCAGTCAAGAGTATTTGGAACGGGCAGGACAGAGGTTCCCTGAATGACCATTGTGACTTGGCTCCTCGTTGGGCTCGTATTGATCCTTTGTGTTCTGGTTGTCGGACTCTTACGGAGCCACGCCGTAATCGTCCGAGCACTCCACGACGCCGGGATCAATCTCGACCCAGATAACACGCAGACCGGACGCCACACCGAACCGGCCACACCGCCCGCCGATGACATCGACCTCCGGCCAGTCACCGAACTCCATACCGATGTGGCTCCTGATATCCGAACTATTGCGGGTGTACCGACTCCGGCTGACATCACCGGAACCCGAGCCGCCGACCTTGTCGGAATCACCCCTAACGGCTCGACCCGAGCGATCACGATGCAAGGTCGCCAGCCGACGCTCATCGCCTTTTTAACGACCGGTTGTGCAACGTGCGCCGAGTTCTGGAGCGCATTCGGTCAAGGGGTGCGACTCCCGTCTGAGCTCCGTCTTGTTGTGGTCACGAAAGGGCCTCATGAAGAGAGTCCCTCCGACGTCGCTGCCCTTGCACCGCAGGGATACGCGACGATTCAATCAAGCGAGGCGTGGAACGACTATCGGATTCCAGTCGCCCCGTACTTTGTCCTCGTCGATGGACAGCGTGGCGTTGTCGTCGGCGAAGGCGCAGCCCATAGCTGGGACCTCGTGCTGCAACTCCTTGAGCGAGCCCTTGCCGATGCCGGATACGGGAAAGGCACGATGAAGCGGCGCGAAGTTTTCCTCGGACGTTCACGAGCTCGCCGCGTCGACCAAGACTTGCTCGATGCCGGGATTCTGCCCGGCGACCCCCAGCTGTATCACGAACCAGCTGAGCCCCATGGCCATGACCACTAGTGTGACCTTCGCTATCGTTGGCATCGGTGTGCTTTCGGCCGTACTGGGCGCAATCCGCTCTACTTGGTCGCCTTGAGGCGAGTCGATGCTCTCGAGCATCCACCCGCTCGGTGAGCGAGGTAGAGGATTCACATTCGGCCAGACGGCCACCGCGTTTATTGTTGGTTCCACCATCGGTGGGCTAGTAACGGGCGCGATATTCGGTGGCATTGGAGCGCTCGCCTCCCGGCTTCTTGAAGCGGGTGGTGTGGTGTTGGGCCCGACGGCTCGACTAATGGTCGTTGCGGGCGCTGCCATCGTCGCAGTTGTTGTCGAGCGGACCAACACCGCGCTGCCATCGGTCCATCGCCAGGTCAACGAAGACTGGCTACACGAGTTTCGGGGCTGGGTCTATGGCCTCGGTTTCGGGTTCCAGCTCGGCACCGGGCTCATGACATTCATTACCTCTGCCGCTCTTGTCTTGTGGCTCGTCACGATTCTCATGGCTGGTTCTATAGTTGGTTCGCTGGCCATTGGTGGGGCCTTCGGCCTTGCAAGGGGCCTTGGCATCCTGTCGGTCCATCGAGTGCGGTCGACCGATGATCTTGTTCGTTTCCATCGAGCGCTCCACGCTCGATCGCCGCTTGTGTGGCGTCTCGGCTCAACCGCGCTTGCGATACTCGGCGCCGCGGCTGGAGTGGCAGCTATCACCCTGTGGGCGGCCTGACATGAACTACATCACCCGCACGCGTATCGGAGATCAGACATGACTCGTCGACTGATGCAACTGACCAGCCCTGGCATCGTGCTACAACTGCCGTCCAACTGGGAGGCCGAGATCGATTCGGGCTCTGGCCACGCTGAGGAGGGGTCGGTCACGCTCGCCACGCCCCGCGTGCACATCGGCAACTTCCCCCTCCCGCTGGAGCGTGGTGACTTCGGGAGCGGCGCCGTCGAGCGCATGGGCACAGGCGATGTGCTCATCTGTCTGCTCGAGGAGTCGCCAACCGTGATCGGAAGCAGGCTGTTCAACGATGAGGGGATGCCGACCATCACCGCCGATGACTTCTTCACCGACGGCATGCAGCGCCCGATTCGTGGTCAGTCGGGTGCCCAGAAGTTCTTCTTTGCCAAGGACAGGGCCTTCGCCCTTTACATCGTGCTCGGCAGCCATCTTTCTCGAGCAACACTTATCGACGAGATCAATCTGGTGCTCAGCGGTATCGAGATTCAGTAGCCGGACCTCGTCGGCGAATGTCGTAGGTGTCGTGGGTACGTGGTACCGGAGACACTGTCGTGGGTACGTGGTACCGGAGACACCGCGAATTGTGCTGATCGGGCTCCTCCCGTCATGATGACGGCGTGAGAGATGCCTATGACGATGCCCAGATCAACGCAGCAGGACGGCTTCGTGATGTGATGCACGCCCTCATGGGTTATGAGCAGGATCCCAAGGTTCTCGGTGAATTGGCCACAGAGTTGGAGCGCCGACTGCCAACGCTCACGGCGGGAGCGGTTACTGATCGGTCGGTCGAGGATTGGGCCGACTTCAAGGCCACGTCGTACGTGCCGCCAGATGGCGGTTACTTCGAGAACGATCTTCGTCGCCCCATGTCAGGAAAGGGGAATCCGTTTAGCGTCCCCTACGACGTGCTGCGCAACGGCGACCTCATTGAGGCCCACATCACGCTTCGGCCTGGTTTCGAGGGTGCGCCGAAACGAAGCCATGGAGGCGTTGTTGCTGCCATTTTCGATGACTTGGCTGGCTACCTTTTGGCGATGCTCCAACGAATGGCGTTTACGGCATGGATCAGAGTCGACTACAAGGCCCCTACCCCAATCGGCGAGCCACTCGTGTACCGAGCTTGGGTTGAGAAAGTCGAAGAACGAAAGCTCTTGGTCGGAGGCGATTGCCTTGACGAGGCGGGAACTCTCATAGCAACGTGCGAAGCACTCTTCATCACACCGCGCAACGGCTAACGCACTCGTGATCGCTGTCTCGGACCGCCGATTGCCTCGAGAATCGCTTCGAGCCCGTCGAGATTGCTGATTTGATAGTCGGCGGTGGCGTCGAAGGTTGCTGGGAGGCCGCAGCGGTCGGGATACGTGTTGCCGTTCGAGACGAGGCCTAATTTGTAGCGCAGCTTGAGCCGGCCAAGGACGGTCTCCTCCCTGGCCCTAGTTAGATCAGACGGAGTCACCGACGAAACGTCTCCGGCCCGCATCATCTCGTCGGCAGTGGCTCTGAGCGCCAGCTTCTGCACCGCCCGGAAATCCCACAGCGTCTGATCGGCGTCAAACGTAATGGCAAGGACCGGCACCGTTAGATCCGCTTCGTCATGGTGATGTCGTCGCTGTCTGGCAGGTTCTCAGAAGCGAAGCCGAGCGACCGGTAGAGCTCGATCGCTCCGGTGTTGTGGGGGTAGACGGTGAGCGTCACCGTTCCGACCGATCGATCTCGGGCCCAGGCTAGAGACGAGAGAACGAGTTGGCCGGCGACCCCAGATCGCCTCGCCTCCGGGCGAACCCACATGCCCCACAACATGGCCAGACTTGGATCCTCAGCGAGTCCAATTCCAGCGATTCCGGTTGCGCCCGCTGGATCTTCGCTTGCGAACACCACGCCGGGCCGTCCCGCGAACGAGGCAAGCCGCGTGGCCCACGCGTCATCGTCGAATGCTGACTCTCGTTCGTGGTTTGACCCGAATGAACGTGGATCGTTGGCCAGTCCCGCGAGGCGTATTTCTCGAAACAGACGGACGTCGTTTGGCCCAAGGATTCGAATCGTCATCGCCAAACAGTAGCGAGCACAACGTGCTGAGACCGGCAATTTGTGAACCGGGCGGACTGTGTCCAGCACAAGCTGGTCTGGCACACTCGATGGAATGCCTGCACCAGAGCGATACCTCGATGACTTCTCTACCGGACAGACTTTCGATCTCGGCAGCTTTCGCTTCACCGAGGCCGAGATCATCGATTTTGCCGTTCGATTTGATCCACAGCCCTTTCACACCGACCCGGAAGCGGCGAAAGACTCGCCGTTCGGTGGCTTGATTGCGTCGGGCTGGCATACCTCGGCGGCCGTCATGCGGCTAATGGTCGATAACTTCATTCCCCGTGAGTCGTCGATGGGTTCGCCCGGTATCGACGAACTTCGCTGGACAAAACCGGTCCGGCCCGATGTCGACTACCACGTGAGCTATCTCGTCGAAGACGTCGTGCCGTCAACGTCAAAGCCAGACCGTGGACACATTAAGGGGTATCTCGAAGTGACCGATCCCGAAGGCGACATCGTGATGTCGTTTCGGGGCCGTGGGATCTACCGCCGACGTGTAGATGCTTAGGCGAGCGACACAAGTGGCAGCAGGCGTTCGACGTCGTCGGGGTCGCAAAGCTGAGTGCCGTCGGTGAGTACCGTCGCAGTGCCAGCGGCCGTGCCGAGAATACATGCCTCGGCCAGGCTCAGCCCGCGGGCCAAACCTACTGCGATGCCAGCGACCATCGAGTCGCCGGCGCCAACTGCACTCTTCACCTTGACGGAGGGAGCCCGGAGGCGCGTGATCGTGCCGTCAGGCTCAGCCACGATGACGCCACCGGGACCGATCGAGACAGCCAGAGCGGCGAGCCGCGAATGCGACACAAGTTCGACCGCGGCGTCCCTAATGTCGGCCTCAGTGTCGAGCTGTCGGCCAGCGGCGATTGCGAGTTCGCTCGCACTTGGCTTGACTAGGTAGGCGCCAGCGGACATCGCCCTCTGTAGCGATGGGCCCGACGTGTCGACAATTATCTTGGTTTTGGGGAGTGCGGCGACAAGGTCGTCGATGATGTAGCCCTCGACGCCGCCGGGCATGCTGCCCGAGATCACGAGGCACTTGGCTTGCGACGCGGCCTTTATGGTCTCGTCGCGGCACTGCTTGATTTCTTTGTCGCTCAGCAGCGGGCCAGGAAACACGAATCGATACTGGTCGCCATTGTTGCTCTGTGTCACGGTGATCGACTGACGAGTTTGATCTTGGATGGGGACAATCACACACGGGAATGCCTCCGCCGAAAGCAACTGATCGATGCGGCCGCCAACGGCTCCGCCGAGCGGAATGATCGCGACCGTTGGTTCCCCGAGCCGACGGCACACTCTGGCAACGTTTATTCCTCCGCCACCCGGCTCTTCATGTGGCATGGTGCAGCGAAGCTTGTGGGTCGGAGCAACTACTGGCACCGAAGACGACACATCGAGCGCCGGATTGAGAGTGAGCGTAACGATTGAAGGTTTCATGGTTCCGTTGCTTCGATGAGGACTCGAACGTCGTCGAGTGGTTTTCTTTGTAGGTCGGGCACAAGGCTTTCGGCGAGTGGGTAACCGATAGGAAATAGCACGAACGGCCGCTCGTTCGCTGGACGACCAAGCAGCTTCGTCAAGAATGCCATCGGACTGGGAGTGTGCGTGAGGGTCGCGAGTCCCATTGTGTGGAGTGCCGTGACAAAAATTCCCGCCGCGATGCCGCAGCTCTCCTTTACGTAGTAGTTCTTGCGCCGTGTGTCGTCCGCCCGCTGCTCGTACCTCTCCTCGAACAGGATGACAATCCAGGGGGCGATGTCGAGAAACTCTTTGTGCCAGTCGGTGCCAAGGGGAGCAAGCGCCGCCTGCCACTCTTCGTTCATGCGGTTCTCAAGGTAGTTGGTCTGCTCCTCTTCCTCGGCGGCCACCCGGATCGCAGCTTTCACCTCGGCCGAGCTGATCGCGATGAATCGCCACGGCTGCTTGTGCGCTCCCGAGGGTGCAGTGGAGGCCGCTTCGATCGCGAGATCGATGAGTTCCTGCGGTACAGGCTCATCTGAGAACATTCGCACACTTCGGCGGCGTTCCATCAGGGCGAGAAAGGCTCGGCCTCTTTCCAGTTGCTCGTCTGGCTCAAGACGGGGCAGATCATGAGGAACAAAGGGGTGCTCGGCCGCCAGTTCCGGCGACGGATAGGGGTATTCGTACAACTCACGCATCTACCTAGCATCGCACGACGTTGCGAGAAGCGGCCGAATGCCCGACACTGCCTGGATGCCTACAACTGTTGAAGAGTTCAAGAAGCTGGTCGCCGCTGTCGAGGGACGGGACGCATACACGCCGCCAGTTGCCTTTGGCCTTGGCCTCGCGACCCTTGGGCTCGATGACCGGGTGCTCGATGCCGATTTCGTTGCCCTTAACTTTGAGGCCAACACCGGCTCAGCTGCCGCGATAGCCGATGTTCTTGGCGAACTTACGACCGGTTCCTACTTCCCGACAGGAGATCAGCTCGCCGCGATGGTGGCACAGTTTGTGGCCTTCGAAGGCGACGGCAAGGTGCATGGCAATGTTGATGCGCTCAGGGCGCTCGCTGCATTCAGCGGGGCAGGCGCGGCGGCCGGGCATCGACGAGTTCCCATTATCTCGGTGGTCACAGCTCTCGCTGACGCCCCAGTCAGTGCTGGCGATGTGTATCTGCGGTTGTTCCTCCTCTCTCACCGGCATGTACAGCCAAACGGTGTCAGCCTTGACGGCGCATTCGGCAAGCTCAACAACGTCGTCTGGACAAACGCTGGCCCGATCGACCCCGATCTCTTCGATTCGGCTCGCAGCGCCGCTCGGTTGGCAGGTACTCACATGCACGTCTACGGCGTCGACAAGTTCCCGCGGATGGTCGACTACGTCGTGCCCGCAGGCGTTCGCATAGCCGATGCCTCCCGAGTTCGGCTTGGCGCGTATTTAGGCGAGGGGACTGTCGTCATGCACGAAGGCTTCATCAACTTCAATGCGGGTACGGTCGGGCCAAACATGGTCGAAGGACGGATCTCGCAGGGGGTCACTGTCCACGCCGACTCCGACCTCGGTGGCGGTTGTTCGACGATGGGCACGCTCTCGGGCGGCGGCACCGAAATCATCTCGGTGGGGGAGCGCTGCTTGATCGGCGCGAATGCCGGCATTGGTCTGGCGCTTGGAAACGACTGCACGGTTGAGGCCGGGCTGTATGTCACCAGCGGAACCCCGGTGCTCGCTATCGGGCTCGGCGCCGATGGTGCGGACGAGAAAATGAAAGCCGGACAGCTCAGCGGACGAGACAACCTCTTGTTCCGTCGCAATGGCCTTACCGGTGGTGTCGAGGTGCTCCCCAACAACGGCAAGTGGGGCGGCCTCAACGCCGCTCTCCACGACTAGCGCCCTAGCTTCCAGAGACCACCGAAACACCCTCACGCTCTGAGGTTGGGCAGGTTGTATTGGAGGTCAAACGGTGACAGCATGTCTTACAGAATATGGCATGAGCAATCTGGTGGTGATTGCGCTGTGGTAGCGATGTTTCGCGATGCGTGAAGGCGATCAGTTGTGGTGAGTGCGATCGAACCCAAAGTTCTCGGCGCGATTGCGCTCGGTCTTCTTCTCACTTTCGCGCTCGGCGCGCTGCTCATCCGTGCGGGTCGCAAATCTCGTTCTGGTCGCTCGAAGCGTCGGCAATCGCGTATTGGTGCTGTGCCGACACCAAGAGCAGCCCAGAACACGTATCGTCCTGCTACCGCACCCCAGCCTGTTCGTGCCGGTGCACGGTCCGCCCAGTCGGCAACCCCACTCATCGCACCCGGACCCACCGTGCTCCCCGCTGACGCTGCAGTTATCGACCTGCGCGTCAGTTTTGAAGAAACCGCATACCGTCCCTCGGTCCGTCCCTTGGCACGGCCGGCCGTGCCGACCACAGTGTCGATCGTCGTGGTCAACGGCGACCCATCAGTTCTGCTCCGTTCAATAGCCTCTGAGCTGGCAAAGGTGAGCTATTATCTGCGCCCGGAGCGTCCCTTCGAGGGTTGGCTCAGCTCGGTGTACGACCGGCAACAGAATCAGGTTGGCGAGCTCGCGGCGTCAAAGGACGACCCAACGACGTCGACTATCAAGCTTTCGATGCGAGAATATGGGGCATCGTTCGAACTCGTTGACCGGGCGATCCAAGCGTCTGGTTTCACGCTCCTCACCCGGGATCGAGTCCAAGACAGATACCAGTTCAGTTATGTCGATCGCACGGGAGGCAGGGTGCGCGCATCCCTGTCTGAACCGGTAAGTCAACAACCGAAAATGCGTGAGTGAAGACGTGGTAGGCGTAGTTGGGTGCGGCCATTTGGGCATGGCTGGGCCCGAGCTCTACCGATTCTTCGCGTAACCGACCTACGCTTCTGTCATGAGCGAGGCTAACTATCCGAGCGAGCTCGAGACCGTCGCAGTCCTTCGTGACGGTGTACCAGTGCAGCTACGGCCAATCCGGCCTGAAGATGCGCCTGCCCTTGACCGATTTCATAAGCGACAGTCACCCGAGAGTGTCTATTTCCGCTTCTTCCGACATCGCCCCGAGCTCAGCGAGAAGGAACTCACGTACTTCACAAACATCGACTATGACCGCCGGATGGCCTTCGTCGCAATGCAAGGCGATGAGTTGGTGGCGGTCTCTCGATACGAGGCCTACGAAGGCAGGAATGAAGCCGAGGTTGCGTTCTTCGTTGATGATGCGAATCATGGGCGTGGACTCGCAACTTTGATGCTCGAGTACCTCGCCGCCCATGGTCGACGTCGCAAGTTCGAGAACTTTACTGCCACGGTGTTGCCCGAGAACTACCGAATGCTGAGCGTATTTAGGCGAGCAGGCTTCGAGGTGCGAACAAAGTTTGCCGATGGCGTCATCGACGTGTTCCTTGGCATTGACATCACACCCGAAACCTCAGCGCTGATCTCTGCCAGGGCCCGCCAGGCGCGAGCGGCGTCGGTTGCCCGCATTCTGAAGCCAGCGAGCATCGCAGTGGTCGGTGTTGGCCGCCGGGAGACGTCTATCGGGCGGCAGATTCTCGAGCGGATTGTGGGGGCCAAGTATCAGGGAACCGCTTACGCGATTCATCCGGACGCTGACGACGCAGCATGGTCCACGGTAGAGGGCGTCGAGGTAGCGGCAAGCCTCAGTGACCTTGCCGAGCCAGTCGACCTGGTCATCGTTGCCGTGCCGGCCGACGCCGTCGGAACTGTGGTGGATGATGCGGTTCTGGCCAAGGCTGGCTCGCTCTTGATCGTTTCTGCCGGGTTCTCTGACGCTGGACCAGCAGGGGCAGAACGAGAAGCCATCGTCGTCAGAACCGCACTCGAGAATGGGCTGCGAGTCGTCGGACCAAATGCATTCGGTGTCGCCAACACCGCAGACGATGTCCATCTAACCGCAATGTACATCCCGGTCGGAATCGAGAAGGGCGTCCTCGGCGTGGCGTCCCAATCCGGCCCGCTCGGCGGCGCAGTTCTCAACTCGCTCAACTCGCTTGGCGTTGGGATCTCATCATTTCTTGGGTTGGGAAACCAGGCCGACATTGCCCCCGCCGATGTCTTGCAGTACTGGGCTACAGACGAAGCAACTGAGGCAGTCGCCGTCTACCTCGACGAAGTTGGCGACGCGAGAAGCGTCGCCAATGAGGTACGAGTCGTTTCCGAGGTGAAGCCCGTGCTGTGGGTCCGGCCTGACAATGATGATCTCGCTGAGGTGCTATCTCAAGCGGGTGTCATATTGGTCGATCGGGTCTCTGATCTGGCCGAGATGGCTCGCCTTGTCGTAGATCAGCCAGTTCCTGAGGGTCGACGCGTCGCCGTCGTCTCGAACGCTTCCTCAGTTGGAAAGCTGGCGGTTGCAGCTTGTCGACGAGAGGGACTCGAGATTGTCGTACCCACGAATCTCGCCGACATCGACTCTGGCCAAGCCCTTGTAGCCGGCGGGGCAGAGTCAATCTCGTTGTCGCACAACATTGACCTCGCCAGCTTCGAGCGCATCGTGATCGCAACTGCAGTGAGCGAAGAGGTCGACGCCGTCGTCGTTGCCTTGTCCCCGACGCTCGACAGCCCGTACGACGAACTCGCGGTAGTACTTGGTCGAATCGACAGAGCGGTGCCCAAACCGCTTGTCGCCGTCAGCTTGGCTGGTGACGACTTCCTGCGCGTTGAGGGAATGCCGACATACGCATTTCCCGAAGAGGCTGCGGCCGCGCTCGGTCGGTACGCCCGATACGGCGAGTGGCGTCGGACCCATGGTGAGGCCCCTTTCGCACCTGACGACGATGATCGCAAGCAGATTGTGGCTGCGGTTGACGCCTTCGACGAACCGGCCCGTATCTCGATGCTCGACCCGAAGCTTGGTCACCTCTTCGACGCGTTCGGCCTTGCCCTTACTCCATATGGCATCGTCGGGTCCCACTACGAGGCTCGGCAACGGGCTGCGTCACTTGGATTCCCGGTTGTCTTGAAGGCGGGTGGCGTGAGCTCAAGGCTCCCCGGCGAAGCGGGAGGAGTGGCCCTCGACCTGAGAAATGACGATTCGCTACTTGAGGCGCTTGGTCGGATGGAAGCAAGCTTCGGCGCCTCCCTCTATCCCGTCATTGTGCAGAAGATGGTTGAGCCGGGGATTGCGCTGAAGGTCGAACTCGAACAGAGCGCAGAGACCGGAAGCTTGATCAGTGTCTCGCTCGGCGGCAACGCGGGGGCGCTCGCGGAGCGGAGGGTGTGTCGTGCGCTCCCGGCCAGCATCGACAACCTGCAATCGCTTACTACTGAGCCATGGCTCAGGGATCTCCTTGCTGACGAAGCCGTCGCCGCTGATCTGGTCGAAATCTGCACTCGACTTGTTGCGGTCGGCGAGTCAACGCCAGCGGTGCGGCACCTCTGTCTTGACCCAATCCTGGTTGCTCCAACCGGTGTTCATGCCGTTGAGGGCTATGTCGAGATCGTGCCACCGACCCTCGACCACCTCGCCGACATGCGTCACCTCTAGCGATTCCTTAGGGTCGGCGGCAGAGGGCTAGGGTCGTCGCCATGAGAGCTGTCGTACTGAATGAAAAGGGTGGGCCTGAAGTGCTCACCATCGAAGAGGTTGCCGACCCAACCCCAGGGCCCGAAGAGGTCCTGGTGAAGTTGACGGCAACTGCACTCAACCGTGCTGATCTGCTGCAACGACGTGGCTTCTATCCCGGGCCCCCGATGCCGAAAGAGATACCAGGGATGGAGTTCGCAGGCACCATCACTGAGCTCGGAGAGAGGGTGCAGGGGTGGGCTGTTGGTGACCGTTGTATGGGCATCGTCGGAGGGGGCGCATACGCCGAGCAAGTCACTATCCATGAACGACTGCTGCTTCCCATTCCCGATGGGGTGTCGATTGATGATGCGGCCGCAATCCCAGAGGTCTTCCTCACGGCCTTCGATGCGCTTGTGGTCCAGGGAGGTCTGACGGCCGGGCGGTTCGCGTTGGTTCATGCCGGAGCATCGGGTGTCGGAACCGCATCAATCCAGATTGCGAAGGCGATCGGAGCAGCAATCATCGTCACGTGTTCGACCGGCAAGGTTGACGCCTGCCTTGAGCTTGGGGCCGACGTCGTGGTCGACTACACCGCCACTCCGTTCGCTGAGGCCGTGCTTTCGGTCACCGGCGGTGAGGGCGTCGACGTCGTGCTCGATGTGATCGGCGGCGAATACACCCTCGACAACATCAAATGCCTCAAGATTAAAGGCCGCCTCATCCAGGTTGGCATGATGGGCGAACAGAAGGTCGAGCTTCCCCTTGGGCTTCTTTTGGCCAAGCGAGCCTCGATCATTGGCACAACGCTGCGAGCGAGGCCATTGGAAGAGAAGGCGGCGTTGGTGCAACGAGTGAAGGCCGAACTGTTGCCACTCTTCGAGTGGGGCGCACTTCGTCCCGTGATCGATTCTCGGTTTGCTTTCGACGACATCGCTGATGCGCATCGACACATGGAGTCAAACGCGAATATCGGCAAGATCCTGGTGACCTTCGGCGATTAGCTGGCTAGATCCACCTGAAAACGCCAGTGGCCCGCTTCACGAGAAGCGGGCCACTGTTGCGTCGGGGTGTTGCTTTGGCTTACTTGCGGTCTGCCATCGCTACGTAGTCTCGCTCTGGCGAGCCGGTGTAGATCTGGCGTGGGCGAGCGATTGGCTGATCTTGCTCAAGGAGTTCGCTCCAGTGAGCCAACCAACCTGGCATCCTGCCGATGGTAAACATCACGGTGAACATATTGAGCGGAATCCCCATTGCCTGGTAGATCAGGCCGGTGTAGAAGTCGACGTTGGGGTAGAGGTTGCGGCTCTTGAAGTAGTCGTCGTTTAGGGCTATCTCTTCAAGCTTGAGCGCAATGTCGAGCATTGGGTTCTTGCCGGTGACCTCGAAGACACGGTCTGCGGTTTCCTTGACGATGCGAGCCCGTGGGTCATAAGCCTTGTAGACCCGGTGGCCGAAGCCCATGAGGCGGCCTTCACCAGCCTTGACGCTCTCGATGAATGGTTCGATGTTGTCGTAGGATCCGATTTCGTCGAGCATATAAATGACCTGCTCGTTAGCGCCACCGTGTCGAGGTCCATAGAGGCCAGCAGTCGCGGCGGCCGCCGCGATATATGGGTCGGCGTGTGACGAGCCAACGACTCGCATGGTGGTGGTCGAGCAGTTCTGCTCGTGATCGGCGTGGAGGATAAGCAGTTGGTCGAGTGCCTTGGAAAGCACTGGATCTGGCTTGTAGTCCTTCTCGTTGACCTTCCACATCATGGAGAGGAAGTTCTCCGCGTAGTTGAGGTTGTTGTCTGGGTAGACAAACGGCTGGCCGACTGAAGCCTTGTAGGTCATCGCCGCGATGGTCGGGGCCTTCGAGACAAGCCGGTTGATCTGGCGATACCGGTTTTCTGGATCTTCGATGTCCTTGGCGTCTGGGTAGAAGGTTGACAAGGCCGCAATAGCCGAAACCATCATGCCCATTGGATGGGCGTCGTGGTGAAAGCCTTCCATGAAGCGACGGCGGAAGTTTTCGTGCACGTAGGTGTGGTGAGTGACGTCGTGGGTCCAGATGTCACTCTGTTCTTTGGTCGGCAGCTCACCGTTTTGCAGGAGGTAGCAGACCTCAAGGAAGGTTGACTTCTCGGCGAGTTGCTCAATGGGGTAGCCGCGGTAGCGGAGGAAACCCTGCTCGCCATCGAGCTCGGTGATAGCGCTGGCCGTTGAAGCGGTTGACTTGAAGCCTTCGTCGAAGTACCAGACCCCCGGCATGAGTTTGGACATCGTCTTGCCGTCGATCCCACCGTTCACAATGGGGATCTCGACGCTTTCGCCGGTGCGGTTGTCGGTAATGGTGACAGACTCTGACACGTTCACTGCTCCTCAGCGATTGGCATGATCTCACGACGAGGGGCCACTGGCCACCTGCACCACACTGTGCTGAGCACATGCGTTTCAACAAATTGTATTCCAACGAATCTAGCCTGAAGGCTGGCTCGTAGTGGAATGCGAACGGAACCTTTTGTGGATGAGCTACAGCGGCAGGTTGTCGTGGGTGCGTGCACGGAGTCTCTCGCGCTTCGACGAGAGCATGTCAAATGAGGCCACAAGGTTGCGCCTGGTCTCGGCTGGGTCGATGACCGCGGTGATCGAACCGCGTTCTGCGGAGGGGTAAGGCGACAGGAAGTCACGTTCGTATCTGGCCTCAAGCTCTACTCGTTCTTCCGGCGTGGCCTTCCGGTGGAGGATTTCGACTGCGCCCTTTGCACCCATCACTGCGACCTCTGCGCTCGGCCACGCAAACATGATGTCGTTACCCATGTAGCGCGAGTCCATCACGATGTAGGCGCCGCCGTATGACTTGCGGAGTATCAACGCCACACGAGGAACCGTGGCTCGTGCGTAAGAGAACGCCAGTTGCGCTCCGTGTCGAATCATGCCCCGCCACTCAAGATCTTTGCCGGGGAGGAAACCCGAGGTGTCGACCAGGGTCAGCAGCGGGATGTTGAATGCATCGCACATGCCGACGAACCTGGCGCCTTTCTGCGATGCCGGAATGTCGATTGAACCAGCGAGCGATTGGCTCTGGTTAGCGACGACACCAACTGTGTGACCACCAAAATTTGCGAAGCCGGTCACCATGTTTGGGGCCCAGCCGGCGCGCAGCTCGAAGAACTCATCGTCATCGGCAACCGACCGGATGACGTCACGGACGTCGTATGACCCAGTTGCGTGCGATGGCACGATGTCGCCCGCCTCGGGAGTGGGGCGATCGACCGGATCATTGGTTTCGATGTAGGGCGGGCACTCGTCGACGTGGTTCGGTAGGAAGGCAAGCACGGCGCTCGCGAGTTCGATCGCTTCGTCGAGGTCGGCGGCCACGAGCGCGGCGACGCCGCTGGAACGGGCATGGCTCGATGCGCCGCCGAGTGCCTCTGCCGTGATGGGAACGCCGGTGAATGACTCGACCATCTGGGGGCCAGATACGAACGCGTAGGCATCAGTCGTGAAGATCGTGATGTCGGCGAGGCCGAGAAGTAAGGCTGGGCCAGATAGTACCGGCCCCGTTGCGATGCAAATAATGGGCACGACGCCGCTGGCCCGTACAAGCTGCTTTGCGATTCGACCCCAAGCCGCAAGGCCGGCAACTCCGTGCTCGACCGCGGGGCCAGACGTTTCAAGGCGCAAGAGGAGTGGCAGCCGTTTCTCCACTGCGTCGCGTACGCCGGTCTCTATCACGAGGCCATCGAGCGGGGTCAGTTCGGTCTGTCCATCGGGGCCGGACAGGTCAACCGACATGACCATTCGATCGTCGAGCATCCGGGTGCCCGCTCGAGCGGTCGGTGACACCATGGTCAGTACTGATGTGCTCAGTACTGATGTGCCGAGCGGCGAGGCCTCGAGTTGCTGGTCTGTATCGGTCTGGTTGTCCACTGAGAGTGTTTGACCTTCTGGAAGAGAGATTGGTTACCCGACGGCCTTGCCATCGTGGGTCAGCGCCTGCAGGCCCGGTACAGAGTCTGCCTCACGGCGGACGATGCTGCGGATAATGTCGGCAATTGCCTGGGTTGCGACAGATGGCATGCCTCGCCTCCGATTGGCGAGTCCCACTGCTCGACGGCCCAATCCGTCGACCATGATGCGTTCCCAGTCGCCGCCGATCCATCCCGGAGCGGCGGTCGCAGGCACGATGGCGACCCCGAACCCTTGGAATGCGAGCGATGCAAGTAGTCGGACGCCGTCGACCTCAAGTTTCACCTTTGGGGTAATGCCAGCCTTTTCGAAGAGGGCGTCGAGTTCGACCCTGAACGAGGTTCCCGCGGCGGCAAGAAGAAGTTCGTGTTCGGCGAGCTGTCGCAGGGTGATTGGCTTCTTGTGGCCGATGAGCGGGTGCCCGGCGGGAGCAATGACGACGTGGTCTTCATTGAACAGTGGGCTTGTTCGAAGGTCGGGTTCGTCGACCGGGAGGCCGATGACGCCGATATCGAGATCGCCGTCGGCTAGGCGCAAGGCAAGCGAGGTGGTTGAGCCTTCGGCAACCACGAGTTCGATCTGAGGGGCTCGGATTCCGAGTTCTTGGACGAGTAGCGGGATGAGCCAGCGACCGGTAGTGCCAATAACACCGACGCGCACCAGGCCACGGGGTGAGCCTTGGAGCGAGGCGACGTCAGCCTCCAAGGCCGTCAATTCGTTTTGGATGCGACGGATCCGGGTGACGACCGCTTCGCCTTCTTGAGTCGGTTCGCCGGTTGCCCGGTCAATGAGGGTGGCGTCGAGCTGGCGTTCAAGACGGGCGACGTGGGTCGATATGTTCGATTGCACGGTGTGTGTGGCCCGTGCTGCCGCGGTGAAACCACCATGATCTACAACGGCGAGAAAGGCTTGGAGCTGGCGGAGGTCCATCGTTGGACATCATGACACATCTGGCCGCCGTTGTCATCTCTCAAACAGATTGAAAGTATCTCAACGTACTGGTAGACAGATGACCCGCCGGTAGCTAGATTAACATTCATAAGGCGAGTAGCTCTGGTCCCCTCTTGAGGCTACTCGCTTGGCGATCTGGTCGGTCCCCCTCGTGCCGATCGCCCCGAAAATGCCGACTGCCTCTAGTGCAGTCGGTATTTCAGTTTTAGAGAACGTTAGGCTCAGCGCATGATTGTCAGTTGCGGTGAAGCACTTGTCGACATCCTGCCTGACGGGCGGGTGGTTCCAGGCGGCGGCCCGATGAACGCGGCAATCACCGTCGCCAGGCTCGGCGTCCCGTGTGGATTTTTGGGACGAGTGTCAACCGACGAACACGGTGACGCGATTTGGGCGCATCTCGAGTCGTCCGGCGTCGATCTCTCCGTGACTGAACGGGGGAGCGAGCCAACTGCTCGGGCGGTAGTTACCTCGGTTCCAGTGCAGTCGTTCCGGTTCGAAGGCGAGAACACCGCCGACACGATGCTTGAATCGTGCGATCTATCCCCACTAGGTGAGGGGCCGCACATCATCCACGGTGGGACACTCGGGATCTTTCGCGGCAGAACCGCCGACCGCTACTCCGAGTTGGTGGCGTCTCATGGTGGACTAGTGTCGTTCGATCCGAACGCTCGGCCACAGATCATCGACGACGTCGCTCAGTGGCACCGTTACGCGGCAATCTGGTTCCAACGGGCCGACGTCATCCGGGGATCAGACGAAGACTTCGACTGGATAGGGATGTCGATTCAAGATCTCCTTGCGTTCGGGCCAGCGGTTGTGATCCGTACCGTCGGAGAGCGGGGCGCCGAGGCGTACTTCCCCGATGGTTCGGTGGTTGCGGTTCCCGCTAAGGCGATCGATTTCGTCGATGCAGTTGGCGCAGGCGATTCGTTTTGCGGCGCCGTTCTTGCTCAGTTGTGGGATCGAGGCGTTACGAGCCGAGACGCCCTCGATGTCGTCGACAGCGCCTCATGGCGTGAGATCATTGAGTTTGCCATCCGAGTGTCTGGCGTTACTTGTTCGCGCTCGGGAGCCAACCCGCCTTGGGCGAGCGAGCTGGCCTGATTCGCTTTGCCACACTGGGACGAAACGAAAAGCGGCTGGGTCATCACTCGCTACGACGAAGCGGCGACGGTTCTTCGTGACGCATCGACCTTCACCGTTGACGACCCTCGTTTTTCTACCGCTCGAGTTGTCGGGCCGAGCATGCTGTCGACCGATGGGGCGAGTCATGCCAGGCAGCGACGTGCATTTCAGCCTCTGTTTACCCGACGGCAGGCGGCCAATGCGGAGGGGCTAGTAAGCAGGATCGTCGCGAAGCGATTGGCGGTTGTTCCGCCTGAGGGAGAGATGCGAACGCTTTTCGCCGCACCAGTGGCAGCGGAGGTGATGATCGAGCTCTTCTCGTTGCCGCTCACGGCCGAGGCCTTACTTGCGTGGTATCGCACAATTGTCGACGCAGTGTCTGCTGCTGGCGACTCGTCAGCTGGCGAAGCATATGAGGCGCTGTCCGAGGCAGTGCTTGGCGGAGCAGTGGTGGCTGATCTTCTTGAGGGTGACCCATCGATCACTTCGGTCGAGGCGGCGTCTAACGCGGCGGTTGCACTGTTCGGCGGGATCGAGACAGTCGAAGGAACGATCGCCTCCGCTATCTACCGAGCGTTCGATTCGACGGCGCGGCGAGACATGATTGTCGCCGACTCAGGGTTGGTCGATTCCTTCGTCGAGGAGGTGCTTCGGTTCGACCCTGCAGCCGCCGTTGTGCACCGCTATGCAACGGCCGCCGTCGAAGTTGACGGGGTCCAGATCGGGTCCGGTGACTTCGTCGAGGTGTCGTTGTATGACGCGAACCGAGACCCCGATGTGTTCGAGAAGCCAGAAGAGTTCAGGCTTGATCGGTCCAACGGTCGCTCCCACCTGTCATTCGCGGTCGGACCGCACGTGTGCCTCGGGCTTCACCTCGCCCGCCTCGAGGCCCGAGTGGCCATCGAACAGGTCCTGGCTCGTCACGCGACATTGACACTCGACACCACACGATCCGTCGCCCCTGCCGGGGCCATCTTCCGTAAACCCCCCGCCGTCCACCTAAAAACGAACACTTAGCGCCCTCCGGCGTTTTCGAGCGCCAGCGAGAAAAGGCGTAGGAACGCGAAGCGTTCCCGGGGTCAAAACGAACACTTGGGGGTCAGACCCCCAAGTGTTCGTTTTTGGGCTAGGCGAGGTTTTTGCGGATGACGTTAAGGGCTGAGCCTGCCTTGAACCACTCGATCTGATCGTTAGAGAACGTGTGGTTGGTGAGGAAGCTCCAGGAGTCGCCTTCTGGCGGATTGACCTGAACCGTGACCTGTGCCCCTGGGGCCAGATCGCCAAGACCGATAATGGTGAGTCGGTCGTCTTCGCCGATCTTGTCGTAGTCGGCAGGGTCGGCGAACGTGAGCGGCACCATGCCCTGCTTCTTGAGGTTGGTCTCGTGGATGCGAGCAAAGCTGCGAGCAATGGCGACAAGTCCCATCCGGAAACGTGGCTCCATGGCCGCATGCTCACGGCTTGATCCTTCACCCATGTTCTCATCGCCAATGACAACCCACGGCTGGTCGGCCTCGTGGTATGCCTTCGCCATGTCGGGGAAGCTTTGGCGCTCGCCGGTCAACTGGTTCTTGCCCATCCCAACGATGTTCTCGTTGTAGGCACTGACGGCACCGAGGTAGAGGTTGCCCGAGATGTTTTCGAGGTGGCCGCGATACTTGAGCCAGGGGCCGGCCATCGAGATGTGGTCAGTGGTGAATTTGCCGTGAGCCTTGACGAGGATTGGCATGTTCTCGTAGCGCTCAAGCGGCTGTGGCTCGAATGGCTTGAGTAGCTGGAGACGATCTGACGACGGCGAGACTGCGACTTCGATGCCCTCACCGGTTGCCGGCGGAGCGAGGAAGGTCTCTTCACCAGGATCGAATCCCTTTGGCGGGAGCTCGATACCTACTGGCACAGAGAGTGTCACTTCTTCGCCAGCATCGTTGGTGAGCGTGTCGGTGACGGGGTCGAAGTCGACTCGGCCTGCAAGAGCGAGCGCCATGACGGTCTCGGGCGACGTGACGAACGCGAGCGTTGCCGCGTCGCCGTCATTTCGCTTCGGGAAGTTGCGGTTGTACGAAGTGATGATGACGTTTGGAACGCCCGGTTCATGGTCGTCGGAACGGTCCCACTGGCCAATACATGGGCCGCAGGCGTTGGCGAGCACAGTGGCGCCGATTGCTTCGAAGTCGGCGAGAAGACCGTCACGCTCGATGGTGGCACGAACCTGCTCAGAACCTGGCGTGATGAGGAGCTGCACCTTTGAGGCGAGTCCCTTCGCCTTGGCCTCACGGGCAATAGAAGCAGCGCGGGTGATGTCTTCGTATGAGGAGTTGGTGCAGCTGCCGATGAGGGCCGAGCTGATCTCCATCGGCCAGCCTTTCTCGGCTGCTTCTGCGCCTAGCTGGCCAAGCTCACGAGCGAGGTCAGGGGTGTGAGGGCCGTTGATAAGCGGGCGAAGCTCGTCGAGGTCGATCTCGATGACCTGATCGAAGTGGGCGCCGGGGTTGGCGAAGACCTCGTCGTCGGCCCGCAGGTGCTGAGCTACCTTGTCGGCGGCGTCGGCGGTTGCTTCGCGGCCGGTCGACTTGAGATAGCGAGCGATCGACTCGTCGTATTGGAAGAGCGACGTGGTCGCTCCGATCTCGGCACCCATGTTGCAGATGGTTGCCTTACCGGTGGCGCTGAGCGACTCGGCGCCGGCTCCGAAGTATTCGACGATCGCCCCGGTGCCGCCCTTGACGGTGAGGATCTCGGCGACCTTGAGAATGACGTCTTTCGGAGCGGCCCAGCCCTTGAGTGAGCCGGTGAGGTGCACGCCGATGAGTTTTGGCGCCTTGACGTTCCAGGGGAAGCCGGTCATCACGTCGACCGCGTCGGCACCGCCGACACCGATTGCGATCATGCCCAAGCCGCCGGCGTTTGGCGTGTGGCTGTCGGTGCCGATCATCATTCCGCCGGGGAACGCATAGTTTTCGAGGACAACCTGGTGAATGATGCCGCTACCAGGCTTCCAGAAGCCGCCGCCGTACTTTGCCGAGATGGATTCGAGGAAGTTGTAGACCTCTTCGTTGGTATCGATCGCTCGAAGGAGATCGCGCTTGGCCTCGACCTTGGCCTGGATCAGGTGATCGCAGTGCGTGGTGGTGGGGACCTGGACTTCAGTAAGGCCGGCTGTATCGAACTGGAGCCACGCCATCTGAGCTGTTGCGTCTTGCATGGCGACCCGGTCGGGCCGGAAGTCGACGTAGGACTCGCCACGCACGAACTCGGCACCGTCGACGTCGTCGAGGTGGTTGGCCAGGATCTTCTCTGACAGGGTGAGCGGGTGGCCAAGTCGGGTACGTACCCGCGAAATTCGGTCTTCGAGAGTGGCGTATACCGACTCGACGAGTTCGATTGGGGTCTCGGGTCCTACGGTGGCCATGTTGTCTCCTGGCTATGCGTCAACGGTGCGATCTGATACAACTGTAATACAAGTGAACCGAAATTCAAGCGAAGAATCGAAATTGAGACGAATCCGATATCACGAAATCGCCGATGACCTTCGTCGACGCATAATTGCAGATGAATTCACCGCTGGCCAAGTGCTGCCGAGCGAGGCGTCCCTCGGTGCGGCGTACGAAGCGAGTCGGGTCACGATTCGGAAGTCGCTTGAACTCCTTCGGTCCCAAGGCCTCGTTGACTCCCGCCAGGGTTTCGGCTGGTTCGTGCCCTCTGAGGTCCTCGCCCAGCCGCTCACTGGTTTGGCAACAATTGAAGGCCAACTTGAACGATCGGGGCGAGAGTCCGTTCGCCGAATCCTTGACTTTCAGTTTGTGCAGGCTCCGGAACAGGTGAAGGCGACACTCGGCGAGCGGGTTCTTGAGGTCCGTCGACTCCATCTCTCTGACGGACGGCCTCTGGCCCGAGTCACCGTGTGGTGTCGAGAAGACCTTGGCGCCGAGCTCTCCAAGGCAGATGTCGAACGTCAGAGCTTCTATGACCTGCTTATTGGTGGCGCGCTTCAGACCATTGGCGCTGCGGTCGTGCAACCTGATGATGCAGCGCTGCTCGAAGTGCCTGCAGAATCTGCGGTTCTCACCGTGCTCCGCACCACACGATCTCTCGCCGGCGACGCGGTGCTGATGTCGGAGCATGTTTTTCCGGCCCACCTCACTCAATTCGTGGTCGAACTTCCGACCGTCGATGATTCATTCGATCG